>Ga0181520_10006676_pt1 | contig 17492 bp, 8 predicted proteins | sample PEATcosm2014_Bin_29_FD_132451 | JGI IMG/M metagenome (GOLD analysis project Ga0181520, IMG submission 132451) | Peatland microbial communities from MTU Mesocosm Facility, Houghton, MI, USA - PEATcosm2014_Bin02_30_metaG | ecosystem: Environmental > Terrestrial > Soil > Wetlands > Peat | place... | reverse complement strand
GGCGGATTCCACCAAGAGCGCCACCGCGGTGGTAACGGTCACGGCACCAGCCGCGGTGTCGGTTACGATTGCTCCTTTATCGCCAACTCTGGCCACGGGGCAAACTCAGCAATTTACCGCTACCGTGCTGAACACGTCGAACACCGCCGTCACCTGGTCGGTGGATGGAGTAGTCAACGGCAATACCACGGTGGGGACGGTGTCCACTTCCGGTTTTTACACCGCCGGGACCGCAACGGGGACCCATAATGTAGTGGCCACTAGCGTGGCGGATTCCACCAAGAGCGCCACGGCGGTTGTCACCGTCAGCGTGCCCGTTGCCTGTTCGCCGGCTTCGGCCCCGCCCTCGTTGACGGTTTGCAACCCTGCTTCGGGGGAGACCGTCGCTAACCCGGTGCTGTTTCAAGCTGCTGCAGCCTCGAATACGGCCGTAAGCAAGTTCCTCGTGTATGTCGATTCCACGCTAGCCTACCAGGCGCTGAATACCGCGAGCATCAACACCAGCTTGACCCTGAGCGCCGGCACGCACGCTTTGACGTTGCAGTTCTATGACGGTGCCTGGGTCAAGAAGACGGAGAATATAACAGTTACTACGGCTCCGCTCCCGGTTTCCGTTAGCATCAGTCCGACGGCCGCTACCGTCGCGGAAGGTGGTACGCAGATCTTCACCGCCGCCGTGCAAAACACCGCCAACACAGCCGTGACTTGGACGGTGGATGGAAATCCTAACGGGAACACCGCCGTGGGCACAATTACGGGCAGCGGAACGGCTGTTACCTATACCGCTCCCGCGGCCACCGGGACACACACAGTGACGGCTACCAGCGTGGCCGATGCCACCAAAGCGGCCAGCGCGGCCGTAACCGTCTCCTCCACGACCGCGCCGAACTTTACCACCTCCAATCACGTCTTTGTGGTCATGGAGGAGAATCAGAGTTTCTCCGAAGTTTTTCCCGCGGGAAACGCTACCGACTGTAGTTCGTCGGGGATGCCTTACCTGTGTAGTTTGGCGGCAGCCAATGGCATGGCGTTGGATTTCTATTCCAACGTTCATGGCTCGCTTTTGGACTATCTCTACGCCACTTCCGCGGCCGACTGGACGGGGAGTCCTTACGACTGCACGGGCAGCGGTTGTGCGTCGAACGGGGTCATTACCGGCGATAATATCGTGCGGGCTCTGACTGCGGCGGGTAAGACTTGGCATGGATATTTTGAAGACATGCCTTCGCCCGCCTACATGGGAGGCGATACCGCCAACTATGTGGTACACCACAATCCGTTTGTCTGGTACTCCGATGTTGCCAACTCCGGCGGTCAGCAGAGCAATATGGTTCCGTTCACCCAACTGGCTCAGGATGTGAACGCGAATGACCTTAAGAACTTCAACTACATCGTTCCTAATATCCTGCACGACGCCGATGGCACCGGCGGTCAGAGTGCCGGCGCCTTGCTCTCCTCCGCCGATAACTGGCTCAATACCAATCTTTCTCCTCTGCTCTCCTCGGCTCCTTTCCAGCCCGATGGCGATGGAGTCTTGATTGTCGTCTTCGATGAGGCGGCGGTGGCCGGCAAGTCGGGCGATTCCTCCAGCGACAATTCCTGTTCGCCCTCGCAATCCTCTGGTTGTGGCGGGCATATCGCCCTGGTCATGGTTGGTCCCAATGTGCTGGCCGGCTCCACCGCCAGCGCGACCTATCATTTCCCGGACTTGGTCCACACCATCATCCATCTTCTGGGGATTTCCGATTACATGAATAGTTCGAACGGAGCGGCCGATATTGCGCTGTTCCCATAGGGTCGTTGAAGCTCTCAAGTCTTTGCGAATTATCCGGGCTAGTGCATTCGATAAGCGGGCATCCGGGCGCCAGCTTGGCGATTCTCAAAGAAAGGAACGTAAATGGGTGGCCACGATGAGCCTAAGCCCATCGGCATTCTGTTCAGAGGTATCAGCAAAGGAGGTTGAGTTATGGCTGTGACTCGATCGCAAGAAGGTCTTCAATCGATGGATTTCTCCAAGCCACAGGAAACTCGCGAGTTTTCGAAGGGCAAGGCGGAACTCATCACGCTGAACGGCGTGACTTTTGGACGCGCCACTTTTCAACCGGGGTGGCGGTGGTCGGTGGATGTGAAACCGATCGCTGGCACCAATAGTTGCCAGGCAGCCCATCTTGGCGTGCAACTGTCCGGTACCATGCATATCAAAATGGATGATGGCACGGAACAGGATCTCCGTCCGGGGCAACTGGTCAATATTCCGCCCGGACACGATGCCTGGGTGGTGGGAAGCGAACCGGTGGTATTCATTGACATCACCGGAATGGAGAACTACGCCAAACAGAAGAAGGCGGCGTAAAAGCGGAACATCCACCACGGAGTCACGGAGGACACGGAGAATAAGGGCAAGTTCCTCCTGAAATCTCCGTGTCCTCCGTGACTCCGTGTCTTTCCGTGGTGGATGTTCGGGTTCACTCCTACCAAGCGTAAAGCGTCGCCTGATTTACCCACTCTTTGAAACCCGAACCGGGGCTGGAGTTGAGATCCTGCTGTACCTGGAAGGTCAGCGCGCCGTTGCTCCAGTTCGTAGGTGGAGCGGGTTGATAGGCGAAGGCTGGAGGAATGGGGTAGGTCACTCCGTCCACAGTGAGGCTGATGTAATGCGTCTGGGCGCCCACGCGCTCGTAGGCCCAGCGCAGATGGTGCCAGGTATTGGGCGTGAACTTATTGCAGGGCACGCTGGTGTGAACCCAACTCATCGCCGCCTCATTCCACGTGTCCCAAGTGCCGACCGCATAGTTGCATTCGCTGGAGAAGTTGAATTTGCGGCCTGCGGCTACCTGTACGAAGTCGAACTCCAGGGCTTCCGCCACAGCTGGAGCATTCGCATCGGTATAGACGTTCCAGTCCAGGATGTAATGACTGGCACTGGGATTGTTGCCGGGATGTACCCAGAACAGATCATCGGTGTAGGCGCCTCCCGCCATGGAAAACTCGGTACTGGAACCATCCAGCGCCGGCGTGGTCTGGTAAGGAGCCACCCAATAACTGGAGGTGCTATTGCCTCCCGAGCAGGCGGCGGAGGAGCACTGGCTCCAACTGGAGGTCTTCTCCATATCGGCGTATGCCGTTGCCGTGGCCGCGGGTTGTGGACCAGCGTCGGCTGCGGTTGCGCCACTCGCGGCGAAAAAGGCTGACATCAAGGCAAGAACGGGGACAAGAATTCGAAACATGTTTTTGCTCAACTACTAAATCTCCTGGGGGGAATAACCTAATTTCGTTCTGAACTGTAGGCAGAGTATGGGGTCATCTACTCTGGCTATATAGGGGGTTAGGCCAAAATGGACGCAGGTTTTGTACCTAGGAGATCTGCGGCGAAAACCTTAAGCCAGCCTAGTGGTCGAGCACCTAGATGTAGCTAACTGCTGCATGGCTATAGCGATAGCTTGGTGGGTCGGGAAGGCCTGAGTTGCTCTTCCCGGCGGCTGACTACTTAGTAAACCTTATGGCCGGTCAGTCGGGGGTGCAGGCGAGATAGGGCAACCGTGAATTTAGAAGCGCAAAGGCAATCTGGGCTTCACCGGTTTCTTTCCGGGTCGGAACCTCCAGGAACACATGGACAGCAGTAGGTTCGGCCGCTCCCGGCAGCAACTTGCGCAGTGCGGTTACACGTTCCGGCATAACTTTGGCGGAGTCACTGCACTCCGCATGGAGAGCCGGGGACATTGCCGCCACGAGTGCCAGCACGATTCCCAGTAGGCGAACGATTCCCGCGGCTGGTTGAAGGCTGCTTCTTTGATCCGATCCAGTCAGAACAGTCCTCTTTCCGCTATCGGAGGCATGGGAGAACGCCTACGCCCGCCGGGTAACGCTATACAACCAGAATTGAAGGGAAGATAGATAGAAACAGGAGAATCATATAGGAGCGGGCGGTTATTGGGCAGTTCTAAATGACAGTTCTAAATGACGTATTGACGCCCCTGCAATCCCATGCTTCGATGAAGGAGATGAGCCGCCGACCCGTCCTGCCGGTAGACACGATTCTGCCGGAGATCATCGAGTCCCTAAATCGCTACCCCTGCCTGGTGATCGAAGCCCCGCCTGGTGCGGGGAAGACCACCCGCGTGCCTCCGGCATTACTTGGGATAGTCACCGGGGAAGTGGTGGTTCTCGAGCCGCGCCGGATCGCCGCTCGACTTGCGGCACGGCGAGTGGCGTCGGAGATGGGCGAAGCACTGGGCGAGACGGTCGGTTATCAAGTCCGGTTTGAAGAAGTCACCGGCCCGCGAACGCGGCTACGGTTTGTTACCGAAGGCGTATTGACCCGGCGTCTGCTCTCCGATCCCTCATTGAAAGGTGTATCGGCGGTCGTCCTGGACGAGTTCCACGAACGTCATCTCGATAGCGATCTGGCCTTGGCCTTATTGAAGCGCCTGCAGCGGACGCGACCTGAGCTGCGCCTCGTAGTCATGTCGGCTACTCTCGAAGCCGATCCTGTGGCGCAATACCTTGGCGGCTGTCCCATCCTTCGCTCGGAGGGGAAACGCTTCGATCTTGCCGTCCGGCATCTGCCCTATTCGCCCGAACCGCTCGAAGTTCAGCTCCGGTCGGCCGTAGAGCAGTTGTTTGCGGCCGATTCCTCGGGGGACATACTGGCCTTTTTGCCGGGGGCGGCGGAGATTCGCCGGGCGATGCGCGAGTGCGAATCGTATGCGAGTCGGGCCGGTTTGCTCGTGCTGCCGCTGCATGGCAGCCTGTCTCCGGACGAGCAGGACCGCGCCATTGCTCCGGCCGCGCAACGCAAGCTGATTCTGGCCACCAATGTGGCCGAAAGCTCGGTGACGGTCGAGGGCGTAAACGTGGTCATCGACAGTGGCCTGGCGCGCTTCGCGGCCGATTCGCCGTGGAGCGGGTTGCCCACGTTGCAAGTGGCGAGAATCAGCCAGGCCTCGGCCACGCAGCGGGCTGGCCGCGCGGGCCGCACCGGTCCCGGTCGTGCCCTGCGGCTATATTCGGAGGAGGATTTCCGTTGCCGCCCGGAGCACGATGTTCCGGAAATTCTGCGCAGCGACCTTTCTCAGCTTTGTCTGGCTTTGCGCGCGATGCGGGTTGGCCGGATCAACGACCTCGAATGGCTGGACCAGCCACCCGCGGCCAGCGTGGAAAGGGCCGAGGCGCTGCTGAACCGACTGGGCGCCCACGATGAGATGGCCCGCAAACTGGCGCGCTATCCGTTGCCGCCGCGCTTGTCACGCTTGCTGGTGGAGGCCATGGAACGAGGGGTGGGCGAGGATGGCTGTGTGGCTGCCGCGTTGCTGGGTGCGGGTGCGCGTCTTTCGGGCAACGATCTTCTGCACGCCATCGAAGGCGAGCGCGATCCCCGCTTGCGCCAGCACATCGAACAGTTGCGAAGATTGGCCCGGCCGCCGCGGCAAAAAGGGCACAACGACGATGCTCTGCTCATCGCGGTGCTGGCAGGCTTTCCCGACCGGGTCGCGCGCCGGCGGGCAGGGAATCAGGTGCTGCTCTCAGGGGGCGGCTCTGCGGAGGTGGCGGGCGAACCGCCACGCTATGAGTTCATGGTGGCGGTCGATGCGGAAGATCGTACGGATAAACCACTGCCGCTCATCCGTATGACCTCGCGCGTGGAACCGGAGTGGCTGATCGATTTGTTTCCCGAGCAGGTGCGGGAACGGTCCGGCCTGACCTGGAACCATGCGGCGCAGCGCGTGGATGCGGTTAGTGAACTGCTATACGACCAACTGACGATCCAGGAATCGCGCGGCGCGGCGCCCGAGCCGGAGGCCGCCGCCGAACTGCTGGCGCAAAAGGCGCTGGAAGCCGGTCTCGAACGCTTCGTCGATGTGGCGGCGCTTGCCGATTTTACGGCTCGGGTTGAATTCGCTGGTTTCGCCGCGCCCGACGCTGCGCAGGCGCTACGGACCTTATGTTCGGGACTCCGAAGTTTTGCCGATTTGAAAAAGGCGGGAACGGACTTGATTCCCCTGCTCGAACAGAAGATCGGTACGCGGCGCTTGAATGAAATCGCGCCGGAGCGCCTTCGGCTGCAAAAGGGGCGGCAGACACAGGTGCACTATGAACGGGGCAAACCGCCGTGGATCGCCTCTCGTTTGCAGGATTTTTTTGGCATGCGCGATACCCCGCGGATTGGACCCCAACATACGCCGGTCGTCGTCCACTTGCTGGCGCCCAATCAGCGCGCGGTGCAGACCACAGCGGACCTCGCCGGATTCTGGGAGCGCCTCTACCCTGAAGTACGCCGCCAATTAATGCGCCGCTATCCGAGACACGCCTGGCCGGAAAAACCCTGAGAGTAGTTAGCGGCTAGTGGCTGGTAGCTAGGGGCTGTGAAGCCTGCTAGCAATACGGAAACCCATAGCCTCCATCGCTCTCCAGGGAAACGCAAACGTAGCGCCGGCGCCCTCGCCGGCGGGCCCTGTGTGGGGAAGACGGACAAGGGAGATTGCTGATAATCTCCGGGCGGGAGACGATCGGCCTGGAGTTGTTGTCCCTCTCACGCAGAGCCCGCCGGCGAGGGCGCCAGCGCTACGCTTGCCAGGCCTTCCAGCTTCCGGAATCTTCGAGTTTCCGCCGAAAACTAGCTGCTAACTATTAAACGGACGATTCCGAACGGGTCGCAGTTTCAATATGCGCCGGCGAAGCTTGGAGCGCAGAAAAGCGGCACAGCGCAAAATTGCCGCGTACCACGTCTCTTCTAGTGCACAAGGCGCTCTGCCGGGATGAGAGTTGAATCCGAAGTTGCTGCACATATTAGGCCCCCGCTTAATCGTGTTGATGCCGCGGAAGGCCGACAGGATCAACTAATTCCTTCGCCGGCGGACTGGCTCAGGGCGGTTACCGACGGCTCGGCGGGCAGGAGCACGGAAAATACCGTTCCCCTGCGCTGTCCCTGGGTGGCGGAACGTACACGGATGGTCCCGCCATGCTTGTCGATAATTTGTTTGCTGACCCACAATCCCAAGCCCGTTCCCACCGCGCCTTTGGTCGTAAAAAAAGGTTCGAAGAGGTGCCGCCGCGATTCGGCTGGAATGCCGTTGCCGTTATCCGCAATGGTGATGCGAACCCGGCGGGGGCTGTCCTTGAAGGCGGTGGCCGTGGATACCCGTAATTGAATTGTGCCCTGGTCGTCGATGGCGTCCAGGCTGTTGGCCAGAAGGTTGGAAAAGACCTGCCGCAATTCGCCGGCGACGGCTGTCAACTCAACATCCTGCTTGTATCGCTTTTCGATCACGGGATGTTTGGCTTGGATTCGGCTCTTTAGTACGTCGATCGAAGACTCCAACACTGAATTGACCGACGTGAGTGCCGGAGCATTGGATTCGCGATAAAAGCCAAGCGATTGCCGGGCAATATGCGCGATCCGCCGCAGTTCCGCATCCGCTATCTCCAGGTAGTGACGGGCGGAATCGGGCAAGCCCGGGGTTTCCTTGGCAATGAAGAGCAAGTTGGTCACCGCGCCCAGAGGATTATTGATTTCATGCGCGATGGTGGCCGCCATGCGCCCTGCCGAGGCCAACTTCTCGCTGCGGAGCAGCGCCTGCTCGGCCCGCTTGCGCTCGGTAATATCGAGGATAAAGGACACTCCCTGGTTGCGGTTGTCCTCCCAGGCTGCGGCCGAGAACAGCCCCCATATTCGCCTGCCGTCTTTGCGAATGAACTCTTTTTCGTAAGGCAGGTGGACGCCCGTTTCTTGGATTTGGCGGCGGGCATCTTCGTCCAATGCCTGGTATTCCGGCGGCGTCATTCGCGCCCAATTCAAAAGCCCGGCGCGCAGGTCCTCTCGCGTGTACCCGGTCATCTTGAGGAACTGGTCGTTGACGTCAATTACGCCGCCCTCGATGCTCCAATACAAGATCGCGAACAGATCGGTTTCATAAAAATGACGCAGGCGCGACTCGCTCCGCTTGCGCTCGGTGATGTCGGAATGCAGCCATAGCCGGCCGCGCGACTTCCCCTCGATATTTAACGGAACGAAATCCCGCAGGCATGTCCTTCCATTGCGCATGGTGAGTTCGTCACCCTTCACCGGTTGCCTGCGCTCCAGGATCTCCTGGATGCGCACCAGCGCCTGCTCCGGATACAGAAAAGCGTCCTTGATCATGGGGAGCAGGGCGGCGGACTCAATCCCTATCAGGTCAGCGGGCGCTTCCTCCAGTCCGTACAGCTTGCAAAATGCATAATTGACGAATTCCACCCGTCCATTGTCGGTTACCAGCAAGACGGCGGAATACATATTGGAGAGGACATCGTAGAAGCGCTGCAGGGAGGTTTGCAGAACGCCCTCGGCGCGCTTCCGCTCGGTGGTGTCCTCGGAGAAAATCATGATGCCGCTGGGCTCCTCGCCAGAGTCTCCCCAGGGGTGGATCTCCCAGCGGATGGTTCGCCTGGTGCCATCGGCGGCTACCCAGTCTTCTTCATCGTGAAGCGATTCGCCTGCCAAGCCGCGCCGATGCGCCGCTTTCCAGTGCTCGGGCAGGCCCGGAAAAAGCTCATAGTGCGATTTCCCCTCGATGGCATTGGCCTCCAGGCGCAGGCCGGTATCCTCCTGCCATTTCTTGCTGGCGCGCACGTAGCGCATATCGCGGTCGAACATGGCCAGACCGGCGGGAGCGAACTCGATAAACGTCTCCAGTAGATGTTTACTCTTTTGATTTTCCTCCTCCGCCCGTTTCCGTTCGGTGATATCGGTCTGGACGCCGGCCCACACGACGCGGCCACCCGGCATCCGTCGCGGTCGGGAGTGCAGACGCATCCACCGCACCTGCCCGTCCGGCCGGCGCATCGGCACCTCCATGTCAAAATCAGACAGATCGAGGGCGCTCCGTGCCTCCGCCTCCACCAGCCGCGCCAAATACTCCGGTGGAATCTGCCGATGCAGCACTCCCGCATCCCGCAAAACTTCGTCTACGCTCACGCCGTTTAAGCGTTCCATGCCCGCGCTGAAGTATTGAAACCGAACGCGGCCATCCGGCTCGTGGACATACTCGTATAGGGCGCTTTCCGGGAGATGATCCCCCAGGAGCCGCAAGCGGTTTTCGCTCGTCCGCAGTGCCTCCTCGATCGGGATTTGCCAGACGCTAGTCTCCCGCATGGATACGATTGCCGCGATCAGCATATATACCCCGCCGAGCAATTGAGCCGCTCGGCCGGTCCAACTCAGCGGGCTGGCGTGAACTTTTTCGATCAAATTGGCGAATAATCCGGTGGCAATCATACACAAGGCGATCGTGTACCAGTACCGCAACGCCAACGAGGAACCGCGACCGGTCCCGCCCAGCAAGGTGGCGGTGAGGACGAACATGGTGATGGCTGAGATCAGCACGAACTGTCGTAATGGCGTTCCCCCCATCCCCTGAATGAAAAATGCCGGAGTCCAGCCGTCGAGGGTCGCCAAGATGACCATGCCAACGGTGCTCAGCGCGGCCAGATAGGCGGCCGCCAGCCATAGCCCTGTCCAACGAAGAACACTTGCGGATCGCGACAACAGGACCGCTCCCCCCAATTGGCACAGCGCCGACAGCCAAACGACGAGGTTGTGGATGGTTATAAGAGTGTTAACGCTTGGTTCGTTGCGGAAGCCCCCCAGAAGGCCGATGGCGGTACCCACAGAGCCGGCCGCGCCCCAAAGCAGAACTCCACACCCCAGCAGCAGCAATCCTGGCGTGCCTCTGACCAGAAACGTACGCCCAATCAGGTGGGCCACAAATAGCGACACCATGGTCGAAAAGACGAAGTTTAGTGCCAGTAGCAAGTGGGGAAATTCGTGCGGGGTCTGCAGGTTTGCGGCCCACAATACGTCCATGGTCAACAGCAGCAGGGGAATGGGCAGCCAGGCCAGGCGGAGCCGCGACTTCGCCTGGCCGCTCTGTTCTTTGTGGGAACGCTGCCCTTCCTGACCACTTGTGCCATGCAAGCGGTTGTCCTGCGCGCCCCGAGTAGTGTCGATATCAGGCATTCGGCACCAAAAGCTCCGCGGGATCGTAGTGACCCGCCTGCGAATGGCACGAGTTTAAGGGCAAGCTTTACCCAGCGGATGTGATGCGGGTCACAACACTAAAGGCCAGGTTTCGGAGGTTGCGGACGTTTTGGAGGGCCGGAACATCTACCACGGAGACACGGAGTCACGGAGGACACGGAGGAATAAGGGCGAATTATCCTTTAAACCTCCGTGTCCTCCGCGACTCCGTGCCTCCGTGGTGGGCGTTCCGGTCTGGTCTGGCCAACGGCCAACAGCCGACGAACGGAATCTTTATGTTTTCTTTATGTACTCTTTATAAAAAATTTATGCCCTTTACGGTTGAATTGAGTTGTTCGTAAACCCTTGAGAAGGCTTGGGCTTGATCGGCATGAATTCGGTCATAAGGTTCTCGGTCACGTTTCTTGAATGGATGTTCCTGGTTGGCTTGGCGGGTTCGGTGGTCACGATTATGGTGACCACGGTCGATGACGTGAAAGTGTTGCTCGACAGAGATCCGACTCCGCAACATCACGAGTAGTCGCAATCAAAATACGTCGAAATGAGGGGCCGCCATGGATATAGCGGCCATCCCTGTTTAAGGTCCTATGCCATCTGCTCCGCCTCTAGAAGCTCTCAAAAACAACCGGGTTCGTGTTGTGGTAGCGACCTCGGTGATGCTGACATTCATCTCCTTTTGGCGGGCCGCCGCCATTGTGCTGAACGACCTTGCATCTTCGGCATTTTATGCCGGCAGTATTGCGGAACAGGCGGCGGGCAAAGCCGCGCCCTGGTTTGTACTGGGCGTCATGTTCTTCTCGTTTGCCGTGCGCGCCGTCTATGTGGAAAGTTGCGCAATGTTCGTGCGCGGCGGCGTCTACCGTGTAGTGAAAGAGGCATTGGGCGGATCTTTAGCCAAGATCAGCGTTTCGGCGCTGATGTTCGATTATGTACTGACCGGCCCGATCTCGGCGGTTTCGGCCGGCCAATACATTTCCGGTCTGGTCAATGAAGTGCTCGCGGCCGGCGATCAGCACGGTTGGCTGCCGGGGTTACATCGGATGTTCGGCGGCGTACCCCATGTGTCGATCAATGGCATGTCGGTTGTCCTGGCGGTCATCGTTACCATCTACTTCTGGTGGCAGAACACCAAGGGGATCGAGGAATCCAGCGACAAGGCCATGAAGGTGATGAAGATCACCACCATCATGGTGGTGGTGCTGCTGGCGTGGGGCATCATAAGCGTCATAAAGACCGGCGCTTCGCTGCCGCCCCTTCCGTTCCCGCGCAATCTGCACTTCAGTCCGGATGCCCTGGGTTTTCTGAAGCACAGCAGCCTGCCCCGCATGTTTGGCGTCTTTGGCATCCTGATCGCCTTCGGCCACGCTATTTTAGCCATGAGCGGCGAAGAATCCCTGGCGCAGGTCTATCGCGAAATCGCCAGCCCCAAAGTCAAGAACCTGAAGCGCGCCGCGCTGCTGATTGCTATCTATAGCCTGGCCTTCACCGGGCTCTCCGCCCTGCTGGTGGTCATGCTGGTGCCCGACAACCTGCGCATGCTGCCGGAGAATAAGGACAACCTGCTGGGGGCCATGGCCATGTACATGGTGGGCCCGCACCTTCTGCGCCTGCTCTTCCGCGGTTTCATTGTGGTGGTGGGCTTTCTGATTCTTTCTGGCGCGGTCAATACCGCCATCGTGGGCTCCAACGGCGTGCTCAATCGCGTCTCCGAAGATGGCGTGCTGCCGGATTGGTTCCGCAAACCGCACAAGCGCTTTGGCACCACTTACCGCATTGTCAATCTCATCGTTGGCTTGCAGCTGTTTACCATCATCGCCAGCCGCGGCGACGTCTACCTTCTGGGCGAAGCCTACGCCTTCGGCGTGATCTGGAGCTTTACGCTGAAGGCGCTGGCCATGCTGGTGCTGCGCTTTAAGGACAAGAGCGTGCGGATCTGGAAGGTTCCGCCGAATATCAAGATCGGCAATACCGAACTTCCGATTGGCCTGGCCTCGGTCTTCCTGGTGCTGTTCTCCGTCTCCATCGTGAACCTGTTCACCAAGTCCGTGGCCACGATTTCCGGCATCATCTTCACCCTGGTCTTTTTCGCGGTCTTCACCGTTTCGGAGAAGATCAATCATCACAAGCTTGCCCACGCCGAGCACCAGATGAAGGAACAGTTCCAACTGGAGCAACGCGACGAGGTTGCCAAGTCCACCGTGGGAGTGCGGCCGAAGAACGTGCTGGTCACCATCCGCGATTACAACGCCATGCACCACCTGAAATGGGTGTTAAGCCGTACCGATACCAAGGAGCAGGATATCGTCGCCATGGAAGCCCGCCTTATGGGCTTGGGAGCGGGCGAACATGACTTGGCCTCCGAGCAGATCTTCAGCGATTACGAGACCACCTTGTTTACCCGCGCCGTTTCCGTGGCGGAAGGCTATGGGAAGACGATTTCGCTGTTGGTCGTTCCGGCGCGTGATGTCTGGGCGGCTATTGTGCAAACCGCCATGTCGCTGGAGTCCTACTCCGTGGTGGCCGGGCTTTCCTCGAAGATGACGGCGCAGGAACAGGCCTTCTATGTAGGCCGTGCCTGGGAAGAAGCCCCGGAACCGAAACGCCAGTTTGTCTTGCAAGTGGTCGGCGCCGACCAGGAAGTGACCACCTTCCGTATCGGCCCACATTCACCAGCCATCAACGCCGAAGATATTAGCCTGACCCATACCCTCTGGCTGCGCGCCACGCAAGAGCATGGCCTGGAGAATCTGCATCACTCCGACATCGTTTCCCTGGCGCTGACCAGGCTTTCCCGTGAACTCTCCGGTCATCCCGAGGAAATGCTGAAGCTGCTGCGCGACAACGTTGCCAAAAAGGTGGAGAAGATCCCGGAAGACACGGACGATAAAAAGTCATAAGAGCACCAAGCCACAAGCACCAAGCCAAAAGGGCCAAATCCGGCTTGTTGCTTGCTGCTTGTAGCTTGTTGCCCCTTCTCCGGAGTGATACAAAGAGGATGTGAATCGGCTTCCATTGCGTGTGTTAGCGTCGTTGGCGGGGGTCATGATCGTCACGCTGGTGGCGGCCCGGATCGTTCCCGTCAATGCCACCACGGTGGGATTCGCCTACCTGTTATTGGTGTTGATCATTGCCGCCGCCTGGGGTTTTTTAGAGGCGTTACTGGCTTCCGTGTTGGCGACGCTTTGCTTTAACTTCTTCTTTCTCCCGCCGGTGGGCACGTTAACCATTTCCGATCCGCAAAATTGGGTGGCCTTGTTCAGCTTTCTTGCTACCTCGCTGATCGCCAGCCGTCTATCGGCGGTGGCCAAACGGCGACGACAGGATGTGGAACGGTTGTATGCTTTCAGTCGCGCCCTTCTTCTAAGTGATGGGGCCGGACCGTTTCCGGCGCGGTTGGTGGGTAAGCTGGCGGAGATCTTTCAACTGACGGCGGCGGCGCTCTATGAGCGCGATACGGACGAACTGTATTGCGCCGGCGCCAATGGCTTTGAGGATCTGCGGGAGCAGTTGCGGGACGCGGCCGTGCATGGAACGGCCTTCTCCGACAGTGACGGGCAGCGTACGATCGTGGCGATTCGTCTGGGCGCGGAACCGGTTGCGGGACTGGCGATCCAGGGCCAAGCCATGCCCAAGTCGCTGGTTCAGGGAATTGGCAACCTGGTGGCCATTGGCCTGGAGCGCGCTCGCGCGCAAGATTTGGCGCAGCAGGTGGAAGCCGCGCGGCAAAGCGAACAACTTCGCACCACGCTCATCGATGCCATGGCGCACGAATTCAAAACGCCGTTGACCTTGATTAAAGCCACAACTACGGCGTTATTGGCCAATCCCGACGAGCCGCTGGAAAGCCGCACCGAACAGTTGACCATGGCCGATGAAGAGGCCGATCATCTACGGGAACTGATCGATGACGCGATTGAAATGGCTCGGTTGGATACCGCCCGCATCGAGGTTCATCTGGAGATGTCCGATCCGCGGGCGATCGTGCGGGAAGTGTCGGCCGCGATGCAAAGCAAAATTGACGAACGGCCCTTTCAAGTGTGCTGCGATCATTCGCTGCCGGCCATTCCCCTGGATCGCCGTTTGATCAAGATCGCCATCCGGCAACTACTGGATAATGCCTTGAAGTATTCTCCCTCCGACACCCCGGTGACTATCCGCATTGAGGAAGGGAACGCGGGGGTGACGATCGCAATAACCGACCACGGCAACGGCATTCCCGCAGCGGAGCAGACACACATTTTTGACCGTTTTTATCGCAGTCCCTCGGTCAAGCAGCAGATCCCGGGTTCCGGCCTGGGTTTGAGTATTGCGCACAGCATTGTCCGTGCCCATCGCGGCGATTTGACGGTGACCAGCCGTCCGGGCGAGACTACCTTTCGCATGACTCTCCCCAATGAGCGAACAGGAGATAACAATTGAGCGCAGGTCGAGTTCTGGTGGTAGACGATCAGCCGCAAATCCGGCGCTTTATGCGCACTACTTTGGCCCGGGACGGCTACGAGGTGGAAGAAGCCAGAACCGGTGAACAATCGCTGGATAAGGTGCGCGAGTTTCATCCGGATCTGGTGCTGCTCGATATGAACATGCCGGGGATGGGCGGATTGGCCGCCTGCCGGGCCATTCGCACCGACTCGACCATTGCCGTCATCATGCTCACCGTGCGCAACTCCGAGGAGGACAAAGTGGCGGCCTTGGATGCGGGCGCCGACGATTTCGTCACCAAACCTTTCAGCACTCCCGAGCTACTGGCGCGCATTCGCGCCGCTTTGCGGCGAGTGCCGGTTGTGCCGTCTTCGCCATTGCGCGTGCGCGTGGGAAGCTTGTCGATCGATTTCGCCGCCCGCACGGCGGGCGCCGGCGATACCATGACTCATCTGACGCCCAAGGAACTCGACCTGCTTCGCTACTTGACGCAGCACGCTAACGAAGCCATCCCTCATCGGGAGTTGCTGCAAGCCGTATGGGGCCCCGATTATGGAGACCAATTGGACTATCTTCGCGTCTTCATCAAAAACCTGCGCAAGAAAATCGAATTGAATCCGGAACATCCCGAATACATCATCACCGAGCCCTGGGTCGGGTATCGCTTCAACGGCAGCGTGGAGAGTCTTTAGAGACAACGACAATTGAGTAATTGAGAAATCCGGTAATTGAGTAATTAGGGCGCAATCGGAGAATCGCTTCTGGCAATTACCCGATTACTCAATTGTTGAATTGCTCAATTTCTTGCCCACGCATTCCGTTCACCGCAAATCTCTCCCCGAACAAAGAAGAGCAAATGCGAAGTCACGTTCGTAACTTGCCGCGTGAACGCAATAGCGGTACAACTAGCAAGTCAATCAGACGGGGTGCAGCTTTCGTAACAACATAGTTGGGGGATTCTGCTCGGCGTGCCTGCGCCAGCGGAAGATGTCTTGCTGTTTTTGGGGAACAGTTAAACGCCCTTAGTTGAGGAGGGGCGGGCCTGGTTGCTGCCTGGGAATCCGGAAGCGAGAGAGAGTAGAGGTTCGCCTAAATGAATACGTGTGCCCGGTTGCGCTTAATTGCGCTCGTAGCCCTTCTTGTTGCGGTAACGTCTTTGGCCTCGTTGCCCTTGGCGGCACAAACCTTCCAGCATCCGGGAGTACTGGTAAGTAAAGCGCAGCTGGACTACGTAAAGAGTCAAGTTGCCAATCAGGTTCAACCTTTTTATTCCACCTTCCAGAAGGCCGGCAATAGCAATTGGGGATCGCTAACCTACGTCCCGGCAGGACCGCCGGCGGGTGGCCTCATCCAGTGCGGAACTGCCTCGGTCCCCGACATCGGCTGTACGGCCGAGGACGACGATGCCACGGCGGCCTATACCCAGGCGCTGCTCTGGTACATCACCGGCAACCAGACCTATGCCAACAACGCCATTAAAATCATGAACACGTATGCCCAAAACTTTAAGGGCTACGATCAATGCGGCGGTTCGACTTGCGCCAATTATCCGTTGCAGGCGGCCTGGGCGGCGGAGAAGTGGCCGCGGGCAGCCGAAATTATCCGCTACACCAATGCCGGATGGGCCTCGACCGATGTCCAGGCGTTCAGCACCATGTTGACGACCCATTACCAGCCCATCCTGCAGAATGGCGCCGCCGGCCATGATGGTAGTTGGGAATTGAGCATGATCGATGGCTTGATGGGGATTGCCGTGTTCGCCAATAATGGCACCCTGTATGAAATTGCCGTCAACATGTGGGACCAGGCCCTGCCGCAATATTTTTATCATTATGGAGATAATCCGGCCCCCATTGAGTCCTCCGGCTCTCCACTCACCTGGTATACCCAGTCAATTTTCGACTCCGCAACCAGCGGCGTGGCGCAGGAGACTTGCCACGACTTGCAAGACGCGCAATTCGGATTGGCGGCGGCACTGAATGCGGCTGAGACCGCCTATATCCAAGGGTTGGACCTCTATACTCCGAACCAAGCCAGGATGATGGCCACCCTGGAGTACCACGCGGGAATGCTGGAAGGCGTCACCAACATGTCGCTTCCCAGTGCCGCGGTACCGGTCCCTTCGGGATATTCGGGGTTGTGTAACGGCACTTATCTGCCGGTGCTGGCGCCGACGTTCGAAATTGGCTACAACGCCTACCATAACCGGTTGGGATACTCCTTGCCCAATACCCTGGCGCACCTGACCAATGAAGTCCGGCCGATGCCCAGTCCGGTAGACCACCACATGATGGTCTACGAGACCTTGACGCATGCCGGAAGTGCGGCGGCGGGTTCCGATTTCTCCATTACGGCTTCGACCTCGTCGCAAACCGTAGCTTTGGGCAACTATGCCATCTACCCCCTGAGCATTAGCATCTCCAGTGGCGCCAATGCGGCGGTATCGCTGACGGCCAGCGGTCTGCCCACCGGCGTCACGGCGGAGTTCAGTCCCAAGTCGGTCACCGGCTCCGGGACGGTCAATTTTGGAGCCGTAACCAGTCGCACCACTCTGCTTGGTACCTATACGCTGACGGTGACCGGTACCTGCGGCAGCTATACCCACAGTGTCACCCTGACCTTGGTGGTCAAGGCGGCGTCGGACTTCTCTTTGGCCGTGTCGCCGGCGTCGCAGACCGTGACCGCGGGTGGCAGCACTAGCTATGCCGTGGCGATGACCCCGGTCGCCGATGGCGTAGGAACGGTCGCTTTGAGCGTCAGTGGCTTGCCCACGGGCGCGGCGGCCAGCTTCAGTTCCGCCTCGGTTACCGGCTCGGGACAATCCGCGGCTTCCGTTACCACCAGCAGTTCCACTCCGGCCGGGACTTATCCCCTGACCTTTACCGGCGCCAGCGGAAGTTACACGCATACGGCCACGGCTACCCTGGTGGTTTCCGCGGGCACGAGTTTCTCGCTGACGGCTTCCGCGCCTTCGCAAACGGTCACGGCGGGGAACTATGCCGTATTCCCGCTGGCCATCGCCATCGCTAACAACGCAACCGCAACCATAAACATGACG
>Ga0181520_10006673_pt1 | contig 17494 bp, 13 predicted proteins | sample PEATcosm2014_Bin_29_FD_132451 | JGI IMG/M metagenome (GOLD analysis project Ga0181520, IMG submission 132451) | Peatland microbial communities from MTU Mesocosm Facility, Houghton, MI, USA - PEATcosm2014_Bin02_30_metaG | ecosystem: Environmental > Terrestrial > Soil > Wetlands > Peat | place... | reverse complement strand
AGGAACGCTTCACGGGGTGCAATCCCAAAAAAGCCAGACGCTGTCTGGCGAATTGGAGGCTGGCTCGGCTGCGGGAAATTTCCAGACGATGCCTGGAAAATCGAGCCCTCCTGAAATTGGCGCATTCCCCAAATTTCCCCTCCCGTGGTCCCATTACGTTCGCCTGCTCTCGGTTAAAGATGCCCAAGCGCGGGCATTCTATGAAGCGGAGGCTCTGCGCGGGGGCTGGTCGGTCCGCCAACTCGACCGTCAGATTTCAACCCTGTTTTATGAACGCACCGCGCTCTCTCGAGATAAGGCTGCCATGCTGCGCAAGGGGCAGCGCGAACGGCCGGGCGACGAGACCACGCCTGAGGAGGAAATAAAAGATCCGCTCGTGCTTGAGTTTCTGGGTTTGAAGGACGAGTATTCGGAAGCCGCGCTGGAAGAGGCGCTCATTCTTCATCTCGAGCAATTCCTGCTCGAACTCGGCAATGATTTCGCCTTTGTCGCCCGCCAGAAGCGCCTACGCGTCGGGGACGAATGGTACCGCATCGACTTGGTATTCTTTCACCGCCGCTTGAAATGCCTCATTCTCATCGATCTCAAGACCGGAAAATTCACGCACGCCGACGCGGGTCAGATGAATCTGTATCTCAATTTTGCCCGCGAGCATTGGACACACACCGGAGAGAACCCGCCCGTGGGACTTATTCTCTGCGCCAAGGGGGATGAAGCCGTTGCGCATTACGCCCTCGGAAACCTGCGCAATAAAGTGCTGGCGGGTGAATACCGGCTGGCACTGCCGGCGGAGAAACAACTCGTCGCGGAAGTTGAACGGACCCAAAAGGCGCTCGAAGCGTTCTACCGGCGCCGCAAAACGCAATGATCGCATCACGGCTGGAATACCAGCCGCACACCTTGTTCCGGACTGTTCCAGTGGGCATCGATATTTTGCAGGGGCGCGATCCGGGTGTTGAACTGGAAGGGCTCGTTTGCGGCCGCGTCGAAGAACTCGCCCAAGGCGTGCCAAATCTGTTCGAACGACGCGCTGCCGAAGCCGCTACCAAGAAGTTCGAGCTTGGAACTGCGCAGGGTTGCCGCAGGCAGTGAGATCAAATGGCCCGCACTTTCACCAATCTGAATAAAGCGGACGGGTGAAGTGGCGATTTTGAGCCCCTTTTGAGAAATTGCTTCCAACACGCTTTCTGCCGGATGACCCCAGAGATAGTCGAGCACAACGTCTACTCCCGCTTCCGCCCACTCGCGGCGAAAAGCCGACACCAGAGCCTCATGCTCCTGAAGGAGTGAAACGGTCGCGTCCGCTCCCAGTTCTCGCACTTTTTCCAGCGCTTGGGGATTGCGGCCAGCGGCAATCACGCGCCGCGCGCCCAGACGTTTGGCGATTTGCACTGCAAGCTGCCCAGCAACGCCCGTTGCGCCAAGGATCGCTACGCTTTCTCCCGCGACAAACTTTGCCCGCACCTTAAGTGCGACCCAGGAAGACATGGCCGGGTTGGCAATTCCCGCGGCCGCCGGTGCCCGCTCGGCAAAAGTGCCGAATGGTTTTCGCGAGATACCAAAGTAAACGCGTGTGCCGTCCTCCAACCGCCCCACGCCGTCGACTCCGGGAACGAACGGAAGTTCTCCGGGGCTGGCATAGTGAGTCCCGCTCGCTATCGCCTTCACAACCGGGTGGACACCTGCGACGGTTACGTGCACAATCTTTTCACCTTCGGCAGCCACGGGCTCTGCAAAAGCGCAGTAGCGTGGGGGCGCATCAAAGGCACTTACGACCGCTGCATTCATGGCGTATCCTCCCTTCGAGGTCATTTATTTGAGGTCATTAAATACTCTAACATCATCAATGAGAATTTTGAAAACGTAGCGCAGGGCCTGCTCTCCGGCCCTGCGGCTCTTCCATCGGCACGGTTTCTTTACCCCACCGCCGACGTAATCTGCCTCGTGCTTAGAGTGCGTTACCTCTAATATGAATTGCGAATCGAACGAAGCCGTCCGATGCATCTGGGCGCGACGTTTTCCTCACAGCCAAAGGGGACGGCTGGAATAGAACGTCACAGGCTTGTCGGGATGCTTCTTGCGAAAGGCTTGGAACTGGCGGAGGATCGCCTGGTGGCGGCGTTCGGAAGTTTGAATGGTTTTGTGAGGCATGACGATGAGCTCGCGTTCCACCTCCTTGACGTTTTTCGTGGAGAGCCGCCAATCGCATTTCACCAGAGTGCGAAGGTCGGCGACGCCGTAACCAACGACGCGCGCTGAGCCGTCAACGTAGGGGTCTACGTAACTCATTACCAGATGCCGTATGGTGCGGAAAACTGGTTTGCGTCCGTGCAGCCCCGCGTCGCGAGAGCGAGCGATGGTTCCCCAGCGCCCGCGCTTGCGAAAGAGAAACAGCACGTGGTCAAGTTGGTCCTGGGATTCCAAGTCCAGCAGCAGCGGGGGGTAACCGTGCTGCTCCATGATGGTCGCCGCGCTGAGCGCGCCCTCAAGGCAGTGAGCGCTTCCGTGGCGTACGACGCCGCGAAACGTCCGCAGCGTTTCCCCACTCTTTTCCCAGTTGTAAGGAAGCCGGCGGAGATACTCCTGAACCTGCCTGGGCGTGCGGCAGCGCTCGATGACCCTCCACTCCGACGGGCGGAAGGCTTGCTTTCCCGGCGCCGCAGAGGGAGGAAACTTATGGGCGACGTCAAAACTCGAGGGAATCGGAAACTGATCGGATGATCGGGTGATCCGGTGATCGGGTGAATATGAACCCACCGGTTTCAGATTTGCCTTTTGCTCCCCGGATCTCCCGATCATCTGATCTCCCGATCCCAATTACTTGCCCCATCGGTCGTACCAAAGTTGAAAACTGAACAGCGTCCAGAGGGCCTTGCGGTTATCGACCTTGCCCGACCAATGCTCGTTGAGCAATCTACGCACGAAAGCGACGTTGAACATTCCCTGTTGCCACAACTTGTCCTCATTCAGAGTTTCGTCCAGCAGTGGTCGCAATTCGTTCCGCATCCAACTGGCAATGGGAACGGAGAACCCCCGCTTTTGCCGGTACACAATTTCACGTGGCAGCCATCGCTCGACCGCCTTTTTCAGGAGGTATTTGAGCTGGAAGCCATGTACTTTGAGCTCGCTGGGCAGCCCTTCAGCAAATTCAATCAGGCGGTGATCGAGAAAGGGCGTTCTCATCTCCAGCGAGCACGCCATGCTGGCGCGATCGACCTTCACCAATAGGTTGTCCTGGAGGTACAAACGAAAATCCAGGTAGAGCATTTCGGAGACGGTCTCATCAAAGCGCGCGCCCTCCAACACCCGATCTAGCGGGGAGTAGATTTCGCTCGTGGGCGGCTGAGGTCCCGCCCAGTCCGGCGAGAATAGCTGGTCGAGCTCCGTAGGGCTGAACATGCCAAACCAGATGTGGTGGCGCTCTGCCGGATTTTTCTCCGCGTGGCTCAGGAACCGGCGCAGGAAAAGGCCCTTGGGAACCGCCGTCGAGGACACGGGCAGAAAGCGCTGAAGCCGGCCGAAGAACTGCCTGCGGACCCAACCGGGCAGTTTCAGGTAATACTCCGCAAGCCGAGCTCCCATGTATGTGGGGTAGCCGCCGAAAAGCTCGTCGCTACCCTCGCCACTGAGCGCAACCTTGATGTGTTCTCGCGCAAAACGCGAAATCATATAAGTTGGGATGACGGCCGGATCGGCCACAGGCTCATCCAAATATTCGGTCAGCATCATCAAGGCCTGGTACATGGTGGCCTTGTCGGCGTTCAATACGTGATGCTGGGTTTGGAAGCGCTTCGCCACGAGTGTCGAGTAGGGCTCCTCGTTGAAGGTTTTCTCCGGGAAATTCACGGAGAACGAATTGACGTTTCCCGGGCTCAGCTCGCTCATGATAGCGACGATAGTGGATGAATCCACGCCGCCGCTCAGGAAGACGCCCAGGGGGACATCGCTCACAAGTCGTGATTCCGCCGCTTGCCGCAGATGCACAGCGAGTTCTTCCACCAAATCGCGTTCCTGGCGAGGCGTCACCGGCAACTTCCACGGCGGACGTAAGTATTCCTCCGGGCGCCAGTAAGCGTCGATGGAAATGTTGCCGCCCTCAACCACCATGCGATGGGCCGCGGGAAGCTTCTTGATGTCGGCATAAACGCTGCGGGGGCTGGGGAAATGGCCGTAGAAAAAATACTGAGTGAGTGCGACGGGATCGATCGCGCGGCTTATCCCTGGGTACTCGAGCAGTGCCTTGATCTCCGATCCGAAAACCAGCGTTTCGCCGTCGCGCCAATAGTAAAGAGGCTTCTCGCCGGCGCGGTCGCGGGCCAAAAGCAAGCGCTGGGCGCGATCATCCCACAAGGCGATGGCGAACATGCCGTTCAATTCGCGCAGGCAGTCCGGGCCTTGTTCCTCGTAGAGGTGAATGATGGCTTCGCCGTCGGAATGAGTCTTGAAATAATGACCGCGGTCAAGCAAGCCCTGGCACAATTCGCGGTAGTTGTAAATCTCGCCGTTGAAAACCAACGTGATGTCGCCGGCTTCGTTCGAGAGCGGCTGGTCGCCGGTTTGAAGGTCGATGATGCTCAGCCGCCTGATGGCCAACGCGATGTGCGGCAACTGAAATTTTCCGCCGCTGTCAGGCCCGCGGTGGAAAATGCGCGCCGCCATTGGATCGATGCGCTCACCATGGTCCAGGGGGTGAAGCTGTAAATTGAAAATTCCGCAAATTCCACACATAGGAGAGTAAGGAACAGATTACACAGAACAGGTTATAGGAAACAGGGAACAGAAGGGTAGTCCTAATCTCTAACTCGATGCGAGCGAACGCTTACGGGTGAAATGGCGCGACGACGTGTGTCGCCGTGTCTTCCGGCCGTCTGGCATTGGCCGGCGGAACCTCCCAAATCGAGATGTCCGGCTCACTCCAGAGCGGGTCGATGCGCCCGACGTTACGCCAAAGGTCTTCTACCAGAGGGTTCGGGATCATCACTAAAATGGGCCGCGAGTTCGTTTTCGTCAAGGCGCGAAATTCCGGCAGCGTGACCAGCACTCCCTCTCCCGCTCGGCTTCCCGCCATGCGCCGGGCCTTGGCCTGATAGGCCACTTCATAGTTGCTGGTCATCTCCCCCCATTCGATCGAAAGCAAACCCACCCTGCGCCGCAAATAGAAGGGCAGGCTGGGACGAAAGTAATAGTAGCCGAAAATCGGCGAGTCTCGCTCCGAGCTGGCAAGAATGGTGGCCGCCAAACGGCGGCTGGAATCGTGTTCGGCGAGCAACCTCCATGGCGTATACCAGCGCAGGGCGAGAATTGGGACAATCGCAGCTGCCAGGGCAAATGTGGCGACTGCTACCGTCCGCCCGCGCAAATGCGCCGCAAGCCTTCGGCCGAGAAACCCCAGCGCGGCGAGGATCAACCCCGTGTAGAGCAACGACGGCTTGATAAGTTCCAACACATTGGGTGGGAGTTTCTTGGCCAGGCGCACCTGAACGGTGGCATAAAGCCAGGACTGCGACGTGGCCGCCACCACGACGCCGATCCCCAGCAATAGGGCAAATCCCGCCGTGAGCCAATCCGGTGGGCGCGCCGGCTTGTCCTGGCCCGCGTCCCGCCAGACCGACCCGATGAGGACACTCAGCGGAACGATCGCTGGCAGAAAATAGGTGGGAAGCTTGGAATGCGAAATCGTGAAGAAGCAGAATATCCATGCCGCCCAACAAAGCAAGAACAGGATGGGCCGGCCCGCCTCCTGTTTCAGTTCCCGCCAGCGGCGCAGACGATTCCAACCGGCGAGAAGCAGGAAGAAGCTCCAAGGGAAGAAGCCGCCGAGGAGCACGGGGAAATAATAGAGAATCCCGCCTCCCCGGCGCGCCGCCCCGGTGGAGAAGCGCTTCAAACTTTCGTTCCAAAAAGCGTAGCGGGGGAAATCCGGATTGCGCAGAGAGACGGCGATGAACCACGGCAGGGCGACCGCGAGAAAAATCAGAAGTCCCCATCCCCATCGTAAGCGCAACCATTCACGCCAGCGGCCGCGCACGGCCTCATAAATCAAAATCGCAATCACCGGGATCAGAATCCCGACGAAGCCTTTGGTGATAACCGCCACACCCATGGCCGCGAACATCAAGGCATCGAACCGCGCCGCGAGGAAATTGTTTTCTTCGGCGAGCCAAAACGCGACCATCGCCGCGGTCACAAAAAAGGTGAGCGTCATATCGAAAATGACTTCTCGAGCGAGTGCCAGGGCCAGGGGGCACGTGGCAAAAACGATTCCTGCCCGCAGTCCCGCCGAATCCCCGAACATTCGGCGCGCCAGGAACCAGACCAACAACATGGTCGCCACACCCATCAGCGCTGAAGGAAAGCGCGCGGCGCCTTCGGACACGCCAAAGGTTTTCAGGGAAGCGGCGACCATCCAGAAGTAGACGGCGGGCTTGTCGAGGACAACAAAGCCGTTGAAGTGCGGGGTGATCCAATCTCCCGAGACCAGTATCTCACGCCCCACCTCGGCGTTCCGGCCCTCGTCAGGTTCGATTAAAGGAAGCCTCCCTAATCCCGCGAAGAACAACACGGCCGCCGTGAAGAGCAGCAGTCCAAGCGAGAGTGCGAGAGTTGTGCGAGGGGTGGGGTGGGATTCCGTGGGGGTCACGGCTTTCGGGTCATCCGATGATCGTGTGTTCGGAGGGTTGGTAGTCACCCGGTCAGCCAATCATCAGACTTTACCAACCTCCTGTCTCTTGAGGTTGCTCGGGGCTGGCGCTTCCACGACTTCCAAAACGCCGTCGTAGGCAATCCAGTTTTTCTTCATCCAGCGTACGGCCCACACGTCCGCCAGACCCTTCTTCAATCTCCGCCATGTATCGTACTTGGTTTTACCAGCGTGGCGGGGGTGATGACCGACGGGCACCTGGGTCACGCGGTATCCGCGCATCTTCATCAGCGTGGGAAGGAACCGGTGCATTCCGTTGTAAAGCTCCAGCCGCTCCACGCACTCGCGCCGGTACGCCTTGAGCGTGCAGCCGGTATCCACAATATCGTCGCCCGTCATCCAATTGCGAAAGCCGTTGGCGATGCGCGACGACCGGCGCTTCCACCAGGTGTCTTGCCGGCGCGCGCGGATGCCGCACACAACATCCCAGTCGGCGAGCATGTGGGCGAGGCGGGGAATTTCCGCCGGATCATTTTGCAAGTCGCCGTCGAGAGTCACGACAGCCGCACCCTTCGCTAAATGAAATCCCGCTTCCATGGCCGCGGTTTGACCCAGATTGCGCCGGAAGCGAGCGATGCGAATTCGCGGATCGCCGCTCTGCGCGCGCTTCAGAAGCTCGAACGTCCGGTCCCTGCTGCCATCGTCGACGAAGAGGAACTCCGCCTCTCCAGTCCAGTCTTTGAGCGCGGATTGAAGCTGCTCGACGAGTGGCGCAATATTCTCCTCCTCGTTATAAACAGGAACCACGACGCTCAGCGAAACGCTTTCCACTTGCCTCCTTCTGGATGTTCAATCTTGCCGTCACCGTGCCCCAGCAAGCGATCATCGTTCGGCGCAATGGCAGTCGTGCGCATCGAAGCGGACCCACACTGGGGGATAGCCATCGCCGCCAATTCGGTGTAATTTTAACATGCTTGCGATGCCTGACCGCGATTTTCGCGGAGGCTGGGACTCGGCACCCATATAAGCCTCTCGGCGCATCGTGACTGGAAAAGCAATTCGGGGTGGAGCGACAAAATGTCGGTTGCCGGTGCCTCACGATCGACTTCCACATTTTCAAGACGACCTTCGGGGTATTTTGCCAGTGTAGCGTGCGTTCAGGCGCGAGTCATCGCCAACGTGCATCCTAACCCTAGGGGTTTGAATCAAAAAAGCGTAGGTGGGTAGGTTTCCCGCGAGGGAGGGGGATTATGCAGAGGTCGCGAACCCGGCTGGCAATCGTGGTGGTTTCGGGAGTCATCCTTCTTGGAGCCTGCAACATTTTCAGGTCAGCCGACGACAAGGGGATCACCACCAACATCCAGGCAAAGCTTTTCAACGACCCCGTTTTGAAGACGCGCGACATCCACGTTGCTTCGGGCAATGGTATCGTCACGGTTTCAGGAGCGGTGGGCACGGATTTGGAGAAGGCCGCCGTGGAGAGGATCGCCGCGCAGGAAAAGGGCGTTAGGAATGTTGTGGATTTGCTCAGCGTGACCCCCCAGTCCGCTGGGCCTACCCCGGGAGAAATTCAGACCGCGGAGACCACGCCGCCGCCCGCGCCCGTAACGCATCGTGCCCCGCCGCACAAGAAACCCGCGCCGGAGAAGCCGCGCCACACTCATCACACACAGGCCGCAAGTGACAGTAATAAAGAAGACAAGGCCACGGCGGAGTTGCAGGCTTACACGAGCTCCGTTGCACCCGCTGCCGCCGTCAATCCCACTCCCACACCGGCGCCCGCTGCGCCTGCACCCGCGGCTGCGGCCCCCACACCGGTGGCCGCCGCGCCCGCTCCTCCACCTCCGGCGTCAAAGCCGGTCCCCAAGCCGCAGGAGCACGTCACGATTCCCGCGGGCATAGTACTTACCATTCGCATGATTGACAACATCGATTCCAGCCGCAACCAGGCAGGTGAGGAGTTCGCAGCCACCCTCGATGTCCCGATCACTGTAGACGACCATGTTGTGGCTGCCCGCGGTGGTGACGCGCGCGTACGCTTGGTTCAGGCCCAAAGCGCGGGGCACATCAGCGGCCAATCCTCGTTGCAGCTTGAGCTGGTTGCGGTAACGATGAACGGCGTCTCCTATCCCACCAAGAGCGGTTATTACGAACAGCACGGAGGCTCGCGGGGAACGCGTAGCGCGGAAACTATCGGAGGCGGCGCGGTCCTGGGTGCGCTGATTGGCGGCATCCTCGGGCACGGCCGGGGCGCGGCAATCGGATCGGTCGCGGGAGCGGGAGCGGGCACGGCTGTGCAGGTTTCCACCAAAGGCCAGCAGGTGAAAGTTCCCGCCGAGACGAAGCTCGACTTCACTCTCAAGGATCCCGTCGACGTTGCCGTGGGTGGAGGCGCATGACCTCGCGGGGTATTTCGGTGTTCGTCTCGCGGTAGTCGAGGAGTGCCCCCTCTTCGAGTGCAATATTCGATCGAATTTTTTCCTGCCCGATCGTTCCGCCCGTACGGTATTGTGGATAATCCGAAAACGCCCCCTAATGCCCGCTTCTGAGTGGAAGCGGGGGCCTCCACGAAGTCGGCATCGGCTTTTCGATTCCCGGCTCTCGCCAGCGACTTCTTGTCCGACCTAGTTTTCTTCCGTGACCTTTTGCCCGCTTGCGGTCATCCCAACCTCCGGCTTACAATGCCTTGCTCGGCCATAACGCAGACAATACCCTTAGATTTCAGTGCTTTAAGCCGAATCTTGGCTTCGCGGTCGTCAATCCAAGTGCTGTGCAACCAAATGAGGCTTAGCATTACGAAGTTAAGATGGGCTCACGTAAAGGCATGAACGTACAACCCCAACCCGATCAAGGCGATACGGCGGGATCACGACTCTATACCCACGTGAGGCAGGTGATTACCGGCCGCATGCCGGCGCTGGACGGCATGCGCGGCGCCGGCATGGTGGTGGTCTTAGTTGTCCATTTTTCCTGGACCCCCTTCGGTCTCCCGGGTATGGGGGGAAGGCTTATCTCCACGATCCTCCCCGCCGGGTGGATCGCGATGGCGTCGTTCTTCGTACTTTCGGGGTTTCTGATCACCGGGATTCTTCTTGACAGCAAGGGGGCGGAAAACTACTTTTCGTCGTTTTATGCCCGGCGCGCCCTGCGGATCTTGCCCTTATATTACGGATCTCTCTTCGTCGGGTTCATTCTGTTTCCACTTCTAGGAAAGCTGGGCCTCCCGTATTTTCCCAAGGAGTTCTTCTCGGGTCAGCTCTGGTACTGGTGTTACGTCGGCAACCTGGTTTGGATGCGCCTGCACGCCGCCCCCTATTTCGACCACTTCTGGTCGCTCGCCGTAGAGGAGCAGTTCTACTTCGTCTGGCCGCTCATTATCTATATGACTCGCCGGCGCACTCTGGCCAAGATCTGCATCGCCTTGGTGGTGATTGCGCCGATCCTTCGGATCCTGCTTTACCTCAGAGGAGTGAACCCGGAAGGGATTTATCGCTTAACGACCTCTCATATCGACGCCCTGGGCCTGGGAGCGCTGGCCGCATTGATCGTTCGCGATGAAAATTGGACGCGCCGCTTGGTTCCCCGCCTGAACTATTTCATCTATCCGTCCATGGCCATTTTCTGCATCATGTGCGTCGCCATGGGTTCTTTCGACTACGAGGGCCCAGCGTTTGTCTACGGAGCTTCCTGGGTGGCGATTTTCTTTACCGGACTCGTGCTCCACCTGGTTGCGACCACCGGCACGGATTCGCGATTGCAGCGTTTCCTGCAATGGGGCTGGCTGCAGTCCTGTGGAAAGTACAGCTACGCGATCTACGTGCTCCATTTCCCTCTGACAATCTATTATTTCGGCACCGTCCTGCCCCGCTTCATGGACTATCTCCGCCAAACGGGTCTGAGGGATTGGTTCCACCATCGAAGCATGTTCGACAACGGGATCCTCATGACGGTGTATCTTATTCATATCTTTGTGCTTTGCCTGATTTTCTTTGGCCTGGGGAAGCTTTCCTGGTGGGCGTTTGAGGGCCCCATCAACGACCGGAAAAAGTACTTCAAACCGCGCTGGCGAAGCAGTATGCCCAAGCCCAGAGAAGCCTGAAAGTTCCCGAAGGTAAGCCCTCCATCAAAGGCCACTCCGGCTGGCGGAGACGCGCTGTTTTTGGGGTCCATCATGATGGGCTGACGGCTCGTGAAGCCTCACACAAATCTACTATGGCTCGCGAGGCGGAGCCGACACGTGCTTTGAGATCGCGTACCCGGGAGGTACCTTTCGTTGCACATCGCTCGCTGCATGAGATACGATCGCCATCATTGCCAGGTTTGATTGACCGCAATGGGCGTGGCTCCAGAGGAATTCCCATTATGCCAAAACAGTTGCCCGATGATACCTGGGAAAACCTCTTCTACCCTCCATCCGATTACAAGTATTTCGAGGATTGTGCGCAGCATGATTTCGAGCCGACCGCCCTTGAATTTTCCTGGGTGAACGCCTGGTGGCTGGCCGATGCAGCGCTGTTGGCTTATGTGAAGAACTGGGATGCGGTCAAAGGGAATCTCGAAGCCGCCGGGCTCGATAAGGATTTCACGCCGATCGGGGATGATCCGGCGAAGAGTACAAAGGGGTATTTCGTCGCGAGGTCAGGGCAGCCTCCCTTTGCCATCTTGGCCTTCCGCGGAACAGATAAAGACGATCCTAGAAATCTCCACACCGATGAAAACGCTCTGCCTGCATCCCGAGACGGTTATATCGTGCACACGGGATTCGTGGAAGCTCTTGATCAGGTTTGGGACGAAGTTACGCGAGCAATAGAAAGTTTTCTTCACACTCATCCCGGAGCGCCGATCTACTTCACTGGGCACAGTCTTGGCGCGGCGCTTGCAACCATTGCTGTGGCTCGATTCAAGGGAACGAAGTGCGCTTTGTACACGATCGGGTCACCCAGGGTCGGTGACGATCGCTTCGTAAGGGCCGTGCTTGACAAAACCCAACTGGTATTTCGATTCGTCAATTGCCAGGACATCGTGACCCTGATTCCTCCAGAGGTTCCTCTGGAGCACTTTTTTCGGCACGTGGGAGTAGAGAAGTATATTGACCGCCATGGAAAGGTGCACGACCATCCATCGGAAATAGTAAAAGCCCTCGACGTCGTTCCGGGCGCGATTGAGCATGACGGACTTGCCGTGCTGGAAGAGATCAAACACCCTCATGAATTTCTCATCCGCTGCCGCAACGCGCCCACCGGACTCCAACCTCCATTCATTGTGGGCAACCACACTCCTGCCCGATATCCGATCCGGATTTGGAATTACTACACGCGTGCCTGAAGACAAGAGCGGGCCTGGGCTCGCCACTGCGCGTGGAAGGTTACGACTAATACCTGAAGTCGGTCGAGCGCCTGATGCGCGCCCTGAAGGCGTAGCGCAGGGCCCGCTCTCCGGCCCTGCGGCTCTTCCGGCGGCAAGGCCACGATCAAGGGCCGTGCCACGGCCGGCCCGGCCACCAGGGCTTACAGGCTTTCGCCCTTGGCGAGCTGACCTGATGGCCGGAAGGTCTTCGGATACGGTCCCTCAGCGCAGATTTTGAAGGTGCCGAAATCCTTGTACCATTCACCCTCGGGTACCCGCGGATGGGATTCCACCCAGACTCGAAGCTTGTCAAGGTCGGCGATGCTAACCCGGCGGTCGCGCATTCTCTCCATAAGATGTTGGCGGATTGCGGGCGGGAGTTTGTTCCAGGTTTCGAGGTGGGCCATTAGTCGCCAAAAACCATGCGGCCCAGATCGTCCCCGAGGCGAGCAACGTCCTTGGGATCGGTTGCCGCGCGGTAACGCTCGGCGAGTGCAAAGAACTCGCGCTGTTTGCGTTTCTGGGCCTCGATCCCCTCTTCCACCAGTTCCACGATGATCCGATTAGCACTGAGGCGCCGCTGCTTCGCCAGGCTGCGGACTTGCCGGGCCGTGTCGGCCGGAAGGCCTACGGTCTGGCGAACAACTTTGTTAGAAGCAGGAATAGCACCATTATACACCAGAATGGTGAAGTGCGTTCTTCCGCGCTTCGGAGCCCATGGCACAAGGCGTAGCGCAGGGCCCGCTCTCCGGTCCTGCGGCTCTTGCCGGATTGTTGCCGCGCAACAAAAAAGCAATCCGAATTCCCGGCTGGCTTGGCAGCAAACAGAACGGAAACCCTCCTAAATCCGCGCCGCAAAAACCGCCGGGCCGAGGAAAAGCCGCCCCGATGAATCGGGGCGCTACGTCCGATGGATTCTTGTTGATGGGAAATCCGGGACGTCTTGACCATCGACTGTCGACTGTCAACTGTAAACCTGCGTGCCAGTCCACAGTCGATAGCTTACAGCTCACAGTAAGAATCGACGACGCCGTCACTGTAAACTGTCAACTATCAACTGTAAACTGCACTCCCGTATGCTGGCGCACCTCACCCCGATTCAATCAACCCCCGCAGCAGGTCGAGTCGGCCGGTGCGGTTGAAGTCGACGGCGGCGCGGCCGAGCCGGACTGCCTGTTGCGTCTCGCCCTCCAGGTCCTGGTCATGACCTTCTTCTTCGAGGCCAACGAAAATCGGCACGCCGGTCCCAACCCGTTCGTGGACGGAGCAGACCGCATCGGCCAGCGCCGCGAGCGAGGGCCGCGGATGGTCCGGGAACCGCGCGTGGCTCCGCTTGCTTGGGTAATAGGGATGAAGGTTCAGATCAAGCGGAACGCCGTACCGTTCAGCCAACTCCTGAGAGTAGAGGGCCGTCTCGACGGCATCCCGCACCGTGCTTTCCGCCGTCGTGCCCGGCCCTCCGACGATCACGTTGGCGGCCAATCCCGGCAAGGCCGCGTTACTTCCATCGGAGGTCACGGCTTGGCGCACGGTGGAAATCGCCCGCACCGCGCGCTCGATCGTCCGGCGCGGCATCTGCTTGCGGAGCAATTGGTTGCGGAGCCTGTCATCCGCGGATTCGATCCCGATAATCACCCGCACCGCGCGTCCGGGCCCCAAATCCGCGGCGAGCCGCGTCACCGATTCCGCCGTCACGAATGCCTCGCGCGACTCCACCGACACGACGCGCAATTCCGGCAGCGACCGCGCGAAGGCCAGGGCGGCGGTCAGGACTTCGGGCGCCAACTCCAATCGATTGAGCACCGATCCGGAGTTGTACACCACAAGGTGTGCCACCTCTGGCCAGATCGCGGAATAGTGCTCTTGCAGCCACCGCAGTCTCGCCAGGTTCATTGCGGCATCGAATTGGCGCCCCTCTCCCAGCCCAATATCGCAGTGATAACAAAGGTTCTTCGCCGCGTACGGACAAATCCCTGAAGGCGCCTCGTTCCCCAACACGATCGCCAGGCGAAGACCTCGGCGATCATAAACAGGTTTAAACAGACTCTCCGCAGGGGGCTGAATGGAGAGGCCCACATGACTGCCCTGCGCCGTTTCTTTTGTCATGAATGGAACCTCGGAGCGCGCCAATTCGTTTTCCAAATTGGGAAGAGTATCACGAAGTCGTAGCGGCGAGCTTACGTCGAGCTTGTGCAAATAATGTCCCGACCAGCGAGTGATGGCCTGCGGCTTCGCCGCTTGCTCTGCGGAAAGGCTCGGCCTTTCCGTTGCGGGACGCGACCGATAAACCCGGTCCGCGCCGCCTGCCCCGACGAATCGGGGCGGGTGGCGCGGACGGCGGAGAAAATGCCTGCGATGGGCCGGAAAGGCCGAGCCTTTCCGCAGAGCAGGGGGCGAAGCCCGGTCGAACAATTTGATCGCTCGCTATTTTGGACAGCGGCGAGTTCATCCGTCAGCCGACGGACCATCGGGCGGTGGAAAATCCGCCGCAACAACAAGCCGACACGATGTCCGACAGCCAACTAGCCTTAACAGGTGAGCTTGACTTTGGACCGCAACTATCATACTTTGCAAGCGATGATGGCCAGTCAATAGACCCTGAACATGTGAGATTCGCACCATCTCTTCTGCAAGCGAGCGCAATCGGCGGAGCCCCTCATGGAAAAGAAATGGTACAACTTCATCATCTCGGTCGACAACCCTGCGGAAGGCAGTGCGGAAGAAGAGGGCAACAAAGCATCCGGTAAGGCGCCCTCCACTGCTTCCCCGAGCGCCGCTCAAACCGTGGCGGAAATCGCCGCGTCGGCTAACATCAATCCCACTTTCAAAGCTCCGGTGAGCAACCCCACCTCGTTTGACGAGATTTACCACGCCGCGGAGATTGTCGATCCCAGCCACGGGTACACGATTCTGAAAGTGGCGGACATGCTCCAGAGCGAATATATACGCACCCTCGCGCCGACGGTGAAGCGCAGTTCCATTCTGCTGGCCTTGGAGGCCGCGGGCGTGAAGATTCAGGGAGTCATCGAGGATGCGGTGCGCCGGGACCGCGCTCTGGATACCTACGAGCACGTGCAGGAAAAAGCGCTGCACGAGCTCGAAAACCAGAAGCTCGAGGAGAACCGCCAAGTCCAGGCGGAGCTCGACCGGATCGCCGCCGAGCACCAGGCAAAAATCCAGAAGAACAACGATGATGTCGCCAAGGAGAAAGAGCGCTTCTATGGGTGGCGGCTGAAGAAGCAACAGGAAGAACAGAAGATTCACGACGCGGTCCAATACTTCGTAACCGAAAACCCCATCACCACCAGCGCGCCGCCAGCCGAGCCGCCCGCCGCGCCCAAGCCGAAGGGAAGTTAGCGAGAGAAGAGAGAGGTGTCCTTATGTGGCAACGTCTGTCACGCATGATGCGTTCGTTCGTCGGCTTCTTCATATCCGCCGCCGAGAATCCCGAAATCATCCTGGAGCAGAACATCCGCGATATGAACGACCAGGTTCCGCGGATGAATGAAAGCATCGCCATGGTCAAGGCGAACGTGACGCTTCTGGAGAAAGAGGAAGCCCGGTACAAGACCGAGGTGAGTGATCTGACGGCGAAGGTCAGGGCGGCGATCCAGGGCAATCGCGACGACCTGGCAGGAAGCTTCGCGATGCAGCTCGAACAGGTCCGTGGCGCCCTGGCGCGTAACCAGGGTCAACTGACCACCGCGCGCGCGGCTTTCGACAAAGCGATGATGGTGAAGCAAGCCTTCCTGCGCGAAAAGGAACGAAAGACCCAGGAGGCGCTCAACGCCATTCGCGACTATCACCGCGGCCAATGGCAGAAGAAAGTCGCCGACGCCATGGAGCAGTTCCAGGTGGCGGGCATCAGCCAGACCCACGACGAGATGGTCCGCAAGATCGAAGAACAAACGGCCGTCAACGAAGCCCGCATGGATATGGCGCTGGGGAACGTCGACCAGCAGAAATTCAAGATCGAGGAAGAAGCCGAAAAGATGCGCGCCGATGAATTGGTGAAACAATTCAAGGTTGAAATGGGCTTGGTGGCGCCGGAACCCGCGGCTCCGACCGCGGAAAAGACTATCGGCGGGAAAGAAGCACAGAAGACCTCTTGAGGCAATCGTGAACCGTGCGGGTCGGAGGGAACCGTTGTCCTGGTCCCGGGGTCCCCAAGGGACCCAATATCAATAGCCGTAGGTGAAACCTACGGTAGACGAATGCCAAAACCATTTGCCAACCCCGAAGGGGTTGAAGATCAAGATGCGGAACTCGGACAAAAATAAATTCGACCCCTCCAGGGTCGGCGGACCTAATTAATGGGTCGTGCTTGTCCGTAGGTGGAACCTACGGTAGACGAATGCCAAAACCATTTGCCAACCCCGAAGGGGTTGAAGATGAAGGTTGGCAAAAGAAATTCGACCCCGTCAGGGTCGGGAAATTCAATTGATGGATGGTTCTTGTCCGTGGGTTCCACCCACGGCTAATGACATTCTTCCCCTTCGGGGAAGCCAGCGGAGAAATCGGAGGGTTGAGAGATGTCCACATGGCGAAAGAAGCTCGCGGGGATTCTCATTCTGGGATGCGCACTAGGGGTGCTTGGCTTTTCCTTGCCCGCGGCGCGGGCGGCGGAAGCGAACGCGGTTCGAGTGCGCGTCAACATTTGGGTGGGTTGCGTCGGCGGGTTGGTGGCCAATGGGGGTCTGGACACGGCGCCCGGCTCCATTTATGACAAGAAAGGCCTCAAGGTCTCATTCAAAATCATCGATGACTGGACGGATGGCGCGGCGGCGCTGGCCACCGACAACGTCGACGTGATGCTGACCACCGCGGACGTCTGGGCCAAAGACTACGCGCAGTTCAAGTCGCGGGGCTTTGGGGCGCACGCCTTCCTGATGGTGGATTGGTCTCGCGGGGCCGACGGCGTGATCGCCGCCAAGGGCATCAACGGCTTGAAGGATCTGGTCGGCAAGAAAGTGGCGTTCGCGCCTTACACGCCGTCGCATTTCCTCTTGTACACGGGCCTGAAGGAGTCGGGGCTCAGCGCGGCGCAGCGTAGCGAGATATTCTCTCAGGGAATCCATACCAAGGATGGCATCGAGCCGGCCACACTTTTCGCCCAACAGAAGGTTGACGCCGCGGTCGCCTGGGATCCTGACATGAGCGACGCCGTCGCGAAGCGTTCCGGCTCACGCAAGATTTACGACACCCACACCGCCAAGAATCTGATTGCCGATATCCTGGTGGTCAGCGACCGGTTCGCCGCTCGCAACCCGCAGACGGTCGTCAAATTTGCCCAAGGCTGGCTGGAGGGCGTGAAGTTCATCAATGACCAGCCCGCGCACGCCTACACTTTGATCGGCGACATCAAGGATTTCAATATTCCCACCGACCAGGCAAAGACCATGCTCGGCGGAGTGAAGCTGGCGAGCGCAGACGATCACAAAGCGTTTTTCGGCGCTGGTGGCGCGCCATCGGACTACGTTCGCATTTTCAAATCGGCTCAGGATATGT
>Ga0181520_10006672_pt1 | contig 17495 bp, 19 predicted proteins | sample PEATcosm2014_Bin_29_FD_132451 | JGI IMG/M metagenome (GOLD analysis project Ga0181520, IMG submission 132451) | Peatland microbial communities from MTU Mesocosm Facility, Houghton, MI, USA - PEATcosm2014_Bin02_30_metaG | ecosystem: Environmental > Terrestrial > Soil > Wetlands > Peat | place... | reverse complement strand
ATCTCCGGTGCCAGCTGGGGGGGTCTCTGCTTGCCCGTGTCTCACGTGCACAGGACGAGATCGCCGCGCTCCGGGACCGTCTCCGCCCGCAGCGGTTCTGCCGGAAGATCGGCGAGAAACGGCAGGCAACCGCGGATCTCTCTGAACGGCTCGAACGGTCGTTTGTGACCCGGATCGAGCGGGACTGTCTCATGCTTGCGGAGATGAAGACTGCGCTTGACGGGAGGAGCCCGCGTGCGGTGCTTGCCCGAGGGTACTGCGTGGCGGAAAAGGATGGTATCGTGGTGAGGTCCACAGATGCCATCGGTGAGAACGACCGGCTGAACCTGCGGTTTTACGATGGCAGGAGCCGGGTTATGGTGGAGCGTGTAGATCATGACGGAAACCTATGAAGAAAAGATCGAGCAGTTACGGCAGATCATCGCTAAGATCGAGGACGGCGGTACGAGTCTCGATGAGAGCATGAAGTTATACGAACAGGGTGCAGCGCTCGTCAAACAGTGCGAAACCCTGCTTGTCAGGGCCGAAGAGAAAATTACCACACTTAGTCGGGACGCGTAACGGTCAGGGTAACGGTCATCACTTCACCGTTCCGGAGTGCTGCGATCAGCTCCCGGGAAAGGGTTGCGGCAACATGATCCGAGCAGATGCCGATGGTCCTTCCGCAGGTAAATGTGCTGCGCCGCCAGACGAGGTCTGTCGGGTGATCGAGGGTCAGGCGCACCGACCCCCGGGATCGCACCTCTACTTCAGCGTTCCCCGCAGAAAGCCGCGTCACAAGAACCGCGTCATCGTGAGCGAGGACCTGTCTGAAGTCCATTGAGAGGCCGGCACAGCCCTTATCGGCATCTACCCCGATGATGCAGTTGCCGTTCCCGGTGAGATGCTTCTCGCATGTCACCTCAAACGTGGTCGGGTGGGTACCAAGGACAAGAGGATGTCCCCGGCACCGGATAATCTCCTGCGCCTCCATGCTTTATCATGTGAGGGTTGCCATTCATATTCAATGTTTATCACCGTTTTGTGTCCCGAATGCAGGGAAGAGACTGAGCACGAGGTACTCTCCGAGTCCCGCGACCGCCTCGTCCGGTGCACCGCATGCGGGCACCACCACCGGATACCTTGGGAGAGGGAACCGGAACTGCTTGTGATAAAGACGATTGTCTCCCGGGAAGGAACCTCCCTTACCGGCACCATCGAATTTGACCCGGATGACGAGTGTTTCCTTGACGACCACCTTGTGGCAGAATGTGGGGACGAAGCCTACGGGGTCGAAGTCACAGCGATCGAATGCGGGGGGCGCAGGCTGCCGCGTGCGAAGGTCAGGGATATCACCACCCTCTGGACCCGGACCATCGACCGGGTGATCGTGAAGATTTCTGTCCATGACGGCAGGAAGACCATCCCGCTCTACCTTGAATGCGAGGGCGAGGATGAATTTATGGTCGGCGAGAAGTATGTTGTCGACGGGAAACGGTTCAAACTCTCCCACCTCAAACTGCGCGACGGCCCCCTGATGAGAAAGGAGGGCTGGAAGACCGTCGCACACCGGATCAAACGGATCTACGGGTTCCGGACATAAGATCCTTTTTTGTATTTTTACCGCCAGTTCTCCGGGTGTAAATGAAGACCGCATACCGTGAAGGTCAAAAACAACTTCACGTTCCAGGCCAGTTGTCGGGAGGATGATTAGTCAGTCAGGAACCAATATCCGGTTTTTATGAATTACCCGGGTAAACCGTCATACCTGAGTGTAAAAGACTAAAAAAAATATTCGGGTGATCAGCTCGTAGTCGGGTTGATCGAGACGACCGTGACATCAACATGCGGATAGGAGAAATCAATGTTGACCCCGTCAGAAGTCTTGTTGGTGATCTCACCGATTCGAATATACGTCGGGGACGTGGAGTTGGCAGCTGTCGCATTGGGATTGTCGGAAACACCAAGGTCGATGAGCTCGCCCACCTGCATCGATGAAAGAGTCATGTTATTGAGAGCCAGCTGGTTTGCCGACCAGAACTGTGTCATGGGCTGGGCAGACGAAAGGGAGATCGTTTTCACGCCGTTCGTCCTGAGTCCGACAACCCCCGTGCTGATCGCGGTGTACTCGCTGGCAAACAATGCAAACTGGTTGGTCCAGCCGCTCTTCTCAGTATAGACCTGCACCGGGAATATCGCGGTCGTGGGAGACTGGTTTGCAGTTATGGTGAGCTGTTTTGAGTACATGGCACCGGAACCCTCACCGACAAGCTGCGTGTACAGCTGCTGGTTAGAGGTGAGAAGCGCGTTTCCCTGCGCATCCCGCAGGGTATAGTCCAGAACTACCACATCGCCGGGTTTTACCGTGGCAAGCGATGAAATCCAGCTTGAACCCATCGCGGATACCACCATCAGTACGACAAAAAGTACACCTGCAACAATCGCAAGTACTTTTATCCACGCTTTCTTTGATTTCACTGCCTGTTTTTTTGCGCCCATTACTAAAATCCTCCTTATTAAGTCAATGTTTAACGGTCATAAACTATTCTGATAGGATCCGGATCGAGAGATTTCCCGGAACCTGTGGCACTTCGATGATCTTCTTCACCGGATGAAACCGACAACAATGCCAGAGCCGGTTTCAAAAATGGAGTACTGGAAGTCAGACGTTTGACGATTGCACCGGTTTCACGCACCGCTATCGAATATCTCCACTGCCCCCTATACCTTTTTTACCGATTCTTTAATGACATCAGCACCAGAAACTGTACTGATGGACAAAAAAAAGGTCAAGGATTATATGACCTATGATGTCGTCAGCGTGGATCTTCATGGCACGGTGCAATCTGTTATAGAGAAGATCCAGCAGACCAATCACGACGGTTTCCCGGTTGTTGACGGTTCGGCAGTGGTCGGGTACATCGCCGCCCGTGACCTCCTCTTTGTAAAGCCGGGCGAGACGATCGAACAGGCCATGTCTGGTGAGCTGATCGTCGCGGATCCCGAGATGGACATCACGGACGCAGCACGGGTGATCTTCAGGAGCGGTATCCAGAAGCTTCCCGTGGTGGATGAGAAAAACCACCTGCTCGGGATCATCTCCAATTCCGATGTGATCCGCTCACAGATCGAACATGTATCCCCGGAAAAAGTTTTCAATTTTATGACGACCTTAAAAAAACTCTACGGCGTCGATCCCACGCTCAACCGGGGCATTGTGCCTATCAAGGATCTGCTCCCCACCCAGTCCAAGATTTACGAGGACGAACTGGAGGGAAGGATCTATGAGATCAAAAAGGGGCTGGCCGAACCCATCATCGTGGTAAAAAGACCGGGCCGGATCATCCTCGTGGACGGTCATCACCGCGCAATAGCCGCAAAGAGGCTTGGCATAACGGCGCTTGATGCGTATATCATCGAGATCAGAGAGGACGTGGAACTCGGCATGGAGAGGACGGCAACCACGATGAATCTCAAGACACTCGATGACGTGCAGGTACTGGATTACGCCCGCCACCCGCTCGTTGCGATCACCCACCGGCTGGTAAAACGGGCCTGAATAAAAAAACGTATACTTTTTCTTAAGACCCTTCGCACCTGACGTCGAACTTTTCGTTGAGTATGTGCTCTTTTACGATAACACCCTCGGGAACCACGACTTCAGGCCAGACCCGGGTCTTTGAATGTACCACCACGTTGTTGCGCAAGACGACACGGGGGCCGATCACGGTATCGTTCTCTATGCAGCACCCTTCCCCGATCTGGGTATCATTGTCGATGATGCTTCCCGAGATCGTGGTATTAGCGCCTATGACTGCCCTGTTGTAGAGCGACGAGGAGAAGATCTTTGCATTGTTCCGTATGATGCACCGTTCACCGATGCTCGTGTAGGGGCCGATCAGCACGTTGTTCCCGATGGTCGTCCCTGCCCCGATTGCAACCGGCCCGATCACCCGGGTATTCTTGCCCAGAGTGATCGCGTCGCCAAGCTGCACCGGGCCCTGCACCCGTGCACCATGCATGGAAAGGTCGCCGATGATATCGGTGATCGTGATGTCCTGCAGTTTCCAGCGCTCAGCCTGACGGAGCGAGTGCGGGCTGCCCACATCGGTCCAGTTCCCCCGGGCAAACCAGCCTTTGAGGGGTTTGCCCTCGTCCATTAAATGGGGAAAAAGATCCCGGGCAAAATCGAATTTCTTTCCTGCAGGGATGTGATCAAAAACTTCAGACTTGCAGACGTACATTCCCGTGCTTGCGAGATTGGAGAATATCTCACCGGGGGATGGTTTTTCCTTGAACCGCTTTATCTCGTAGTTGACGTCGATTTCAGCGATACCATACTCGCCGGGATCGTCAATCGAAATAAGTCCTATGGAGGTTATTGCCTTCTCAGTCTTATGGAACCGGTAGAATTCAAGGACATTTAAATCGGTAACATGATCGCCGCCGACGACCAGAAAATCCTGCCCGTCCAGATACTTCTTGGCATTTCTCACACTGCCGGCTGTACCGAGCTTGGTCTTCTCGTGGACATAGGTGATATCGACGCCAAAGAGCGAGCCGTCACCGAGTGCCGCCTCGATATCCTTTCCCAGGTACCCAAGGGTCATCACCACTTCGCGGAACCCCATATTGGACAAGTGTGAGACAAGGTGCTGGATTGACGGTCGGTTGACAATCGGGATACAGGGCTTCGGACGTTCGAATGTGAGAGGGCGCAGGCGTGTTCCTTCGCCCCCGCACATGATACACACCTTCATGACTCTAATTTTGGCGTTGAACTGTTTTAAGTATAGTGCCGGAGATACTATGGGATACGAGAGGGTACCGCTATGGGATCTGATACATACCGGGAACTGGACGTTAAAGGTGGCACAGTCCAGTGCCTGCCGGAAAAACGGGAGCCGGTCGATTACTGTCGGCTCTGTATCCACAGCCGGGAGTTCAAAGTAAAAGGCCAGTACGTGAAATCCCCGTCACTGGCCTACTGCGTGAAGTGCCGGGTGACCGAAAATGTGGATCTCTCCAAAGTACAGGCAGTCAGGTGTGCGGACCGAAAGGGTGAGGGATTCCACAGCATCACGAACATCATCGGATAAATATCTCTCATGAAACACGCGGCGTCTCCCGCGATCCCCCTATTTTTTCATCAATGCAAGAATTGCAGCCATATCAACGTGCTGCTCGAAAAACATCGCAAGCGTATCGTAGGGATCGGTGCCACCCTGAATGATTGACGTAAAAGGCAACCCTTTTTTCCCGTAAAGATAGGAGAGCAGCGCATTTGCCGCGGACGGGTTTAAAAACAGCCCGTGCATGTAGGTGCCAAAGACGAGCCCGTCGGCACTTACCCGGCCATCGCCGCACAACGCCTCTTTATCCGTTCCCTCTCCGGTAACTCCCATGTGAATCTCGTACCCGGTCACCGTTCCCATAGAGGAGAGGATGGGCGGAACCGGACATGCATTGCGTTCCACCTGCGTGGTGTTTTTGGAATACGAGGAAAAACGGGTGACACAGTCAAGCAACCCAATTCCCTCATAAACTCCTGCGGCGGATTCAAAACCTTCGTCAACGAGGGTTTTTCCCAGCATCTGGTACCCCCCGCAGATCCCGATCACCGGCACGTTCCTCGCCCGCGCATCCCGCAGTTCGCGATCTGCCCCCTGTGCCCTGAGCGCGGCAAGATCATCGACAGTGTTCTTGGTACCGGGGATAATGATGCAGTCATACCCCGTCAGTGGGGCTCCGCAGGAAACGTACTCGACTGCCGCGTACTGTTCGAGCAGTTCGAAATCCGTAAAATTGGAGATATGGGGGAGCCGGACGACCGCAATCCGGACCGGAAACTCCCGGGCCGTTTTATCCCCGAGGGAAAGGGAGTCTTCACTGGGGAGCGGGAGGGTGAAATAGGGCACGACACCAAGCACCGGCACACCGGTGAGTTCTTCGATCATCTTCACCCCCGGGGCAAAGATGGCCGGATCTCCCCGGAACTTGTTGATGATGATCCCCTTCACCAGCGGCCGTACCGGTTCCGGCAGGAGTCGGATGGTGCCGTAGACCTGGGCAAATACTCCACCCCGTTCAATATCTGCCACGAGGATCAGGGGGATATTGAGTTTCTCGGCAAGCAGCGTATTTGCAATGTCCCGGTCGTACAGGTTGACCTCGGCTGCACCCCCCGCCCCTTCAACCACAACATGGCCATATTCCTCTTCAAGCCGCCGGAATGCCGCCACTGCTTCCGTGAGCAGGTAGGGAGTTTCCTTGTAGTACTCCGCTATCGGGACATCCTTATAGGGGTGGCCGAAAAGCACTACCTGCGAGATACAGTCGCCCTTCGGCTTGAGCAGCACCGGGTTCATGTCGGTCGTGGGAGAGAGCCGTGCAGCCCATGCCTGCATCGCCTGTGCCATCCCGATCTCCCCGCCATCATCCGTAACAAATGAGTTCAGGCTCATGTTCTGGGACTTGAACGGCGCAACGCTTATCCCCCGGCGCACCAGGCACCGGCAGATCGCAGCCACCGTCACGCTTTTTCCCACATGCGACGAAGACCCCACGACCATGAGCGACATACTCAATCATTGGATTGCCCCACATAAAACGAATACGTGTCGAAAAACAGCTGTAAACGCGGTTTACCAGCCGAATATCGTCCCGGCAATGCCAAGTAATAAATAACCAGAACTTAAAAATAGTTGTAATGATTGGTGGCATTTGCCCGACGTGTGGACTTCCCAGGGAATTGTGTATCTGTGAGGAGGTAGCAAAGGAACAGCAGCGGATCAATGTTAAAGTGAACAAACGCCGGTACGGGAAAGAAGTGACCGTCATCGAAGGACTCGACCCGACAGATATTGATCTCGAAGAACTTTCCAAGTTCATGAAAGGAAAACTCGCGTGTGGCGGTACCGTGAAAGGGAATTCTATCGAACTTCAGGGCAATCACCGTGACCGAGTAAAAGAGCTCCTCTCCCTGAAAGGCTATAGTACTGAAAACATCTCGTAACGGGACAGCTCCTGATATATTCTTATTTTTTGTTTTTTTACCGGCACGATATCAGCACCGGTTACCGGATTTGTGAGTTTTTTATCGTCTCTGACGATCCCGATTGCCGAAGACCAATTCCCCGTTTCAGACCGGGCTCTTCCCGGAATCAAAAATGGTTCACAATAACGGCGCACGAAAAAAGATCAGATGAAGAAGCGGAACACGACCCACGATATGATCAGCATAAGCGCCGAATACTTAAGACCTGCAATAACCCGTCCTTCACCCATCTGACCGGCGCAGAGACCAGAGAAAAATCCCTGGATCATCGCTGCATGGGAGAACAGCCGTTTGTACGCCGGGAGATCGATTCTTCCCATGAACTTGCTGCTGGCAGTTGTCGCCTGCGCCGCCATGCCCGCCGTGGACATCGTACTTAAAAAGGAACTCACAAGAACTGCGATAACAAACATGAAGACTGCCCATGAGACCAAGACGATGATCACGTAGATAAACATGTTATTCCGGCGTTCCTGGGAAAGGTTGACCACCTCAAAGGTATCGCTCGCTGCTGCACGGAGCACCTCGCTGATATCCCCGCCGGCCCTGCTTGCCTTTGCAATCAGGTCGACACTCCGGTCGGCAAGCGGTGTTCCCAGGTTCTTCCCAAACCGGTTCATGCCTTCAACAAAACCGACTCCCCAGGACATCTCGTTATCCAGTTTCCGGATATGGGGCGTCAGGGTACCATATTCTGCGCCGGCGACAAGGTGAACAGCATTGGGAAGCGTCATCCCGGAATCGTTCATCCCTGCAAGGTCGCGGAAGAAGTTGGGGAGGGCCTCCTCGAGATTTTTTATCCGCCGCTGTTCCCTGAAATCAAGAATCGCCAGAGGAATAATAGAGATAAGTATCGCAAGCACTGCAAAATCATCGATGACTGTCGAAGTAAAGAGCACCTTGATACCGTACATCTTCACCATCGAAATAAACCCGCCGATAAAGACGATCAACGACAGGGGAACACAGGCAATGAGGATATTAACGGGTTGTTCTGTGAGAACCCTGATGGGATGTTTGAAGAATCGCCCGATTCCTTCCCGGCTCTTCCGTTCACCTTCAAGCCTGGCAGTGATCGTATTGAGTTCCCCTTCAACTGAATCCATCTCTGCGCGGGTAAGCGGGAGGGGGGGCTGAGAGGCAGGGTCCTTTTTTTGTCCGAGTATTCCCGTGAACGTATCTTTGAATGCCATATCAGGTCTCCGGGGTCATGGAACTGATCATTATGATGAACATCATTGTGCCAAAGGGAATCATCATATAGATAATGATATAGAGGAACATCGGACTTGAATTCCCTCCTCCAAGAACCGACATGATCGACTGGATAATGATCAAAAAGAGCGTGCCAGCCACCATTGCCGTCACGTATGATTCCGAGATTAATGCGAGCGTATCCAGGAACATTTTCTGGGTCTGGCGGTTCTCCAGGGCGTACTGATTAGCCTTGTTGCGGAAATAGTCCGTAAGGTTCCCTCCGCTGGAGATACTGGCCATCGAACCCTGTAAAAATTCTTTCATCCGCCGAGAGGGAGTGCTTGCAGAGACGATCCTGAGTGCATCAATAAGATCTCTCCCGAAGATATCAATCTCCCGTGCGATATACCGCGCTTCAACAGAACTCTCGCCATAGATCGGGCTGTCCCCCAGCAGGCGGAAGATCTCCGCCGGGGTGATACCGGCAGTGGACATGGAGGTGATATAGTTGATAGCGTAGGGCAGAGTTGCATCGATATTCCGGCGCCGGTTTCCGGCGAGTACCGAGGGGTACACGAGAAACACTGCATACGTCATCCCACCAAAGACCAGGAGCGAGAAGATAATCACAAAAACAGTCCCGATAATGAGACTGTGCTGGGATAAAAAGAGGAGCGACGCAGGAACCGCTCCTTTGTATTTTATGAGGTTGGGGAGCTTGAGGAGCCAGGTAAAAAATCCCAGTACTACCGCCGAGAGAAGACCAACAAGGACAGAACTGACGATGGCAGTAGAAACATATACTTCAAACGCGGTTTTAAGCCGGGCCGATATAAGGTCATTGCGGAGCTGGGAGTACTGTTCCCGCCTCGCTTTCATCTTCATACCGAGCAGGTTGAAGCAGAACCGTTCAAAACTATTCATACAGGTCCTTCCTTACACGTTCGATAACAACTTCCGGCTCACGGTAATAGGAAATGAGAATCTTTGCGACATCCTTGTAATGCCGGATCTTTTTGATGCGCATCCACTCCAGCACCTCCTGCCGGCGCTTGAGTTCCTCGCGCATCCGGTTCTCATTCCAGCCCCGGGCCTCCATGATCTCTTCAAGGATGTAGGACTTCCCCGAATAGGTGATCTCATCTGTCGCTGACCGCCATTTGAAGACCTCGTTTGTGATCAGTTCGTTGGTCCGTGGGTCGATATCGAGGATCTCGACAATCTGCTTGTTCCGGCGGATACGTTTACCGCCCACCCGTGCCTGTACCTGGATGCAGACAATATCAAGAGCCGAAAGCATGTTACGCGGCACATCCATGGGCGGGTTCTCGATACGGTGGACGACACTCGATACCGAGTCCGCGTGGATCGTGGAGTACGTGACATGGCCGGTGCTCATCGCCTGGAAGAGTGTCTGGCACTCCTTGCCACGGACTTCTCCAACGATGATGTACTCCGGCCGCTGCCGCATGGCTGCACGCAGGAGTTCGTACATGTTAATCTCCCCGCGTCCTGCCGTATCAAACGAATCACGGGTCACGCTCGGGATCCAGTTGGGATGGGGAAGCTTCACTTCACGGGTATCTTCAAGGCTGACGATCTTCGCCATCGGGGGGATGAAGAGTGAGATCGCGTTTAACGACGTGGTTTTACCGGATGCAGTCCCCCCGGCAAAGATTGCGGATTTGCCGTTCTCGACGGCAAGCCAGATATAAGCGACGGACAGCGGGGCAAACGTGTGCCATTCGATGAGATCGGTCGGGGTGATCGGCTCATCCTTAAACTTACGGATGGTAAATGTGGATCCATGGGCGGTTACCTCCTGCCCGAGAGTCATCTGGATACGGGAACCATCGCTCATGCTTGCATCGAGAATCGGTTCTGCAATGGAGATGTACTTGCCGGCACGCTGGGCAAGTTTAGTGACAAACGAGTCAAGATCTTCGGCATTGTGGTAGGTCAGCGTCGTCTTCATCGACTCGTAACTGGCATGGAATGCAAATAGCGGAACGTTGACACCATCGCAGGAAATATCCTCGATGTACTTGTCATGCATGATCGCATCGATCAGGCCGTCGCCCAGAAAATCCTTATGCATATTATACAGGATCTTCTCGCGCTGGACAGGGCTCAGCTTGATCCCGTAATCAGCAAGAATATCATCCACCGAACTCCTGAGCTGGCGCCGTGCCTCTTCTTTGGAGATATCCTTGGTGTTGATATCGAGCGTTTCAAAGAGGCGTTCTTTTAATTCCTTTAACAGGTCTTTCTCAGGTTCGGAAAGGACAGGTTCAATAACCTGGTACGTGTATTCATGGGTTGAGTGGTCATAGATGACCCGGACATAGGCGTAGGGAGCATTGACCGGGTACATCTCCATCTCTTCGACACCCGGTTGCGATTCGAAGGAAAGATCTACCAGAGGGCCATGCTCTTTGGGATTGTATTCCACGGTTGCTGAGTGTATGACGCTGAAAAGCGCTGAAAACCGGGATTTTTTTGTCGCAGCCGGGGTTGCCTTTTCTTCATCGAACGAGAACTCGGATTCGAGATCCTTGAACCCGGCCGTAGAGAATTCCCGTTTCCAGATATCCGCAAGCTCCGGCGGAAGGGTTCCGGTCCCGGTGCTCTCAAAAGCATTTATTCTTCCGTGAAGTTTGATCTCATCTACCTGGAATGTCGCACCTTTGGGGAGGATAAGTCCCGAGAGATCGGAGAGCTGGTCCACAGAGATGATCCGATCGTCCTTTTCACCTGTACCGGTGTCATCAGCATATTGCTTTGAGGAGGCTTTCGGGGTTACCTTCTTTTTCCTGAAAAATGAGGATGCCTTGTGATCCCGGGGATCTTCTTCAATAATTTCGACAGCAGGTTCCGGTTGGGGTTCGATAGCAGGAGGAACAGCATTTTCTTCAGCCGTGGGGGAAGAAATGGGAGCAGCGGGTACGGTCCCCGATTGTGCCAGAAACCTTCCCAGCACATCACGCACATCGGTTCCGCTCATGCCCGGGGGCTGTTGAACCGGTTCGGGCGATGGCATATCTTCAAGCAGGTCATCGAAATCTTCCGCATCAGGTAGGGCAGGACCCGGCACATCGGCAGTCTCCGGAGTACCCTCATGAGCGGGGCCGGTCTGGTTCATGCCAAGTTTCTGTATGAGTGCAGAGAAATCTCCCGCACCACCCGGTTCCGGTACTCCGGATCCGGGATTCTTTCCTGGGGGTGATGTTGTCGGGACTGCCGGTTCACCGGCCGGAGCCTGTGCACCCCGGATTTTTTTTAGAAGGGTACTAATATCATCTTGAGCCTCATCATCATGTGATTTCAACCTGAACCTCCTCCTATCGGGTGATCTTGCTCACAGGGATTTTTATAAAAGATTATTTTATCTCGGACTATATCTACCCTCTGAAACAATGCTGGAAAGACCTTGGACAATGCACATGCCTCATCCGGATCGGGTCTCACCCTCCCACCTCGTTCTGGATACTCCTGATCAGGACCCGCATGAGGCCGAGCTGGACATCTGCACGGGTGATGATGCAGATGAACAGATCTCCGCAGGGTGCAATAATAAATTTATTATCCGCTGTTTCGAGAATCAGCTGATTGGGCTGCCCGAGGTTCATATCCTGGGCGATCTTGGTTCCGGCCCGCAGGAGATCCTCAGCGCGTGCAGCCACATGCTCAAAATCCCCCTCACCCAGGGACTGTACCGGAAACCCTTCATAGAACGCGGAGACCGCCACGACGCCGGGCTGGCTGATGATTTTTGTAATGGTGGATTCATCGAGGAATGTAGGGGCATTCCGGGGAGACACAGAGGTCTTTGCCGGGGCAGGGGCGATGGTCTCTTGAGAAGGGGCGGCTTCTATGAGCAAACCGCCCTTCGTACACATTTCTAGAGCCTCTGAAAAATCCTCATCGCCGTACACCCTCATGATAAAATTCTGCTGCGGCAGACCGGTATCGCTACCAGAGGCAGCCATCAGGTTCTGGACGGCAGATGCCCCCCGGTAAACACCGTATTTGTCTTTAAAGTATGCGGCAACCAAGTCTCCCTTACGCGTAAGAATAAAGCCCTTTCCCCGGCCGGAGTCGATCATGATTACCCCTTTAAACGCCATCAGGTACTGGAGCATACCCTCTTTCTGGGGGTTTATAATGACACCCCCCTCTGTCCCTGCCGGCAGTTTCATAAAAATGGGTCTAAAGAAAGGGGAACTAAAGAGCCGCGACGATGCGTTCCTTGTTCTTCTTTAATTCGTAGCGAATTCTTCCGATATTTGCCGTTGTATCCGCAACGAGGGCGATCAATTCGTCCGCTGACAGGGGGGCAAGAATAATAGGACCTTTCTCCAGTTCAACAAGCATCTGGGAGAGTTCGCCTTTCCCCAGAGTATTTCCCATTGCTTCAGAGGTACCGAGACCTGTCGAGGCCATGGCACCGAGTGCCTCGATATCTACCTTACCGGAAACCGCACTTTCGATCACGAACCCGTCTCGTCCCACGACCACCGCTGCGGATACCCCCTCAACCCTCAGAAACTCCTCTAATAACGGCTTGAGCATCTTCCCACCACTTAATAAATGTTACTCTCTTGCTTTTTTCCTATTAAAATGTTGGGTTTTTTATCTGGAGGAACGTGCGGATTCACCTTTAGAATACCAAAAACGGCAGCTGGAGAGACCGGTATTTTAAACAACAGTCAGACAAACGCCATATTAAAAAACAGGAGAAATAAGACTACCAGAATTCCGATATCTGTACCCGTTAATATTTGGAGAGAAGACATACCAAAGATTTAGAGAAAAAGAAACTATATACAAGAATGCGATCATTAGAGTGATCATGCAACTTCCCCGCGGAACCTTCCGCGAGATCCAGAAGAACCAGAAAACCGGAGACCTTCTTAAAGAGCTGGAGCGGGGGAGGTTCTCCGGGATCTGCAGTATCTCGTGCCGGGATAGTATCAGCACGCTCGTGCTGAAATCGGGAACCTGCATCCTTGCGGAGTATAATACCTTCAAGGGCGATGCCGCACTTGAGGGCCTGCTCCAGGCCCTCACAGGAGAGGATATTGATGCTGCGCTCTCAACGCTGGACGAGGCACAGATTCAGCTTTCCCTGGAGTTCAACAAATCCGAGCGGATAACAAAAACCGGCCGTACCTCGCCGGCACCCCAGAAACCCGCAAACCAGCCGGTCCATCCGGCTCACCGGGCAATGGAGAGAAAAACCGGCCCGGCCCCGGTAACAAATCTCACTCTGCCTCATGAAAAATGGTCAAATCCCGTTGCACAACCAGCGAAAATGACACCTCGTCCCCTTGCAGGTCCGAAAAATCCCGCAAACGGACCCCCGGCATCGATCCGGGCAACACCTGCGCCGGTTCCCAAGGAGAGGGAGATCCCGGATAAAGAGGCCGCACAAAACAATTCAGAGAACGCCTTTGACACGTTTGATTCCATGAACCTCGACCAAGTGACGGACAAGATTAGGGACGATTGCAAAACGATGGTAAAAAATCTCCATCTTGATCATCTGATGGACCGGGACTAGGTAAAAGGGAGGCCGGCAGGATGTCCATCATCTTTGGTATTGACAGTACGGTATTTATCATCGTGACGGGTATCGTAATCGCGATCTGCATTGCCACCGGTCTTGTCATCAAAAAAATCCGGGCCAATGCGAGAGCCAGGCTGCGTACCCTCATTGAAAACCCGTACCATATTCCTCTCCACGTACAGAAAATTCTGGTGGATACCACCGGTGTTTCCCCCAAGCAGGTGATTTATACCTCCCCTCCACATCCAGCGGCGATTAACTGCATTGAGGGCACGACAGATCTTTCAGGAAGTCTTGTGGCTCTTGCAAAGAAATATTCCCTTGATGAGATCACGCTTGCTACAGCTGACGGACTGTTGCTTGCCTCTTCCCACAGTTCACCGTCAGCTGATGATATCGCGGGATACTGCGGGATATATAATGAAAATCCCCAGGCCCGAATTCCCGGGATTATGCTGTTTGGCATGGTGCACAAAGGGTCGGATCTTATCGGGATTGCAAAAATAAGAGGCCAGGCTCTTTTGGATCCCGGACAGGAACTTATATGCGAGACAAAAGATATTTTAAACTCGTGGATATAACACAAATGTGAAAGACATAAATAAAATATTTCCTTATACGTATAATTGAAGTAAATTATAATCATAATGACAGGTGTACGATGGTTAAAGTATACACGATTGCATCCGGAAAAGGAGGTACGGGTAAAACCACCGTTTCTGTCAATCTGGGAACGATGCTTGCCAAAATGGGAAAAGAGACGTTCCTTATGGATGCCGATATTGGCATGGCAAACGTCGGTCTTATCCTGGGGCTGCAGGATGCCCCGGTAACCCTGCATGAGATCCTTGCAGGAAAAAACAATATTGATGAAGGGATCTACAATGGCCCGGCCGGACTCAAGGTTATCCCGAGCGGTATATCCCTGCAGGGTTTCCAGCAGGCAGACCCGGATAAGATTCGCGACGTTTTGTCGGAGATAGTAAAAAGATGCGAATTTTTACTGATCGATGCACCTGCCGGGATCAGCAAGGATGGCGTGGTTCCGCTGGCCGTTGCAGATGAGGTTATCCTGGTCGTCAACCCAGAACTCTCCTCTATCGTGGATGCCCTCAAAACAAAAATCCTGACTGAAGTGGTAGGCGGGCACGTTCTCGGTACGATCATCAACCGCGTTGACCAGGACAGGAGCGAGATCATTTCCAATAAGATGGAGAAAGTCCTCGGGGTAAAAGTTCTCGGGATCATCCCGGAGGATGCCAACGTGAGGCGGGCCGCGGCCGCGCGATCCCCCATTGTCATTAAATATCCGGATTCCCCTGCATCAAAAGCGATACAGAGGATCGCATCAGATCTTATTGGTGTCGCGTACACGGAGAGCCCGGCCAAAGTCGCGAGAGAAGGATTTATTGACCGGTTTTCCAAAGCACTTTTCAAAAAGAAATCCGAGAAGTGACGGTTTCGCACTCTTCTTTTTGTCTTTTCCTTTACGGTCCGGGCATACCCGCAGGGAGAGTCGTTTAGGCTTTCCCTGCCATTTTGATCTCGGTCAGTGTCTTTTCACGGATCTGGACTGACACACCGATCATCTCATTCTTGTCGTCTTTTACCGGGCGCGCCGTGAGCGCGACAAAGCGTTTTTTATTTGCAAGGGACACAAGCACGGTATTGAGATCATAGGTCACAACAATCTTGTCCCGGATCACATCGAGCGCCGGGTCGTTGATTCGTTCTCCGGTCTGCTTGTTTACCAAGATCAGCACCTGTTTGAGAGGTTTTACCAGTGCATCCTTTTCCAGGACATCCAGAAGCCTGCAGGAATACGGGTTCAAAAAGATGATGCGGCCCCTGGCATCGGTAATGATCACCGACTCGAGTGCTGCCATGATCTTCTTCATATCCCAGAGAGCGGCCTTGTCATAATATCGTTTGCGCATGCTGTGGTTGTAAAGGGCAATCTCAATATTGGAGACAATCTCGTTTGATGTGAAGGGTTTAAGGATAAACCCGTACGGTTCTGCAACCTTTGCACGGTTGAGGGTAGCATCATCGCACTGGCCGGTCAAAAAGATCACCGGGATGCGGAAGATGGAGTAGATATACTGTGCAGCAGAGATACCGTCAAGCGACCCGGCAAGATTGATGTCCATGAGAACAAGATCCGGCAGGCATTCTGCGGCCTTCATGACCGCCTCCTCCCCGCTGGTTACCTTGCCGGCAACAGCATACCCTTTCTTTTCAATGATCACGCCAATAAGGTTGGAGATTATTTCGTCATCTTCCACAATCAGGATCTGAATAGCTGCGGACATAGGATTCACGGAGATGACTTCTTGTTCTGGTGGAACAATATGAGGTTTGATTACTTAAGTATAGATTTTCAGGATATATTAATAGCCTTGCAGCCGGTACTATCGCCGGCACCACATGGATTCATGGCGCTGACAGGAAAGGTCCAAAAGACACCGTATGGTACCATATATTCCCTTAATGAATTTTTCAAAAAAAATATAAAAAGAAGGGGCACCAGGTACCCGTTCTGATGGATTGCATATATTTATGATTTATTCAGCCTTGTTGGTGACCGTAAAGACGCAGAATTCGTCTCCCTTGGAACGGCATTTGATTTCACGGCACTGTACTTTGATCCCAAACGATCCCTCGATAATCCCGGCAAGGAGGCCGGCAGTACAGTAGCAGACGTTCTTTCCCGTCGTCCCGAATGCCTCGGATTCAACCGTGTGTTCGAGCGTAATGGTCTTTTCCTTTTTCGCCTCGTTCCATTCGCTCTTGACCATATGGAACCAGCCCATCTGGGAATAGAAGGTAAATGCCATATCAGAGAGCGTGGTTGGCTGGGTGATGCCCATCTTCTTGTAATGTTCGACGTTCTCCTTACCCATGTCCATATAGGCACGGTAGTTTACCCCGCCCGCCGGCATCTCGCCCATGGTCTTCTTGAGGGAGTTCATCATGGACGTGAAAACAAACCTCGGCATTATAACCACCGGATCGTCGATCAGCTTGATCGTCCCTTCCACCGGCTTATGGTCGATGAACTCGGTGATGGCAGAATCGCCTTTGACCACAGACTGTGCCTTGAATTTCCAGCTGGGATCTACCTGGTCGATCACAAATTCGCAGCAGTCGTCACCGTTTGCCACGCACTTGCGTTCAAGACAGTACCAGTTCTTGCCGGTAACAGCCATCATCACCCCTTCGATCCACCCCTGGTGGACACCGCAGACCGGCATCTTCCAGTCTTTTAGGATCTCCGCCTCAAAGGTGTGTTTGGTGCGAAGAATGATCCTCTTCTCACTCTGTTCCACGAGTTCGAACGGGGCACCCCATCCTTGCTGATGCTGGAGTTTGAAAACCAGCATAAGAAATTCTGCGGGGGATAAATTCATACCAAATTTTTTCAGGAGGTTGTACAGACCAAGGGAGCCCATTCCCACAGACCGGAACAGCTTGCGTACTGCCTTTACGGCCAGCTTTTTGTTTAAGTGGGACTCGTACATCTCGTAAATAGATTTAATCAGGTAATTGGGGTTGCTTGCCGTTTTCACCCCGAAAACCGAGTAGTTACCTGCAACCGGGTCAAGTTCGATATAGGGAGTGATATCCTTCTCCCCCTTGATCAACGCCTCGAAGTCCTCACGTCCAATCTTCATGCGCGATCACTCTGTTATT
>Ga0181520_10006670_pt1 | contig 17496 bp, 16 predicted proteins | sample PEATcosm2014_Bin_29_FD_132451 | JGI IMG/M metagenome (GOLD analysis project Ga0181520, IMG submission 132451) | Peatland microbial communities from MTU Mesocosm Facility, Houghton, MI, USA - PEATcosm2014_Bin02_30_metaG | ecosystem: Environmental > Terrestrial > Soil > Wetlands > Peat | place... | reverse complement strand
TCGTTTCATCGGCAAACTCATGAATGAAAATAGCTTAGTGAAATTCCGAAATTCAATGACCGGACAGTTCTGATCAGTCGTCAGTTGTCAGTGAGACCGGCCTGGTTCTTAGGCTGCTACTGAGGACTGAAAACTGATGACTGATGACCGTTTGCGTGGGGTGAATATCCGGGCTTGCCATTCACTACATTCAGAAGCCGCTGGCAGCCCGGAAATGTTGGGATGTGAAGAAGCCTGTCATGAGGAGGGCGTTGTATCCAATGTGAAGAATGATGCTGGGCGTGAGGCTCCCCGTCATGCCGCGCGCCAGCGAAAACACAATGCCCACCCCCAGGATCAGCGCCAGATGGTTCCACGCATGCCAGTATTCCTGGATATGCAGACCCGCAAACAGAAGAGCGGTAATCAGCACGGCAAAGCGCAATCCCAACGCGCCTTCAACAATGGCGAAGAGGAGGCCGCGAAATACCACCTCCTCAATGATGGGAGCAAAGCTGATGGCAAAGGCGCCGAGGGCGTAAGAGGTGGCCCTTGAATCGAACAGCTTCTCCAGTGGAAATGCCTGGGTATCGGGAAACAACCACAGTCCCCAACTGGTGGCTACTGCGAGTGCGGCTCCTCCCGCAAGATAGCCCGCAACCTGCTTTGCGCCGGGGTTCTTCCATCCCAGGGATTTCCAAAAAGGCTGCTGATGCTGGAGCTTGGCCAACAGAAAAAGGAAGGCCAGCGCAAACGCATATAATATGCACTGCTGAACCAGCATGAAGACGGTCCCGGTCTGCGCCGCCTCCACCTTCACTTGCCATCCCGTAAAGGGCCGCAGCACAGCGTAGCCGACCAGTACGATGAGCTTTGAAACCACCAGGGCAAAGGGGACAAAAGCCAGAAATAGCACAAGGTCGCGCAGTTTCCAGATTTCACGAGGTAGGAGAATGGGCGAGGGCGGGCATGGGTGGAGGGGCGCCGTTATCGCCCCACCCGCTTCCGGCACGAGATTTTCCGTATCGCCCAGCATAAATATCCTGGCCTCTACGTGTGGAAGGTCGCGGACCGGGAAGGGATCATCGGTTTCCGCATCCATTCGACACTGACGGCAATTGTCACATGGCCAGCTCTCCGACAGAACCGCGTGGCTAAGGATGCATCCTCACGTGCAGAAAGTCTTCATGGAGATAGCAGTGGGCTTGAACTTCTCGATCAGGGCGCGATCCGCCGTGACCAGGGGGACGCCCAAGTCGAGCGCCAGGGCCACAAATTCGCAATCGTAAGCCGCGCAACCCGAACCGGCAGCCAGCCGGAGAACCCGCGAAGAGTCCATTTGATAACCGTTGTCTTTCATCAATCCTTCGGCGCGGTCCATAATGCTCAGAATTTCGTCCAAGCTCAGCAACCGGTGGCGCAACGACTGAATCAGCACGTTTCGGAGCTCAGACCGCCAGAGCACTGGGGCGATCCACTCCGGATCCTTTTGATACACCGCGCGCGCATGCGGCGTCAACTCGCTTCTGATCAGAAAGTATGCGATCAGGTCCGTGTCAGCGACAATCAAGGGCGTCCTTCATTCTTTGCCGCACGTAAGAACTCCTCTGTGAGATTCACGTAGGGCATGCGTTTCCGCATCGCATCCACCTCTGCCAGAAATTCCCTGGGGTCCACGCGATGCGCCCCGAGAACCTTTTCCAGGCAGGAAATGGCCTCGCTGTTGATGCTGCGCCGGTGTTGTGCGGCGCTCTCCTTGAGCCGCTTATGGAGCTTTTCGGGAACGTTCTTGATGGTCAATGTTGCCATGGTGCATCCTCTAAAATCCAAACTGGAACCAAAATGGAAGCATATGCCATGTATCAATTATGTGTCAAACCGCGGGCGAGTTATGATCCCGGAAGCCATTCTCCCCCCTCCACAGATAACTCACCCACCCCGTTGGCTCTTCACTCGTCACTTGTCACTCGTCACAGTACTTGCCAGCAGTGGCGCCAGCGCCTGGCCGGTGTAGGACTTCTTTGTGCGCGCAACCACTTCCGGAGTGCCCTGGGCCACAATGCGTCCCCCTTCTTCGCCGCCTTCCGGGCCCAGATCGACGATCCAATCCGCCTGTTTTATAACATCAAGATTATGTTCGATGATGATGACTGTGTTGCCGAGGTCGGTCAGCCGATTGAGCACTTCCATGAGCTGCTTTACATCGTCGAAGTGCAACCCCGTGGTGGGCTCGTCCAGGATGTAGAGCGTGCGTCCGGTCTGGCGGCGGCTGAGTTCGCGGCCCAGTTTGATGCGCTGCGCCTCGCCACCAGAGAGTGTTGTAGCGGGTTGTCCCAGATGAAGATAGCTCAAGCCGACGTCCACCACGGTTTGCAGCTTCAGGCGGATTTGCGGAATATTTTCCAGCAGCGGCAGCGCCTCTTTCGCGGTCATATCCAGCAGGTCGGAAATGGAAACGCCCTTGTATTTAACCGCCAGCGTTTCGGCGTTATAACGCTTCCCGCGGCATACTTCGCAGGTCACGAAAACATCGGGAAGGAAATTCATCTCGATGCGCCGCAGTCCCTCGCCCTGGCACGCTTCACAACGCCCACCTTTCACGTTGAAACTGAATCGCCCGGCCCGATATCCCCGTGCGCGCGATTCCGGCAGCATGGAGAACAGTTCGCGAATCGGCGTGAATACCCCCGTGTAGGTGGCGGGATTTGAGCGCGGTGTGCGCCCGATTGGCGCCTGATCGATAACGACGACCTTGTCGATGTGCTCCAATCCCGTGATGGCGCGGTGCGCGCCCGGCTCTTCGATGGCGCGATACAGCTTTTTGGCGATCTCGCGATGCAGGATATCGTTGACCAGCGATGATTTCCCCGAGCCTGACACGCCAGTCACCACGGTCAGCAACCCCACCGGAAACGCCACGTCAATGTTCTTCAGGTTGTTGGCACGCGCTCCCAGTACCGTCACAAATTTTCCGTTGGCAGTCCGCCGTTGGGCCGGCACCGGGACGCTCATCTCGCCCGAGAGGTATTTCCCGGTCAGGGAACCCGCAGTGGCTGCAATCGTTTCCGGCGACCCCGCCGCCACTACATATCCGCCCTGCTTGCCGGCACCGGGTCCGAGATCAATCACATAATCAGCACGGCGAATAGTTTCCTCGTCATGTTCAACCACCAGCACGGTGTTTGACATGTCGCGCAAGTGTTCCAGCGTTTTCAGCAGGCGCTGATTGTCGCGCGGGTGCAACCCAATGCTGGGTTCGTCGAGCACGTAGAGTACCCCGCGAAGTTTTGAGCCGATCTGCGTGGCGAGGCGTATGCGCTGGGTCTCACCGCTGGAAAGGGAGGCGGCCGAGCGGTCGAGGCTCAAATAACCGAGTCCCACGGCGTTGAGGAATTCCAGCCTTTCGCTGATTTCGCTCACGATGCGCCGGGCCACCAGTTCCTCGCGCGGAGTGAGCTTCAGCCCGCTCATCACTGTACTCGTCTTGATCACAGGAAGAGCCGTGAGGTCGGCAATGGAAAGGTCCATCACCTTCACTGCCAGGCTTTCCGGCTTCAGGCGCTTGCCCTGACACTTGGGGCAGGGGACCGCCGACATATACTGGTTGTACCACTCACGATAACTCTCCGAACTCGCTTCGCCGTACCAGCGATCGAGCAGCGGCAGGATGCCGGAAAAGACCGTCGACTTGGGCGCGCCGTCGGCATTTTTTCCGTAAAGCAGAAGATTTTGGATTTTACGCGGCAAGCGTTCAAAAGGGGTCTTCAGGTCGAAGCCAATCTCTTCCGCGGCACGCAGCAGGCTGCGGTGAAGGATGCGGGATCCCGCGCCGGGGCCAAGTCCTCCCTCCAGCAGCGGCCTGGACCAGTCCACAATGACTTTGGCAGGGTCGAACGTAAACAGGCTCCCCAGCCCGCGACAAGAGGGGCAGGCACCGTAGACGCTGTTGAAGGAAAACGAGCGCGGCTCAAGGGCAGGAAGACTCATGCCACAATCCACGCACGCCCATTCTTGCGAGTAAAGCCGCTCCTCGCCATTCACCACCGCCACTTCCACAATGCCTTTGGCAAGCTTCATGGCGGTTTCAATGGAAGCGGCCAGCCGGCTCTCGATTCCCGCTTTCAGCAGCAGGCGATCGACGACGACCTCGACGGTGTGATTCTTCCGCCGGTCCAGCTTGATTTCCTCATCCAGTTGGCGCAGTTGCTTATCCACCCTGACGCGCAAATAGCCTTCCTCCGCGAGTTGCTCAAAAAGCTTGCGGAACTCCCCTTTGCGCCCGCGCACAATCGGCGCCAGGATCATCACCCGCTCGCCCTCGCCATTGCCGCCATTCCCTTCCTGGTACAAAGCCATGATCGATGCGACGATCTGCTCGGTGGTCTGCCGGGAGATTTCACGCCCGCAGCGATGGCAGTGCGCCACACCGATGGACGAGTAAAGCAGCCGAAGGTAATCGTAGATTTCCGTGATGGTGCCCACGGTGGAACGCGGGCTGCGGCTGGTGGTCTTCTGCTCGATGGAGATCGCGGGGCTCAGGCCCTCAACGGTGTCAACGTCGGGCCGCTCAAGTTGGTCGAGGAATTGACGCGCGTAGGCGGAGAGAGTCTGCACGTACCGACGTTGGCCCTCGGCATAAATGACGTCGAACGCCAGGCTCGACTTGCCTGAACCGCTCAGTCCTGTGACCACCGTCAAGGTATTGCGCGGAACCTCAACGTTGATGTTCTTCAGGTTGTGCTGACGCGCGCCCCGAACCGTAATGCGGTCGATCATTCGCCCTGCACCCTACAGTGAGGAATTTCGAGAAAATGCCAATCTTTCATGCTATGTCCGCTGCGGACGCTCGTCAAGCGGATTGCAGGGCTGGCCTCGGGTGATTTCCGCAGCACAGAACCGCGCCCGCCAGGTAACCCGAATTGCGTCCTGTTGTTTCCTGTGCTGAGGCCGACGCCTTAGCGTTTCCTCAATAGGACGTATTGTCACTATAATATGAAATATCATATGTTTGTTAAGTTGCTTATTTTTCAGTATGCTGTCAGCTTTCGCGGTGGAAAATCAACGTTTTCAGCCTTTTGTTTTCAATGAGTTCTCAGCTTTGGGCCGTTTTAGGCATGGGGCATAAAGTCACTATGGATTCTTGGGGTGTGCGGGGTTTGGGAAAACAGCATCGTAAATCTCTTTTTACCGACGCTTGCCGCAGAGGGGCGCGACCATTTAATGAGTCTAGCCTATTAACTGGCCTTTGTCAACAAGAAGTATTGTCGATTGTGCTTCCGGGACCGCCCACGCCACCTCGGCATTCCCACTTCCAGGTCGCGGACCCATTTCGCGTTCACGCATTGCGCTCTACAGCCGGACCGCATAAAATTATGGGCTTTATCAAAGGGGAAAATTTCGGAGTATGTTGAAATCACTTAGTGTAAAACTCGGCCACATCCTTGTCCTCTACGGAGGGTGGGGATTGTTCGCCATGTCATTTCTGGACTCTTCCCTGATTCCGTTTCCCGTCGTGAACGATCTGGCGTTGATCTTGATGGCCAGCCGGCGGCCCGCATTGTGGCCCCTTTATGCGTTGGCCAGCACGTTGGGCTCGGTTAGTGGCGCGTACGTTCTTTATGGAATTGCCCGCGGCGGAGGAAAGTTCTTCTTCCGCAAGACCACACCACAATCCATAACCCACGCCCAGCGCTGGCTTGAGCGGAACGACTTCGTGGCGATTCTGGTAGCGTCACTACTGCCTCCCCCGGCGCCCTATAAGGTGTTTATCCTCACCGCCGGACTGCTGCGCGTTGATGCCATCCATTTCGGTTTGGCGCTGTTGGTGGGACGAGGTCTGAGATTCGCCGCCGAAGCCTGGTTGGGGGCCCGTTACGGCGTTCAGGCGCAGGATTTTGTGCGGCACAACATGGGCTGGGCTTCATTGGCAATTGTAATTGTGGTTGTAGGACTGGCCCTGCTCCAGCGCTGGTGGAAACGCCGCATCAGTGCCGACGCACCCACGGCTTAGCATTGATTGATCCCTGGGGGTATTTACCAAGAATTCGTACCACGCGCTGGTAAGGGCTGGGCTAAACAGGTTGCGAGAAAACTTGTGATATTTTCAGCGCCCTGCAAGGGCACAATATAGTAGCCGGGGGCAACGCCCCCGGAAAGCGTCCCACATGTTCCTCGACCCTGAAGGGGTCGCATTGCTCCCACGCCGAATGCGGGAAAACTGAGAAATTCCATCATGGAATCGACCCTTTCAGGGTCGGACCTGTCGCTGGCACGTTTTCCGGGGGCGTTGCCCCCGGCTATTTTATGCATCCCCTGCGGGGATTCAGGAAACGGCACAGCGGGCGAGTTTTTCCGCCTCCTGTTTTAGTCCGGTATGTGCCGACCCAAAGGTCGGCGATACCACGGCGAGGCACTGCAGCGGCACTACACTGGCATGCTTTGACCACCGCGAGTTTTAATCGCGCCTTGAGCCTTGCGGGGCGGTGAAATAAAAAGCTTCGGAACGGACTTGCAGGGCCTTGTCCAGTCCCACCTCAAGCGTGAAGTTTCGCGACTGCTCCGAGTCGTGAAAGAACCGCAGATCACGCAAACTCACCCTATAGCCATCTTCGCTCTCATCCACCTGCGCCCACGGAAAACGGGCAAAGTCGAGCATGATCCCCCCCGCCGGTGTCTTCATTGCGGCCGCGAGCGCGGGTGACGGTTGCGGTTTATTGAAAACCCCCATCTCCTCCGGAGGTCGATTGGCATCCAGTGCATTGATGCGGACAACGTGGAATGACGTTTCGGTTTGCACCACGCCCGTCCAGGTGAAGGGGTTCGCCACCACCGGCAGCGCGCTGAACCGTTGCGGGTCCTCGCCGGCGTAGGTGCGGCCATCGATGATGCTCAACGCGCGGCGATGGGCGAAATCGCGGACTCCCCACAGCGCCACCATTGCACACAGACAGAATACGGCGCCGGAGACCGGGCGCGATTTGCGCGCACCCACTTCTTCGGAAATCAGCCGCAGCAGCCACGGCACCGACAAGCCCAGAATCAAGAGGGCCAGCAGTAGCGGATCGAAGATAAACATGATGTCCCACGCGTACCACCGTCCGCTGAAGGGAAGGAACGGCCGTACGCCATAGGCATTGGTGAAGTCGAGCAGCAGGTGGCTCCCTGTTCCCAGGAAGGCAGCAAGCAAAAGCCACCGGCCGTTGAGTGGAAGGCCGGGCTTGGGGCGAGCCTTGCTCCCCAGCCAGTAGATCAGCCCCCAAAGCAGAAGCGCTAGAACCGTGACACCTATAAGGGAATGGAAAATCCCTCGATGGTATTTGAGGTAGGTGATGCTGTCCTTGAGGCCTGAAAGGATGTCAATGTCAGGGGCGTTGGCGGCCAGAATGAGCGTGAGTGTGGCAAAACGCGTCTTGCGATTCAGCCCCGTTTGGCTGATGGCGATGGCCGTGAGCGTGTGCGTCAGGTTGTCCATGGCAAAAGCAGGGGTCAGGAGACAGTAGTCAGGAGTCAGAATACAGCACTCAGTAAACGCCTCGTGTCTTCCCTCGACATGCTTCCTCTACCGTATGCAGTCTACCGTCTACTGTCTACGGTATTCTGACTCCTGACTACTGTCTCCTGACTCCTGCTTCACGGCGCCAAAATCGTCAGCGCATCGGGCACGATTTCGAATGTTGCGGGGATCGCGCCCGCCAGTTCGCCATCGAGTTCAAAATAGATGGCTTGGGAAGAGTCAAGGGGGGAGCAGACTACCTTGGCGCAATTGTCGAGCGTGACGCCGCTCAGGTGCAAATGCTGCCGTACCAGCACCGCCAACGCATAGATTAGATAGCGCAGACGGCTGCGGCTGGGGAACGAACACATGGCAAAGCGTGGTTCAAAAAGGCCGGCAGTGGGAGCCAGGTGCAGCCAGCCGGCATAGAGCCGGGTGCGATGAATTACTGCAAATGTGCCTTGTCGTTCATGGCCGTCCAGGCAGGAACTGAACCTTGGAAAGGAATAGCATGCCAATTGGCGAAAAGCTTCCATGACGTAGCCGGCGACGCCAAAATTGGTTTTCAACCACGCAGAAAGCTTGTAAACAACCTGGGCATCATATCCGATTCCCGCCACGCTGGTGTAATACCGGATGGAAGCAGGAGCGGGGGGGCCACCGGAAGTTGTCGTCTGTCCTTCCTGCCAGTTGGCGCGCCCCAGTGCGATGCGGCGAGGCGTCCATTGGGAAAATTGGCGAGCAGCGTGAACGGGATTGAGGGGGAGTCGTAATTCGCGCGCCAGAATATTCGCCGTCCCGCCGGGCAGAATGCCAAGGGGTACGGGACTCAGCGCCAGGCCATTAATGACTTCGTTGATGGTCCCATCCCCTCCACAAGCCAGGACCGCGTCAACCCCACTGGCAGCCGCGGCACGTGCCAGTTCGTGTGCCATGGCGGGACGCACCGTGGGCGCCAACTCCACTTCCAGTCCGGCTTGGCGTAGGACGTCGGCGGCTAGACGGACTTCGCGACCCCGTCCGGCAGGACGCCGCCCCGCAACCGGGTTATAAATCAGCGTGACTTTTTTCAATTTTGGATCTGGGATTTGCGATTTCTTGATGGGAGAAGAAGACCTGTTCGCAGATGTGGTGGGCAAGGGCGGCCTTCCATCCAAATTCCAAAATCGAAAGCTAAAATCCGGTTACTGCGCTGTAGGGAGCGTCGGGATATCCACACCGCTGACAACCTTTTTGGCAATCAGGTCACCCGTTTTCTTGTCGGTGTCGACATCAATGAAAACCTCTTCGCCCACTTTGAGCTTTTCAAATGTACTGGGTTTGCCGTCCATGATGAACTTGGTTTTCTTATTGAGCTTGAAAGATTGGTCGACGCCAAATTTCGTCTTGGTCAGGATCAACTCATCAGGTTTCTTTTCCTTGAGGACGCCAGGGAGATAATCCCGGTACTTGATCGCGACCGAGGTGGGGTCACCAAAACGCCCTGTGCTCGACGTGACCGGTTGCTTATCGGATTGCGGCGCCGCGGCCAGGGCGGCCAGGCTGGCGGCTGCGAGCATCGTCGTGGAAATAATCTTTCGCAGCTTCATGGGTTGTTACTCCTATTGGTTTCTGCCTTTTCCCTTATGACACTATCAGCCGTATTGGAGCAATGTCAAGACGGAGGGAAGGGCTGGAAATGCGTGCCGCTTTGGGAGCCCTCTTCTTCATTTGCCCGAATAAATCCGCAATCGATCCCACACTGCATGGTTGCACCCACGGTATAATTGCCCATCTATCTTTGCAGGGTTCTTCGGGGGGGTAAGAAATAGCCGTGCCCAAAAACATCGAGAAGGAAATCGCCAAGCTGCGCGACGAAATTCGCTACCACGAGCATCGCTACTACGGACTCGACGATCCGGAGATTTCCGACGTCGAGTTCGACAAGCTGATGCATCGCCTGAAGGAACTCGAACTCCAGCACCCTGGACTTGTCACGCCCGACTCGCCCACGCAGCGGGTAGGAGGCGAGCCTGCCGCCGAATTTCCCAAAGTGCGCCACCCGGCGCCCATGATGAGCCTTGACAACACTTACTCCGTTGAGGACCTGCGCGACTTTGACCGCCGCGTGCGCGAGTTGGCAGGCCGCGACCAGGTGGAATACGTGGCGGAACTGAAGCTCGACGGCCTTTCCATGGCGCTCACCTATCAGAATGGCGCGCTGGAACGCGGCGTCACGCGCGGCGATGGCGAGGTAGGCGAGGATGTAACGTCCAACGTCAGGACCATTCGTTCCATACCTCTGCGCCTCGAGCCAAAGAAATTGGCTTTGATTGGCGTGCCCGCAGGGTTTGAAGTGCGCGGCGAAGTCATCATGACCCGCAAGGCATTTGAGCACACCAACGCGCAGCGCGAGGCGGCGGGCGAACCCCGATTTGCCAACCCGCGCAACTCGGCCGCGGGCTCCATCCGGCAGCTTGACCCGCGCATTGTGGCGGAGCGCAAGCTGGACATGTTTGTGTACTACCTGCAGGTGAACGGCGCTGAACCCGTGGGCGAGCACGCGCAGGCGCTCCGGGACCTTGCAGATCTCGGGTTCAAAGTTGAGGCTAATTGGCAGCTCTGCCAGACATTTGGCGATCTGGAAAAATTCATTCAACGGTGGGAAACCCGGCGTGACAGCCTGGACTACGAGATTGACGGAATCGTTATCAAAGTCAATAACACCCGTCTATGGCAGGAATTGGGAAGCACGGCCAAGTCGCCGCGGTGGGCCGTGGCGTACAAGTATGCGCCGCGCCAAGCCAAGACGCATGTCCTGGCGATTCGCCCGCAGGTCGGACGTACGGGCACCCTGACGCCCGTTGCGGATTTGGAGCCCGTGGATGTGGGCGGCGTCACAGTGAGCCACGCCACTCTCCACAATATGGATGAGATCAAGCGGCTGGATGTGAAGGTCGGCGACACGGTGGTCATCCAACGCGCCGGAGAGGTCATTCCACAGGTGGTGAGCGTTGCTGTGCACGAGCCGGGTGGTTCCCCCTTTGTCATGCCCCACCAGTGCCCCGTGTGCGGTGAGGCAGTCCATCGCGCCGAAGGCGAGGTGGCTTATCGATGTGTCAACACCGCCTGCCCTGCCCGCCTCAAGGAGTCGCTGCTCCACTTTGCCGGACGTCGCGCTATGAATATTGACGGACTGGGTGAGGCTCTGGTGGATCAACTTGTTGACAAGGGCTTGATTCATGACGTGGCGGACCTGTACACACTCACCAAATCCGACTTGATAAACCTGCGGCGGGAAGAGGACAGCAGGGCCGAATATCTGGCCCGGATTCTTGTGGCCAATGAAATCCCATCGGTGGGTGAAAAGACAGCAAGAATATTGGCGGAGCACTTCGGCTCGTTCGAGACGTTGCGAAAGGCCTCGTACTTGGAACTGCGAATGGTTGCAGGGATTATGGAACGTTCAGCGCGCGCAGTTTCTGATTTCTTTGCCAACTCCACCGATAAGAGTTTCGAGTGGTTTGCCCAAAGGGCTGATAAATGGGCTGAGAACGTGCTGGGAGAGATCAGCAAGAGCAAGAGCGAGGGGCTCCCGCGCCTCATCTTTGCCTTGGGCATACGCTTTGTGGGCGAGCGTACCGGCCAGCTGCTGGCCAACCACTTTGGCTCGCTCGATAAGCTTGCCAGCGCGACGCAGGAGGAGTTGGTTGAGGCGGAAGAGGTGGGGCCACGCGTGGCCGAGGCCATTCAGGAATTCTTCCACGAAAAACGAAACCAGGAGGTTATTGAGAAACTGCGCGACGCCGGCTTGCAGTTTAAGCAGGAGCAAACCCGCAAGATTGACGGGACGTTGACCGGAAAACAGTTCGTGCTCACCGGCACGCTGCCCACTTACTCGCGCGATCAGGCCAAACAGATGATTGAAGAGAACGGCGGCCGCGTGGTGGGCTCGGTCAGCAAGAAGACTGACTACGTGGTGGTGGGCGCCGATCCGGGTTCCAAACTGGAAAAGGCTCGCACCTTGGGTATCGCGATTCTTGACGAGGCGGGGCTGCGGGATTTGCTGGGGAAGTAGGCGGCTGCCTCGCGGCAGAATCGGAAAAGCAAGTCAAAAGGCAAAGGGCAAAATGCAGAAGTGAAATGCCCATCTGTTTGCGCTGGATGGCATTACGATTCCCTGGTTCGCGGCTATTCTCCATCTGCTTTCCATGATCTCTCTGCTCAGAAAAGCCTCAACATAGACAGGTCTATCCCCGCTTGACTCTGACCCAATCGAGGTCTACCCTGCCATTAAGGAGTGCGCCCGAACCTCGCAGGCAAAGGCCCATGGGAGGACTGCTGCCATGATCAAGCCTGTTTCCCTCTCCAAGCTCAAAGCAGGCTAACCGGGAGGTGCGCTATGCTTTCCGTTCGCTTGGTGCAAATGATCGAAGACCATGCGGAGGAGTTGACCAGGGGTCTCGTTGAGGATCTCCAGAGCAATCCCCGGACTCCGCATTACCATCATCTGACCTACGAAGAGTTGCACTATCGGACCTACGCTGTTTATAAGAATCTCGGACATTGGGTGAGCCAAAGGAGTGAGGAGCCGATTGAGGCTAATTACGCCGACCTGGCGATCCGCCGCAATGCGGAAGGTGTTCCCCTGGAGGAAATTGTATTTGCCCTGATCTCCACAAAGAATCACCTTTATGCTTACGTTCGTTCCACCGGCCTGGTGGATTCTGCTGTCGAGTTGCATCAGGAGAGGGAACTGCGACGCCTGATCGGACACTTTTTCGACAACGCGATCTTCTACACAGTAAGGGCGTACGAACGCGAGGCAGGCCTGTTCCATTCGAAGAGCACGTTGAAGGCTGTGGCCTGATCGTGCCCTTCACTCCTACTGCCGTGGCGGATTTGGTCGGAGGCCAATATTATAGGGGAGAAGTGTGAAGGCTGCGCTCTGCGTGCGGCGGTCATAACAAGTTGGTTCGAAGCGGGGCAGGGTATTCCTCCCGCCAGCGGAAGAGTCGAGCGTATCGCGCCCTGCTGGAATTGGCTTTTCCGCAATGCCCCCCTCAGGCGCCTCCAAACCGCGAGCCGATCACTTTCGTGGAAAGGCAACCGCTTCCCAGAAGGTCGCAAATCACCCAGGTATTGAGGCTCAGGGTGTTACGGCGCGTGTCCACGGGTCGTTGGCCGACAGGTTCAAGGTGACGTGATCGCCCGCTCGCAACTTGTTCGTGACGCCCACCATCACGATCGGTTCGGCTCCTTCCACCGTTTTGACGCCTACGACATGGTACCTGCCAGCGGCGGGGACGGCATCAAATTCATACTCCCCATCGCGATTCGTCTCGGCAGTTGCCACGGAGGGCAGTGTGGGAACCAAGGCAACGGCCCGCCGGAGGTTTTGGGCGCAGAGATTGTAGGCCCGCAAGGGATTTGCGCCGGGATCCGCTACGGCTCGGCTGCAGCCTTCCTGCAATTCGACAAGAGGCTTGCTGTCATCAAATCGCAGGAGATATAGCTTTAGCCTGGGGATCGGGTTGGTTTGCACTTTGCCCCGCACAAAGTCATCGATCGTGATGCGGCCCCTGACTCCTGCCGCCGGGACTTTCATGGTTGAACGCAATGACTGCCCTGGTAATAGGGCGGCACAGGAAAGAAAAGCCAAACAGATTAATACGAAGGTTTGCTTGAGCATGACTTGTCTCCACGCCAGCATGGTTTGGCTGGGGCCTCCGGGGCAGTTCCCATTGGCCGCACATGGAACGCAGCGGACAGCCGACGGCGCGGCCACGCCCGAGGTCCGCCACACAACTATGAGTGAGAGAAATCCCGCTGACGATACCACCATTCCTTGACATGTCAATAGACACTATGTCACGGCATGGTGTTGGTGATTATTTGGAAATGAATGGGCAGGGCCCAGTGGTTGGAATATATTTTCCTTAATTTGCGCAGAGAGATGTAGCAGGCATAACTCCGGCGCAAAGACCAGCGCCCGGCCTGGCGGTCCAGGTGGAGTCGGGTGCGAGAAATTCAGGGTTAATTTGCCGGTTGTCCGATATTATTTGGGAATAGCCCCCGCCGCCGAATACTTGGATTGGGGCAAGGAGGGTCACTCTATGCGCATTGCCCTTTCCGTTTCCGAAAAGGAAAAAGCCCGCGGTGTTAAATCGCCTTACTTTCAAGCTCTGCTGGTGGCAGGCGCAGAGGAAAGCGAGATACAGCTCGTTTCAGCCAGTGACGCACCCCGCACACACCCCGAGGATTACGATGGCATCCTGTTTGCCGGTGGGGAAGATGTGGACCCATCCTTTTACGGTGAAGAGAAGCAACACGACAGTGTCCACGACCACCATCCTCGTGATGTATTTGAGTTCTCGTTGCTCAATGCAGCCTTGGCGCGCCGGGCTCCGATCCTGGGAATTTGCCGAGGCGTGCAGATGATCAATGTGGGATTCGGCGGCACGCTCTACCAGGACATGAAAGAAGACGCGGAGCCCCAGGTTGAGCATCGCCAGACGGATGCCGGCAAGTCGCGGCAGGAGGCCACCCACAGCGTGCTGGTGACGGATACCGAATCGAGCCTGGGGGCGATCGTTCAGGGCGCTTGCCGCGTCAATAGCCTGCACCACCAGGCCGTCAAGCGGATCGGTCGGGGGCTGAAAGTGACGGCGCGCTCGGAGGATGGGTTTGTGGAAGCGGTGGAATCCGCCGGGGAATATCCCTTTCTGATGGCAGTGCAGTGGCATCCGGAGGAGATGGTGAACGGATCCGCAGAGCAGCGCGAAATATTTGTGCGATTCGTAGCGAAGTGCCGTGAAGGATCGGCGCACGGAAAATGACTTCAAGGCGCCGAGGTACTGACCGGATATTTGCTTGCTCAACAAACGGTAATCAACGAAAAACAAGAATGGAGGAACCATCCGTAATGCCCAAACTGAAAATGTATCTCAAGCCCACCTGAACGAGCTGCCGCAAAGCAAGAGGTCTCTTGCTGGAAAATGGTGCGGAATTGGATGAACACGATCTGGGAAAGCAGCGACTGACGGCGGAACAGCTTAACGCCCTCATTGGCTCGCGCAACTACACGGATTTTCTGAACACCCGCAATGATTTGTACCGCGAGCGGAAGATGAAGCAGAATCCGCCAACCCGTGATGAGGCGCTAAAGCTTATGGCGCAGGAACCGAACCTGATTCGACGGCCCATTGTGATTCGCGGCGGGCAGATGGTTTTGGGTTATGACGAGGAAGCATTGAGAAAGCTCGCCAACTGAGAAGTGCGATGCTAACCGTCCAACCAGCAAAGGGGGCAGTTAAATGACGCAATCAAGAACGGACAAAGTTCATCAACTCATTGATGACTTTGCAGCCAAGCTTGCCGCCTCCGAAAGTATTCCAGCTCGCCGGATAGTGAGCGCGCCATGGATTTCAGATCTCGGCGCGAGACTTCCACTACGACTCCCCCATTCGTTCGATTCCTTTGTCACTCGATATACATTTCCCAGCTTCGACCTGCGGGGGATAACCTTCTTTGGGAACAGGGGTGACAAAAGTAGTTTGGATTTACCTACGGCAATATTTGTGGACAAGTTTCTGTGCGAGACCCTGCTGCACTCAAGCTATATCCAAATTGGCCGCCCGGACACAGGAGACTACGACCCCATTTGTTTCGAAGGCGACATTGGGATGAATGACCGAGAGTATCCGATAGTGAGGATCAACCACGAAGCCATCCTCTGTTATTCCCGGATCGAGGTAACGGAACGTATCGCACCTTCATTCTTTCAGTTCGTTAAGGATTATCTCAATCCTGTAAGCCTCTCTGTGCATTGAAGTAAGCAGTAGGCCCCGATAGTAACCTTATCGATTGCTGTCCCTCCCCTCGGGCTTAATTCCCACTTGTCCCTAGCCAAACGCCCCATCGGGGTCTATGCTTAGGCCGAAGTCCGAAGCCCAAGAAGTGAGGGACGATGCCAACCAAGATTCTGTTTGTGCAAGGGGACATCACGGATATGGCAGTGGACGCCATCGTGAATCCCGCGAATACTGACCTTACGATGGAGGTGGGCGTCGCGTGCGCCATCCGACGCAAGGCGGGAGAGCGCATTCAGGAGGAGTGTGAGCGGCTGGCACCGATCCGCCTGGGCGCAGCTGTTGCTACCATCGCTGGGAATCTGAAGGCACTGTTTGTGATTCACGCTGCCAGCATGCGGCCGGATGAAAAGGCCACGGCGGAATCCATCCGGCTTGCGACCCACGCCAGCTTGATGCGAGCGGAGGAGAAAGCGATTCGCAGCCTGGCTTTTCCCGCCATCGGCACGGGCGTGGCGGGCTTCTCCCTTGCGGAATGTGCGCAGATCATGCTGAAGGTTGTGCTTGAACATATCAAGATGCGCACGAGTTTGGAGAAGATCCACTTCGTGCTGTTTGACGATGCGGCGTTGAAGGTGTTTGAAGCGGCGCACCAGCGGTTAACTGCCCGACCGGCGCCACGCACGCTGTGAACGCGGTTTCTGACACCTGGCACTTGAGCATCCCTTGACCCACACACCTCTCAAAAAGCTGCTTCTTGAAACCTTGCGGTCTGGCACGCCAATGACCTTTGAGCGCTACATGGCGCTTTGTCTCTATCACCCGGAATTCGGGTATTACACTCAGGGACGCGAGCGCACTGGCATCGCAGGCGATTACTTTACCAGCCCCGATTTGCACCCTGTCTTTGCCCGCCTGGTGGCGCGGCAGGCCGCGGAGATGTGGACCGCCATGGGGCAGCCTGAACCTTTCACGTGGGTGGAAATGGGCCCTGGCCGGGGGCTCTTCGCCTCCGACTTCTTAAGCTGGTCCGCCGAGGCATTGCCGGAGTTTGCCGCAGCACTCGAATACATCGCCATTGAGCCGGGCTCACAGCAGCGCCAGCGGATTGAATCCCGGTTGACTGCCGCGGGCGTCGGGGGAAAAGTCCGGCTGCTGGCCAATCTTGAGGAACTCAGCCCTGTTGCCGGCTGCTTCTTCTCAAACGAACTTGTGGATGCATTTCCGGTCAGCGTGGTGACGCGTACCGGCGGACATCTCAAGGAAATTTACGTCATCGCTGATGGCGACGATCTTCGTGAGAAGCCGGGCCGCATCAGTGATACCGCCGTTGCCGCATACGTTGCCAGGTATGCCCACCAGCTTGAGGAAGGGCATCGTGTGGAAGTGAACCGGCAGGCCGTGGACTGGATCCGTGCCGTTGCGGGCAAGCTGACTCGCGGCTTTGTGCTGACCATCGATTACGGCGACATGGCGAATCGGCTCTTCACCCCCGACCGTCCGAGTGGGACTCTGCTAGCCTACCACGGCCACACCGCGACGGAGGACTTTTACACGTCACCGGGAGAGGTGGACCTAACATCACATGTGAACTTCACTGCATTGATCGATGCTGGCAGGAAAGACGGGCTTGAGCCTGCCGGATTCACAACCCAGGAGAAATTTCTGCTGGCGCTTGGTGAAGCCAACCAGTTTGCCGACGTTTATGATGCAGGCCAATCGGAACTCCAGATGCTTAACGCGCGATTAAAGCTAAAGCGGCTGATTTCCCCGGAAGGAATGGGAAACATCTTCAAGGTATTAGTCCAGCAGCGCGGGGTTCCCCATGCCGGGCTGACGGGATGGAAGTTTGAACCTCCAGTAAGAGAGTAAGCACTCTGCCGTGATCTTAATTGGTCGGCACAGGGGTCTTGTAGGGCTTTTGGATATAGCGATTGGCCTCGTCAAGAGCTCCCTGCGTGTTGTCGTTCGTCTGCAAGGCGCGCTGGTATTCGTTGAGGGCACGATCGCGCTGGCCCGTCACGTCGAAAATTTTGCCAAGTTCCAGGTGCGACCATACTTCAATCCACTTGGGGTCCAAATCGCCATCCAAGCCGCGCCGGAATTCTTCCATCGCAGCATTGTAATTGCGAAGCTTGAGATGGATTTCTCCCAGGCGGTAGTGCGCGAGGGAACTGTTGGAATTGAGCTGTAGCACCTCCTGATACTGTTTGATCGCATCCAAGTAGGCTTGTT
>Ga0181520_10006669_pt1 | contig 17498 bp, 14 predicted proteins | sample PEATcosm2014_Bin_29_FD_132451 | JGI IMG/M metagenome (GOLD analysis project Ga0181520, IMG submission 132451) | Peatland microbial communities from MTU Mesocosm Facility, Houghton, MI, USA - PEATcosm2014_Bin02_30_metaG | ecosystem: Environmental > Terrestrial > Soil > Wetlands > Peat | place... | reverse complement strand
TACGGATCCTCGGCGTAGATGCGGCACTCGATGGCCGCGCCGCGCCATTCGATCTGCTCCTGGCGCAGGTGCAGGCGTGCGCCGGCGGCGATCTCGATTTGCATTTTCACCAGGTCCAGCCCGGTGACCAGTTCCGTGACCGGGTGCTCCACCTGCAGGCGCGTGTTCATTTCGAGGAAATAGAAGCGGCGCTCGCGGTCCACCAAAAATTCCACCGTGCCGGCGTTGTAATAGCCCGCCGCCGCGGCCGCGCGTATGGCCGCCTCGCCCATCTGCTGGCGCATCTCGGGGTGCAGCACTACCAGCGGCGAAGGGCACTCCTCCATCACCTTCTGATGGCGGCGCTGCAGGGAGCATTCGCGCTCGCCCAGATGCACCATGTTGCCGTGCCTGTCGCCGATGATCTGGATCTCGATGTGGCGCGGGTTCTCGACCAGCTTCTCGACATACACGGCGGGATCGCGGAAAGCGCGCTCGGCCTCGCTCGAAGCGTTGCGGAAGGCCGATTCCAACTCGCTTTCCGTATCCACGCGCCGCATGCCCTTGCCGCCGCCGCCCGCCACGGCCTTGAGCAGAACGGGAAAGCCATTGGAGCGCGCGAAGAGGCGCACGTCCTCGACGGTCGAGGCATGATCGGTGCCGGGCACCACCGGCGCGCCCGCGGCTATGGCGGTCTTTCGCGCGGCGGTCTTCGATCCCATGGCGCGAATGGATTGCGCCGAAGGGCCGATGAAAACGATGCCGGCATCCTCGCAGGCGGCCGCGAACTCGGCGTTTTCACTCAGGAAGCCGTAGCCCGGATGGATGGCTTCGGCGCCGTGCTTCCGCGCGGCGTCCAAAATGCGGTCGATGCGCAAGTAGCTCTCCGCCGAAGGCGCCGGGCCGACATGCTCGGCCTCGTCCGCCATGCGGACATGCAGCGAGGTGCGGTCGGCATCGGAGAAGACCGCCACCGAGCGGATGCCCATCTCACGCAGCGCGCGCATGACCCGGACGGCGATCTCGCCGCGGTTGGCGATCAGTACCTTGCGGAACATTCAGGTGAATTGTAGCAGGCCCAGATGGAAGCAGCCGGCTCGGCTAACGGTCCCGCACGTGGCTGTGCCGCGAGAGAACTTCCAGCAGCTCGCGCAGCCGGAACGGCTTGCCGATCAGCGCACATTTCGGCAGGTAGGGGCAGTCGTCGCAGGAGGTTTCCGAGCCGCTCATCAGCACCACCTGCGAGGCCGGACGGTTGCGGGCCATCCAGCGCGCCACCTCGCACCCGGTCATCCCCGGCATCCGCACGTCGCACAGTACCGCGTCGAACTGCTTGGCCGCGCATAGTTGAAGGGCGGATGGGGCGTCGGGAGCTGTGGTGACTTCAAATCCCGCGCTTTCCAGCGCGGCACTCAGCATCTTGAGAATCTCCGGGGCGTCGTCAACAACCAATATGCTCGGCATCTGTACCAAGTAAACGCGCGTTGACAGGCGCCTGATTGAGCGGACGAGCCCGGCTTAGTTAGCGGATGTAAGCGGACACCCGGACGGTTCCAGCCATTTCCAGGCCGAGTATCGAACCTTACATCGTTGTGCACACAGCGATGATCCTTCTTCCCGTCATCGGTTGGGAATTGAATAGAATTGATCGACCATCGGGACTGCACCATGGCTCCCAATGGCTGCGACGAGTGCTCGTAAGGCGCACTCGGCGGCCTGTCCTTGCGTCGACTTCTCTTATTTGCGCCCAACTCGTGCCACGCTTCAGGTATTCACGACCGCTGTAAACGAACGTTTGCGCGTCCGCCGACAGGGCCACTGAAAGAAGAACAAAAAGCAGGCGGCTAAAGTACCTGGGCATCAGAAATCAGCATAGTCCCATTTGTTTTCGGCAGCACTCTGGCTCATAAAAGCGGTTACCGGAGGACTCGGGCGCAATTCGGCGGTCGTCGCATAGAGGACCTATATGTGAAGCGACACGGGCGAGAAATTCCCTTCATACCGAAAACCACTGCCGCTCCCACCTTACCCGGGATTTTCCTTCCGTGCTGACTTGTCACGCGTCACTGCATCGCAATTCTTGCGGGACGCGCTGGCGGCGCACCTTGATTTTGCTTTCATCCTTGCGGGCCGCGGCCAGGTCGTAGGCAAGCTGCATGCGCAGCCAGGTCTCTTCCGTGCTGCCGAAAGCCTTGGTGAGCCGGATCGCCATCTCCGGGCTGATGCCTGACTTGCCGTTGACGATCTTGGTGAGCGTCTGCCGGGTGACGCCAAGCACCTTTGCCCCAGCGGTCACGGACAGGCCCAGAGGCTCAAGGCAATCGTGCCGGACGATGCGGCCGGGATGCACGGGGTTCTTCATGGGCATGTCTGTTCCGCCCTCAATGGTAATCAATCAGTTCAACGTCAGACGCGTCATTTCCTTCGAATCGGAAAACAATGCGCCAGTTGGCGCGTACCGTCACAGACCATAAACCTTTCAGATCGCCTTTGAGCGCGTGAAGGCGATACCGGGGGAGATCCAGAGCTTGCGGCGCGGCGGCGCTGTCGAGAACCGTAAGTATTCGCTCAACCGACTCCAACAAGTCCGGGCGAATTCCGCTCCGGTCGCCGCGCTCATAGAGCCGCTTCAGACCCCGGTGCTTGAAGCTCCTAATCATCAGGGTACACCGTAAACTGTATATTGTCAGGCGCCAACGGGGCGTCCGCCTTTTTGCGCGTGCGCCCATTCGCAGGGACGCTATTTCGCGGGCAGCTTGACCGCGCGCCCCGTCCGCACCGATTCCTTGGCGGCTTCGATGATCTCGACAACTCCTAGGTTGATATCGAGCGCGGTAATGCCTTCAATGGGCTTATTGTGCTCGATGGCATCCACCATGAGGGCGATGGGGCCGGTCTGCGCCGGCGGAAGCGGGGCGACATCGACCTGTTTCGCCGGGCCGCGCTCGGGGCGCAGCTCAATTCCCTCTTGCGTCATGTAGACACTGCCCCGCACCAGTTTGCCATCCGGACCGGTGGAGGAGCCGAAGACTTCCACGTCCTGGAAATTGCGCGGCAGGTCCCAGCTTCCCTCGAAGACACCCATACCCGTCGGATAGTGCAGCACCATGGTCGCGGAGTCTTCCACTTTGGGGAAGGTCTCGGGGCGCAGGTGGATGGCGTCGGCGTAGACGCTCTCCGGCCGGCCCATGTACCAGAGCGACCACAGGGCGTTGTAGCATTCGAAATCCACCAGAGCGCCGCCGCCGTTTTTCACCGGATCGGTGAGCCAGCCGAAGAAGAAGCGGCCCGTGCCGGTCGAACCCGGTCCGCCGTGCCCCACGATGCCGTGCAGCCGCCAGGGCTTGCCGATGGCGCCCGAATCCACCAGCTTCTTGGCTTCGGTGTTGGTGGGCCACCAGGCCATCTGGTAGTTGCACATCACCTTGATGTTGTACTTTTTGGCCAGCTCGGCGATGGCCAGCGCATCCTTGTAGGTGGAGGCCAGCGGCTTCTCGAACATCAGGTTGATCTTGCGCGGGGCGCACTCTTTGGCGATCTCCAGGTGGCGGTTGTTCTCGACAAAGGCCCACACGATATCGGGCTTGGTCTGATCGAGCATCTTCTTGTAATCGTCGAAGAAGGGGACCCCTGGGGCCTTCTGTTTGGCCTCGGCCACCAGATCCGGGACGGTCTCCGCAATGCCCACCAGCTTGACGCGGGGGTTATCGAGCATACGCGGCAGGTTGCCCGAATAGTGCGCGTGAACCAATCCGACCACCGCGATCTTGTATTCCTGGGCCATCGCCGGCAGCGCGGCCATGCCCAGGCAGAGGGCGGGCGCCCACAAGGATTTCAACATGGCTAGCATGTTAGCAAGCCGCGGGCGCTATTGTTCGCGGGCGGCTTCCTGGTAGATCTCGAGCACCTGGCGGGCGGTGCGCTCCCAACTGAAGCGGGCGGCCTGCTGGCGGCCGCGGCAGATCAGGTCCGCGCGCAGCTTATCGTCGAGCAATACGTCGCGAATGCCGCGCGCGATATCGAAGACGTTTTCCGGGTTCACCAGGACGGCGGCATCCCCCACCACTTCAGGGAGCGAGCTGATGTTCGAGGTCACCACCGGCGCGCCGCAGGCCATGGCTTCGAGCGGAGGCAGTCCGAAGCCTTCGTAGCGCGACGGGAACACAAAAGCGGCCGCCGATTCGTAGAAGCAGCGCAGGGTATCGAAGGGGACGAAGCCCAGGAAACGCACCACGTGCTCGGTGCGGCTCTTAATGACCGTCTGGCGCACGGCCGGGTACTGCGAGATGGTGTCGCCGATGATGACCAGCCGCAGGTCCTTGTAAAGAGGATGCCCGGCCAGTTGCTCGCGCACGACGGCGAAGGCTTCGACCAGGCGAGGCACGTTCTTGTGGCGCCGGATGTTGCCGGCATACAGCAGATAGGGATAGGTGATCTGGTAGCGCTCGAGGATGCGCTGCTGGTCGTCGCGCGTGTGGGAGTGTTCCAGAAACCCCGGATCGGGGGCGTTATAGACGCGCCGGATGCGGTTGGAGGGAAAGCCGAGGAAGGCTTCGGCATCGCGCTTGGTGGCCTCCGAAACGGCCATGACGCGGCTGGCGCGCACCAGACCGCGCCGGAAACGGAAGCGCCGCAATTGCATACGCGCGCGTGAGTGGGCCTCTTCGAAAAACAGGTTGGCCATATCGTGTATGGTCACCACGTAGGGTCGGATCATCAGGACGGGCACATGATTGAGCGGAATGTGCACCAGGTCGGGCCCCAGGCCGTGCACAAACGCGGGGAAGAGCACATTATCGAGTGCATCCTGATCGCTGCGCGCGTAGATCACGATCCGGAAGTTCTCGGGCAGACCGGCGAGCGTGCGCACTTCGGCCTCGGCGCTCACGAGCGTATACCGGTTGACGGTGTCGATGGCGCCCAGCGCATGCACCAGGCTGCGAATGTAGGTGCCGATCCCGAAATCCCGGATGCGCCGGGCGTCGATCACGATGTGCAGCGCCATGGGCGTTGGATGATCATCGGCTGGCGACGGGCGCCAGCTTCCAGGCATACAGCGGAAAGCGATCGGCCAGGGCGCCCACGCGGGCGCGCACGGCGGCGATCGTAGCTTCGTCGTCGATGTGGTGCAGCACTTCCCCGATCAGCGCGCCCACCTCGCGCATCTCGCCCTCGCCGAACCCGCGTGTGGTCACGGCCGGCGAACCCACGCGGATGCCGCTGGGGTTGAGCGGCGGGTTGGTGTCGAAGGGGATGGCGTTCTTGTTGACGGTGATGCGTGCGCGGTCGAGGGCCTTCTCGGCTTCCCTGCCCCGCAGACCCTTGGAGAAGACGTCTATCAGCACGAGGTGCGTATCGGTGCCGCCGGAAACTACGCGGAAACCGGCCCCCGCCACGCTTTCGGCGAGCACGCGGGCGTTGGCGACCACGCGCTTCTGGTAGGCCGCGAATTCTGGCTGAAGGGCTTCCTGGAAGCAGACCGCCTTAGCCGCCACCACGTGCACCAGCGGGCCGCCCTGCACGCCGGGGAACACGGACTTATCGATGGCCGCGGCGAACTTCTCCTTGCACAAAATGATGCCGGCGCGCGGGCCGCGCAAGGTCTTGTGCGTGGTGGAGGTGACGATATCGGCATACTGGCAGGGGTTGGGATGCAGACCCGCCGCCACCAGCCCGGCGATGTGCGCCATGTCCACCAGGAAGAGCGCACCCACGGCGTCGGCGATGGCCCGTATGCGCGCGAAATCGATGATGCGCGGATAGGCACTGGCACCGGCGACGATCAGCTTGGGCTTGTGCTCGTGAGCCAGCCGCTCCATCTCGTCGTAATCGATGCGCTCGTCTTCCCGGCGCACGCCATAGGGGATCACGTGGTAGGTCTTGCCGGAAAAATTCAACGGATGGCCGTGCGTCAGATGGCCGCCGTGAGCCAGGTTCAGCCCCATCACGGTGTCGCCGGGGGCCAGCACGGCGGCGTAGGCAGCCTGATTGGCCTGCGAGCCGGAGTGCGGCTGCACGTTGGCGTGCTCGGCCCCGAAAAGGCGCTTGGCGCGGTCGCGAGCCAGGTTCTCGATGATGTCGGTAAACTCACAGCCGCCGTAGTAGCGCTTGGCGGGGTAGCCTTCCGCGTACTTGTTGGTGAAAACGCTGCCGGTGGCCTCGAGCACCGCCTCGGAGGTGAAATTCTCGCTGGCGATCAATTCGAGCTGCGAGTGCTGCCGCTCCACCTCGTGCTGGATCGCCTGGTAAACTTCCGGATCGATTTCCGCCAGGGGCCTGGCCATTTTTTCCGCTGTGGTCATAATCTATAGACCCTCCGCACACTGGCCGCGCAGGTCGCGGTTCTAATTAGAGAGTCGATCAATTTTAACATGCTAGAATTGGTTTTTCCCTTTCCAACCCTATGCTCTGGAGCAAGTTGTATATTCCTACGTTGCGCGAGACTCCGGCTGAAGCCGAAGTCGCCAGTCACCAGTTGCTGCTGCGCGCCGGCTATATCCGGCAGCTTTCGGCGGGCATCTACAGCTACCTGTTCCTGGCGCAACGCTCGCTGCTGAAGATCCAGCGGATCGTGCGCGACGAGATGAACGCCATCGGCGGCCAGGAAATGGCGCTGCCCATGCTGCACCCGGCTGAGGTGTGGCAGGAGTCCGGCCGGTGGGACATCATGGGCGACAATATGTTCCGCCTGAAGGACCGTTTCGGGCGAGACCTCTGCCTGGGCATGACCGAAGAAGAGGTCATGACCGTAATCGCGCGCGGCGAGCTGCGCAGTTACAAGCAGCTTCCCCAGATCTGGTACCAGATCCAGGCCAAGTTCCGCGACGAACCGCGCCCCAAATCCGGCCTGCTGCGCGTGCGCCAGTTCCTAATGAAGGATTCCTACACCTTCGACCTCGACCAGGCCGGCCTGGATACAGCCTACGAGAAGCATTACCAGGCCTACTGCCGTATTTTCGACCGCTGCGGCCTAAAGTACCTGGCGGTAGAGGCGCATTCGGGCGCCATGGGCGGTAGCCAGTCGCACGAGTTCATGGTGGCCACGGATGCGGGCGAGGACCTGGTGGCGGTCTGCAAATCCTGCGGCTACTCCGCGAACCTGGAGAAAGCCGTTTCCGTGCCCGTTTCGCCGACCGCACCCGATCCAGAAGGCGACCTCGCGCCCGAGCCGTTCCACACGCCGGGGCGCAAGACCATCGCCGAAGTGGCCGAATTCACGGGACTGCCCGAAACCTCGCAGATCAAGAGCCTGGTGCTGGTAGCCGATGGCAAACCCGTGCTGGTGCTGCTGCGCGGCGACCATCAGCTCAGCGAAACCAAGGCCGGCAACATCCTGGGCGACCCGGAATACCGCCCCGCGCGGCCGGACGAGATCGTGAAGTGGTTCGGCGCGGAGGCCGGCTCGCTGGGGCCGGTGGGCGTAGGCAACCTGACCATCTACTCGGACCAGGCCCTGGTGGGGCGTCGCAACATGATCGCGGGCGCCAACCGTGACGACTATCACCTGCGCAACGTGACCCTGGGCGAGGATTTCCAAGCCGAAGCCCGCGACCTGCGCCAGACGGCCACGGGCGACCGGTGCCTGAGCTGCGGCGGGCCGCTCGAGATCGTGAAGACCGTGGAGATCGGCCACATTTTCAAGCTGGGTTATAAGTACTCAGAGAATATGGGGTTGCGCGTCCTCAACGCCGACGGCAAAGAGATCACGCCCATCATGGGATCTTACGGGATCGGTATCGAGCGCATCCTGACCGCGGCCATCGAACTGTTCCACGACAAGGACGGCATGATCCTGCCGCGCTCCATCGCACCCTTCGAAGTGGTAATCACTCCGGCCAACAACTCCGATCAGGCGCACATGGAAACGGCCCGGGAGATCTACCAGAATTGCCTGGCCCTCGGGCTGGACGCGCTGCTGGACGATCGCGACGAGCGCCCCGGGGTGAAGTTCAAGGACGGCGATCTCATCGGCGTACCGCTTCGCATTGTGGCCGGCAAGAAGCTGGTAAAGGGCCTGGTGGAACTGGTGGATCGAAAGACGCGGCAGGGGGTTGACGTCCCCGTGGCCGATGCGGCCCAAGAGGCGGCGACCAGGTTGCGATAAACCTCTGGAACGAGGGGCCGCCGGCGCGCGACGGTCCGGCGGCGGCCGCTTCCGGCATCTCGCCAAAGCCGGCCATTAGAGCGCCGGCGGATGGCGGCGCCGGGCGGGCTGGCTCGGCCTCGCGCGCGCGTCCGGGTTCGCGCCGCGGGATGGCGGCCTCCGCGGGAAGCATCGCGGGGATCAGGATCGCCGACTCCCATAGCTCGTCGTCGTCGCGATCGCCCCAGCGCTCCAGCAGATGCTGCATTTCGGGCTTCAGGCGCCGCGACATTACGAGCGCAACGCCCCACGTCACGGCCGGCAACAGAATCAGGATCAGCGCTCCCATGGGGCGCGGCAGGGGTGGTGCGATAAGCCGGCCGGCCGCGCCGCTCCGAACGAAACTCAACTTGTGCACGTGCAGGCGCCACGCCGAAGCACACCAGAACACGAGGCCTACTACCACCTGGGCTAGCAATACCGCCATGATCGCGTGAAACAGGCTCGGCTCCCGACGCCTCCAGATTCGAATTTCACTGGGCATTCGAGAGATTTAGTTGCCGGGATGGCATCTTTAGCTCACTTTTCTCTCGTCGTATTTTGTGTGCCAGACTCGGGGCCGCCAGAACAAGCGGTTGGGGTTCGCCGAGCAGGGCGAATAGGCTCGCCTTCGCTGTAGCCGTACCCCGGGTGTAACCTTACTCCCGTTTAGGTGTAGAGGCCCATGCGCTCCTTCACCAGACGCACGGTGGAATCGGCAATCGGCTCCACGCGCGCGGCGCCCTCGCGCAGCACGCCAGCCAGGTATCCCGGTTCGGCGGTGATGCGTCGGTAGCGCTCCTGGAAAGGCTCGAGGTGGGCAATCACCATGTCGGCGACCTGTTTTTTCAACTCGCCGTAGCGCAGCCCGGTGAAGTGCCGCTTGATCTCTTCGTCGCTCACGTCAGCGAATGCCTGGTAGATGGCCAGCAGGTTGAGCACGCCGGGGCCGGCGGTGTCGAGATCCACCGCGGGGTTGGAATCGGTGGTGGCGCGCATGATAGTCTTGCGGATCTTGTCCGGAGGATCGAGCAGCGCCACCGCGTGGCCGGCACCGGTTTCCGATTTGCTCATCTTCAGGGTGGGATCGTCGAGGCCCATGATGCGGGCGCCCACCGCCGGAAGGCTGGTGCCGGGGACCACGAAGGTATCGCCGTAGAGGCTGTTGAAGCGCTGGGCGACGTCGCGCGTGAGCTCCAGGTGCTGCGCCTGATCCTCGCCCACCGGGACGATGCCCGCCTGGTAAAGCAGGATATCGGCGGCCATCAGCACGGGGTATTGCAGCAGGCCATCGCCCACGGATTCCTGTTTGGCGGACTTGGCCTTGTACTGGGTCATGCGCTCGAGCCAGCCCACCGGGGTGACGCAGGTCAGCATCCAGGCCAGCTCGGCGTGCGCCGGCACCGCCGATTGCACCATAATGGAGCACTTTTGCGGATCGATGCCCGCGGCCAGGTAGAGCGCCGCGATTTCCGCGATCTTGGCCCGCAGCGCGGCCGGCTCCTGATAGAGCGTGACAGCGTGCAGGTCCACGATGCAGAAAATGCACTCGTATTCGTCTTGAATCCGCACCCAATTCTTGAGCGCGCCCAGGTAATTGCCGATGTGCAAATTCCCGGAAGGCTGCATGCCGGAGAAGACTCGTGTTTTCATGATAAGGACGGAGGTAATCCTTATCGTAAGCAATTTCGAGATTAACGTGGAGAAGCTGGTCTACGGCGGCGACGGTCTGGCGCGCCTGGACGGCCGTGTGGTGCTGGCGCCTTTCGTGCTGCCGGGCGAGCGCGTCCGCGCCGTCTCCGAACGCGAGCGTCCCGGGCTGGTGCACGCCCGCACGCTCGAGATCCTGGAGCCTGCGGCGGGGCGTGTAGCCGCGCCGTGCCCCTACTTCGGCCGCTGCGGCGGCTGCCACTACCAGCACGCCTCGTATGAATACCAGCTCGCCGCCAAGCGCGGCATTCTGGCCGAGGAACTACGGCGGCTCGGCAAGCTCGAGGCCCCGACCGAGATCGTGGCCGTTGCGGCCGAGCCATGGGGCTACCGCAATCGGGTGCAGGTGCACATCGAGAACGGACACCTGGGCTATCTGGAGGAACGCTCGCACCGTCTTTGCGCCATCGATCATTGCCCCATCGCCTCCCCGCGAGTCAATGAAACTATCGGCACTCTCGCGGAAATGCTTTACGATCCCCGCTGGCCGCGTTTCCTCCATTCGCTCGAGATTTTCAGCGACGAGCGCCAGGTGCAATTGAATGTGCTGGCGAGCGACCGCCCGGTGGCGCGCCGCTTCTTCGACTGGTGCGCCGAGCGCATTCCCGGACTGGTGGAGAGCGCCCTGGATTACGAGGGCCGCTTCCGTGTGAGCCGCGGAGCGTTTTTCCAGGTGAACCGGCACCTGGCGGACCGGCTAGTGGAGACCACGCTGGGCGAAGCGCGCGGCGAGACGGCCCTGGACCTCTACGCGGGCGTGGGCCTGTTCTCGCTTGCGCTGGCCGGCCGGTTCGCCGAAGTGACTGCCGTGGAATCCGGCTCGGCGGCCGTTCGCGATATGGCGTTCAACGCCGAACGCGCCGGTTTCGCGCATCTCAAAGCCGAACGCGCCACCGCCGAGGCGTTCCTGGAGGCGCTCGACCGCGCGCCGGAATTCGCGCTGCTCGACCCGCCGCGCGCCGGCCTGGGCAAAGCCGTGGTGCGCCGCCTGACCGAGCTGCGCCCGGCCGCGCTGACGATCGTCTCCTGCGACCCGGCGACCCTGGCCCGCGACTTGGCCGGCCTGGTGAGCGGCGGTTACCGGATCGCGCGCATGACGCTGGTCGATTTATTCCCGCAGACGTATCATCTGGAGACCGTCGTGAGCCTGCGGCGGGATGGCGAAGGAGTTACTTCGGCGAAGTAAGAAAGTTCCCTCGTCCGCATTAATGCGTATTCGCGGGTGGCAATGTGACCTCGATCGTACCTTGATCGATCGGTTTATGGTTGGCATTCACCAGTTGGATCAGGATCTTGTGCCGGCCGGGCGGGAGGCCCATGATAATGACCGGCTCGCCGCTGGCGTCCGCCCAGTGCCACGGGGCGTCATCGACCGTGACATGGATGTGTCCAACCCGGGGAGACACGGCCAGCGCGGCAGGCCCAAATACCGGCACGATTTGCAGATTCTCCGCGCGGTATTGAGCAAACACAACGCCGCGCGAGAGCGGTTCGGGATGGGGTGAATCGATGACGATCTTCGCCGGCGGTTCGTTCCCGAGAGGCTGAACAGCCGCCGCTCCACGCATCTCACCGGCGGTTGGCGCGGCGGCTGACTCAGGAACCGGAGCCTTAGGCACCGTGAACTTGACGGTGCCTTGATCGAGCAGTTGATGGTTCGCAGTTTCCAGTTGGATCCGGACCTTGTGCGGCCCGGGTGGCAAGCCGTTGAGGATCACCGGCTCTCCACTCGCATCGGCCCAGACCCACGAGGCGTCATCGACACTCAAGTGGACGTGTCCGATCCGTGGAGACACGGCCAGCGCGGCAGGCCCGAACACCGGCGCCAGGTGCAGATTTTCCGTGCGATATTGAATCACCACCCGGCCATGCGACAGGGATTCGGGAAGCGGCGGATCGATGACGATCTTCGCCGGCGGTTCATTTTGAAGCGGCTCGACTGCCGGTGCTCCAAGCACCTCCGTGGCGGTTTGCGCAGCGGCTGACGCAGCAACCAGGCAGGCGACGATGACCGGCGCACTCACACACCATGAGCGGCTTTGATTGACTCGACGGGGCATAGTAAAGCAGACCTCCTGAACGTGCGGATGCAGACGGCTCGGCAACTGTCCATGCCGAGCCAGATCCGCGCAACAGCTCGCGGCGCTTCTTGGCACGTTATGACCGATGCCGGGATTTCCATTGTGGCACCCAGTTTTCCGGTGAGTCTATCGGAAGCTGTCAACTCTCGATCCTTCAGCGGGTAGATTTGGTACTTCGCTATACAAGCCCGTCTCATTGCGGGCTACTACCGTGACTGCCCGGCGGGCTCCGGCCCGCAGCGGTTTCCGCGGATAGTGTTCCAGCCGGCCTCCACACCCGGCGCGCGTGCGATGCAGCGCGCCGCCATCTTATACCCGGTGATCTCGTTCTCCTCGACTAAGTTTCCGCGCGCCAGGGCGGGGCGCGCCGCGCCTCGTCCCAGGTATATGCCGCTGCTTAGCATGTCCGGCTCGCCGGCGGAGTAGTAGCAGCCGAAGCGCGCGGCCTCCTCGTTGCAGTGCGCGCGGTTCAGATCGAGCAGTCGGTTGCGCACGATGCGGTGGCCCGTGCCGATGACGAAAATTCCGCCGAATTGCGCGCCCTCGATGACGTTCTCCGCCACCACGATATTGCGCGACTGCATGTCGGGGTTGCTGTTGTTCATGATGATTCCGTAGTTGCCGTAGCGGTACGCCTCCGGCGGACGGCGGTTCACGCAGGTATTGCCGCGCACTTCGCCATCGTGGAAGCCGTCGAGATCGATGCACTTGCCGTCGAGATCCTCGAAGCGGTTTCCGACGTAGTGCGAACTCTCCACGTTGCCGGCCGTGTCGATGGCCACGGGGACGGCCACGTGCTCGATATCCACATCTTCCACGGGAAAGCCGATCCGCCGGCCCTCGTTGTTTTCCACGCGTACGTCCACGGCGTGGCCCACCTGGATGGCGTCGCGGCCGATGTCCTCGAAGGTGTTGCGCTCGACGATGCCGCGAACGTTGCGCGGCGAGGTGTAGAGCGAATGCGTCCACACGCCGTTGCCGCGCACATTGCGCACGTGGCAGCGCGCCACGTGGAAATCCGCCGTGCCTTCTTCGAGCAGGATGCCGCCGGTCGAATTATTCCGCCCGGCCGCGTCCCGCGATCCGCTATCGGCGATCTCGACGTCTTCGATCGAGACCTGGCGCGCGCGGCTGGCCAGCACCGCGAAACCGGCTATGTTCCGGAAACGCACGCTCCGGACGGTCAGCCCCGCCACGCCGTCCGCCAGCACGCCATTGCCGCGCGTGTAGCGCACAAACGGAATATTGAATGGCGGCAGACCCACGCGGACCTCCAGCGCGGCGCGGTTGCCATCGATCGAGAAGTCCCGCAACACCACGCCGTCGCCGCTCACCACCAGCGCCGCCTGCCCCGTGAAATCGGCGGCCATATGGAGCACCGTACCGGAAAGAGAGCCGCGCAGTTCGGTGCCGGCCGCGACGACCATGGGGGCGTGCAGTTCGACAGTGCCAGTCGGGAGTTCGACGACGCGCGGAGCCGGGCGCGGCCAGGCCGCCACGAGCGCGGCCGTGAGCGATGCCGCCACGGCGGCGGCCGCGCGCATCAGGCCACCTCGATCGCCAGGGGGGCGAACTCGCGGCGGCCCAGGGCCATGCGTAACTCGTGCGGGCCGCGCGCGATGCCCAGCGGCAGCTTGAAGTTGAACTCGTAGCGCCGCTCCCGGGGGTCCACGCAGAAATTCTCGATCTCGCGCACCACGAGGCTGTCGATCGTAGCGCTGAACACGCCCGGATCGGCCACTTCGATCAGCCCCACCTTGACGATGCCGCTCGAGACACGGGCGACCGCGAGCAGGTCGACACCGTCGGTCACCGAGGCGATGCGCGCCACTAACGGGCCGGGCGGAACGATGCGAGCCGCCTTGGGACCGCACAGCGGGCGCCCGAGCCAAGCCACCTCCACCGGCACCAGGCCGGTGCGGATGCCCTCCGGCAGTGCCACGTTGATCTGCGAAACGCCATCGTGCGCCGGGTCGCCCACGTACATGCCAAAACAGGGGCGCCCATCGGCGGTGAAGGAGAGATGGTTGAGGTCGCAATCCGCGGGCAGGTTGGCGATCTCGAGCGAGATGGCCGCCAGCGGCCCGCTGGAAGGCGCGGCACCCTCGCCGGTGCGCGCGTTCTTGATGTTGTAGATCACTGGCCGGGCGGCGGGACGTTTGGAGGCCAGGCTAGCGGTCCAACCGGCCGGCATCTTGCGGCAGGCGATCCACATGTACTGCGTCCAGATCTGCTCCAGCTCGAGCAACTGGAAATCGTTGACGCGCGCGAACTCGCGGATTTCGTCGGGCGCCACGCGCACGCCATACCAGGTATCGTAGCGGCGCGCGTCGGCCGGCAACCCGTTGATCTGACAATGCAGGATGCCGCCGGTCTTGAGTACGCGGCGAGCCTCGCGCAGATAGCCGAACACTACTTCGCGGCTGGGAATGTGCTGGAAGACCGCGTAGGAGTAGACGTAATCAAAACGTTCGGCCGGGTAAGCCGCCAGGTCGGAACCGGAGGTGTGGCGCGGGTGCGCGTTGGGCACGTCCCGCAGACGCTCGCACGCCAGGCGGATCATCTCGTCGGAAACATCCACGCCATGGATTTCGCTGAAGTGCCGGCTTAGGGGGCGCATCAGGCGGCCGGGGCCGCAGCCGATCTCGAGGGCCGCATCGCGCGCCGGCAGCCGCTTCAGGTAGGATTCGAGCCGGCGCACCACCTCAGCCCCGGTGGCGAGGAACTCCTGCTCGGCCTGCTCGCGGCGCCCGAAAGCCACGAAGTAATTGGCGTCTTCACCGGCCCGCCGGTTCCAGTCCGCGCGCATGCGCTCGAGCACTTGGGGATCGTCCATCTCGCAGTTGTTATTCTAACTTCTATGGCCCTGGCATTTCGCCGCGTCTCCCGTCCACCGCTTCGCGATTTCGAGGCCGCCGCGCCGGATGGCGCCGTAATCGGCATCGTGGGGGAAGACGGCGCGGGCAAGAGCACGCTGTTGCGGCTGGCCGCGGGGATCGAGCGGCCGCTCTCGGGATCCATCGAAGCTTCGGGAGCCGTTCGCCTGCTGGGACCGGATGACGCGCTGGATTTCTCCGCCGTGCCGATTCTGCTCATCGATCAAACTTTCGCGCGCCACGACCTGGCGGTGCGCGACCGCGCGGCCCTGGAACTGGAGCGCCTGTGCCGCGCCGGCTCTACGGTGCTGGTGGTCTCCCACGAGGAAGAGATGCTGCGGCGCCTGGCGGGCGAGATCTGGTGGCTCTCCGAAGGGCGCCTCGCCGGGCGCGGCGATCCCTCAGAGGTTCTGCCGGCCTACCGCCGCCATCTTGCCGCACGCGTGCGGGCCGCGGGGGCCGGGGAATCCGCGGCGCTGGCGCCCCGCATGCGCCGCGGCGATGGACGGGCCGAAGTGCTGCGCATCGACTTGCTCGGCGAGGATGGCCGGCCCACGATGGTCTGGCGTAGCGGCGAGCTGGCGATGGTGAAAGTGCGGGTGCGTTTTCGCGAGGCGGTGGCCGACCCGGTGGTGGGAATCATGATCCGCACGCACGGCGGGCTCAACGTCTACGGCACCAATACGGAACTCGAGTGCCTCAAGCTGGGACCCTGCGCCCGCGGCGAATCGATCGAGGTCTCCTTCGGCTTCCGCTGCGAGTTGTGCCCGCAGGAGTACACCCTCACGGTGGCCTCGCACGATCCGGATGGCGTCTGGCACGACTGGCTGGAAGATGCCGTGGCTTTCTCGGTCACCGACACCCGCTACACGGCCGGCGTGGCCAACTTACGCGCCGCCGCCCGCATCACCGCCCGCGAGTAAGTGCCCGGCGGCCGGGTGGGCGCGCCGGGCTTGTCCGGGAAACCGGCGTCCTATTTCAACGCCGCATAAGTCTTGGTGAAATTGTTGCGCGTATTGGTGACGGTGAAAGAGCCGTCCGCAAAACCCGAGACCTTGATCACGTAAAACGGATCGGTGTTGTGGCCGCGCCGTTGCCGTGCCGCTCCAGGACCGCCCGGACCCATACCCGGTCCGCCCGGAGCCGCTCCCGGAGGTGGAGGCGCACCGGCGCCAGGAGCCGCTCCCGGAGCGCGCGGCGGCCCTTGCAAGAAGGCCGGAGGATTGAGGAGCGTATTGGTCAGGGTCTGGGTATCTTCCACGTTGGCGATAAACAACGAGGGCGCATTCAATTCCAGCCCCGCCGCGTAGGCCCAATGGAGCTGCCAGACATCTTCCAGGCCCGGCGAGGTGAAGAGCGTCCGCATGGTGGGAACCGCGCCACCCTTGAAGGCGGAGTTGTTCATCACCGCCACGCGCGGGCTGAGGCCATGTACCAGCGCGGGAGATCCAGATTGGTCGATTCCGTGGTGCGAGGTCATGTACACGTCGACCTTGCCGATGTTATTGTCCGGGCACATCAATTCCTTTTCGCGATTGTAGGTGAAGTCGCCCAGGTTGACGGTGCGGAACTTGCCGTAAGAGATCACCACGCCAACCGACATGTGGTTGTCGGGATCCACGTGCGATTCGTCGCGCGGCGTGAAATCGGCGCACGCCGCATTCGGCTGGCCGGCTCCCGGCGCGCCCGCGATGGGCGTCTTCAAAACCTGCCCGGCCGAGGTGACCACAATGACGGTGGTTCCGGCGAGGGGAATTCTATCCCCTGGCTTGAGTACGGTATGTTCGGCCTTGGAGAGCAACTGTTCGTACATGGCCCGGAACCCCGGCACCTGTTCGCGCGGTTCGCTGGAGGGGCCGTGATCGTAAAAGTGCTTGATCGAAACGTGCTCGGCCACTTCCTGCAATCCGCCCACGTGATCGCCGTGATAGTGCGAACTCAGCATATGGTCGATCTGGGTGACCCCGGCCATTTTGAGGGTCTCGAGAATGCGGCCCGCATCGCGGCCGCCCGGACTGCCGGTATCGATCAGCAGAGATTCCCCCGTGGGGGACACGTACAGAGCGGACAGTCCGCCCTCCACGTCGATGTAATAGGTATCCAGCGTCTTGGCAGCCTGAGACTGGGCGCCGCCAACTGCCGCCAACGAGGCCAAGGCGAGCAGAGACGCAAATGCGAGGCGCATCGGGGCACTTCCTTTCTTGGGCTAAACCGTAGTGTCGCACATCCGGCAACGTTGGCTGGGATCGCGCTCCCGTGGGCCGCCGCGGAGACGCCTGCCTTTGACCGCGTGACAAAAGCAGAGACCTTGATCATGAGCGGAGCGGTGGCCCGCTACACCGTTGTGGGTGCAATCGACAAGTCCCTCATCCTTGTGGATGAAGCCGATGCAATCGCCATTATTGATATCGGCAAGAAGCAGGAGGTTCGGCGGATCAACGGTGTTAACCCAGCACTATCGCGAGACGGCGCATTCTTCGCATGGCAGACCCCAATTGAAGACGCAGCAAGGCCGTCCCCACAAGGTCACGTCTTCATCTCATCCACGGACGGCCACGGCCAGTCAGACGTTGGCGAAGGTGTATCGCCAGCTTTTTCACCGGACGGTCTCGGTTTGATATTTGTCCGTTTCGATGAGCCGAGCAGGCAGATCAATCTAGTGCGGTTCGACCTCTCCTCCGGACACGAGCAGATTCAGACCACCACGGCCCCTGAGGACTTCTTCCAGCC
>Ga0181520_10006667_pt1 | contig 17501 bp, 9 predicted proteins | sample PEATcosm2014_Bin_29_FD_132451 | JGI IMG/M metagenome (GOLD analysis project Ga0181520, IMG submission 132451) | Peatland microbial communities from MTU Mesocosm Facility, Houghton, MI, USA - PEATcosm2014_Bin02_30_metaG | ecosystem: Environmental > Terrestrial > Soil > Wetlands > Peat | place... | reverse complement strand
TGCCGCGACGGCTTCGGAGAATCGACGAGCTCGCACGAATGTAGTGGAAACTTCGATCAAAAAATGAACGTAAGTCCTTTGCTGCCAACGAATCGACCCTCGAAACTCAGTAACTTGGGCTAAAGCTGCTGCTGCGGCTGGAGCCGATCAACCTGCCTGCTGCGGGAGAGCAATCCTTCGTGGTATCCGTTACGCGGGGCAAGCCCCTTGTCCGTGGGCCGACGGAGCTGGCGGAGGTTGAGGCCCTTCGCGCGCGGGCTACGCGCTACTGGACCGACGGCCGCCTCCCCTACGACCGCATCCAGGTTGCCGACCCGGGAATTCAAGCCTTGATCGACTCGTCGATTCGCAACATTTATCAAGCCCGGGAAATCAAGGACGGCATGTTGGCCTATCAGGTGGGGCCGACCATGTACCGCGTCCTGGCCATGGTCGACGGGTCGTTTCTGCTGGAGACGGCCGAGTATTTGGGGCGTACCGAAGAGGCCCGCAGCGGCATCCATTACGTGCTGAGCCTGCAGCGCAAGGACGGGGGTTTTACCGTCTTTCCGAAGTACTGGAAAGAATCCGGCATCGTGCTGTGGATTGTTAGTCGGCACGCCTGTTTGACCGGTGACAAGGATTGGCTCGGCCAGCAATGGCCGAAACTCGAAGGAGCGTTCCGTTTCATCTGTCACCTGCGCGAGCAAGCCTCGAAAGACCCCAAGGCTCTCTACTATCGGCTGATTCCGCCCGGTATGTCCGACGGCGGTGTTCACGGCGACAACGCTGAGTTCACCAACGTGTATTGGGCGCTGCTGGGCATGCGGGCCGCGATCGAGGGCGCACGATGGCTGGGCAAGACCGAGCAGGCCGGCCAGTGGCAGCGCGAATATGACGACTTTTACGCCACTTTCCGCGCGGCCGCCCAGCGCGACCGGCAAGTCGATCCGCAGGACAATCCGTATCTTCCCATTGTCATGGGCAACGTCGGCCACCGGCTGCCCCAGTGCGCCCAGTGGGCCTTCTGCCATGCCGTCTTTCCCGGCAAATTGTTCCCGAGCGACGATCCCTTGGTCCGCGGCAACATGGCCATGCTCCAGGCCACGGAGCGGGAAGGGATGGTGTACGGTACTGGCTGGATGCTCGACGGGATTTGGGGCTATTTCGGCTCCTTCTACGGCCATGCCTGGCTCTGGCTGGGCGACGGTCAAAAGGCGGCTCAGCAGCTCTATGCCTTTGCCAATCACGCCGCGCCGGTGTTGGTCTGGCGCGAAGAACAGTCGCTCCGCGGCGAAAAAGAGAAGAACGTGGGGGACATGCCGCACAACTGGGCCAGCGCCGAGTTCATCCGCCTGGTGCGGCACATGCTCGTCTTGGAGCGAGGCCGCGATCTGCACCTGCTGGAAGGCATGCCCGCGGCATGGACGAGGGCAGGCGGCGTCAACCGCTTGCAGAACATGCCCACGGAATTCGGCCCCCTGTCGCTGGAACTGCGCATCGCGGGGGATGGCCGCACGGCCCACCTACGCCTCGACCCTCCGAAACGCACGCCACCCGAGCATATTTTCCTTCATCTGGGCCGGTGGTCCGCTGCAGCCGACCCGAAGGCTGTGGTCGAACTGCCGCGGGCCGGCACGATTGAGAAGACGATCACTGTGGCGAAGTAGCAGGGGAACAAAATTGGATTCTGTGGATCGACCGATGTCTGTGCCTCAAGAAGAGAATATACCGGAAGTGCAACTGTTCGCCGACGGCGCGTGTAGCGGCAATCCGGGCCCCGGCGGCTGCGCGTTCATCCTGCGGCACGTCGCCACGGGCAGGGAAAGGAAGCGTTCGGTGGGGAACGCCAAACTACCAACAACCGCATGGAGCTGATGGCCGCCATCCGCGGCCTGGAAGCCCTCAAGCGGCCTACGTCCGTCGAACTGGTAACCGACAGCACTTACGTGGGCAAGGGCGTGTCGGAATGGATGCCGAAATGGAAGCAAAACGGTTCGCCCTCGCCCGCCCCATTCTCGTATCGCCCCGGCGGCTCCGCAAGGGTTCGTCTCAAGGCGGGCGTTGCCGCTCCGCGGCTACGAGCCGGCTTTTGCGACGACGGTCGGCCGACTGGCAACGCCAGAGCGGATGCCATTCTGGACGGGAAAGACGAGTGGGAAACGGTGGAACGGCGTCCCCAGCGGTTACGAGGGGCTGCTGACCGACAGTTACTACACGCTCAGCGTCCTGATTACCGGCCGCCTGGGCAAAGGAGTCGCCATTCCCTGACCGGGGATTTTCAGTGCGGTTGGCATCCTTACTTACCCCACGCCTCGACCTGCAACAGTCGAGCCTGCTTGTCGACGGGCGCGACATCATTGACGACAACACGGAATTTGTCCGTGCGGACCGGTTTTTCCAAGACATGGACCCGCACTGCCACGACCCGTCCCTCGTGCTCCGAAACCACCGGCTTCCAAGCGCCGGCAGCCCGATCCCAGACCTGCACCTGGTAGTCCTTCACGCCCCAGACTTCTGCGGACGGCGGGTTACTCTCCGCGTAATAGGTGATCACCACGAAACGGGAGAGAGAGCGGGCCTTGGGGAGCGTCACTTCGAGCCACTGCGGCAAGGGCTCGCCACGGCGACTTGCCCAGCCGTGTCCCCGTCCCCAGTTTTCGTCGTCGCGAAGGCCGTCGATGGCGCCGGCCGCCGGCCATACCTGTCCCTCGCCCCCGATCTCCTCCGACGAGGCCCGTGCCCTGGAGCCTTGCGACGCAAGGCTCCAGTTGGTCTCTCCGGGCGCAGGCCGCGGAACCGTGGCCGAAGCATCGTTCAGATACCGCGCTCGCACCCGGCCAGTCTCCACGTTCTTGCTGAAACGCCGCAGGATTTGATCCAGCAATTCCGCCGGCATGTCGTGCGGTCCGCGGTTATCGCCGTAGCCGTTCGAGACCCCTTGCGGCAGCCCGAAGCTGGTGGCGGCGATCTCGTTCCTTTTCACGTGGCTCACGGGAGCCCAGTTGCAACTCCAGAGGCAATTGCGGTAGTTCGCGAACAGGCTCGGACCCCAGAGCTGCGGTTCGCAGCCGGTGTCTTGGAACGTGCCGTGGGCGACCAGCGCGTAGCTGGTCTGACCGCAATCCGACGCAAGAAAGACCAGGTCGGCATTTTGGGCACGGCGCTGCTGGACCATTTGCGCCAGTTCCGAAACCAGGCTCATCATCGCCCGGTCGGCGTAGGCCGGCGTGGTCCGCGTATAGGAAACGAACCCCGTGGGTATGTAAAAGGTCTCGTCCCACACGAAGCCGTCCACGTCCTTGCCGTACTCGTCCAGGAGCGCCGCCAGGTAACCGCGGTACCAGTCCCGCAGTCCCGGGACGCTCGGGTCCATCTTCAGCGGGCGACCCAGCGAGTCGGGACCTTTCCAGCCTGGAAAGGTCGTGCCGCGACGATCCTTCAGCACGTACTCGCTACGGAAGTTCGGTGCCCCGGAATCGCTATTGGTCCCGTCGCCGAAGTAGAGCAACGTGCGAAAGCCCAATCGCTTCGCGAACTTCAGCCGCTGGTGCATGTCGTCCAGGCTCATGGGGACCTTGTACGTGCCCGGAAACGCTGTCCACCGGCTCAGGAGCTTTTTGTGGTGATGATCGTAGGCGTACTGCTGGAAGTAGTCGTACCAGCCGTGCAAGCAGACTGCGACACAGTCTCGCTGCCTGCTCGGGATCCGCAGCGCCAGTGCCTGCAGGTCCTTGAACCAGCCTTGGCCTTTTTCCGACAGGTAATCGTAGTAGACCAGGTGGACGCCCTGCGTCCATTGCGGCCCCGGCTGAATCTGAGGAATCGTGCGGTAGAAGCTGCGCAACGAACCGTCCACCCCACGGCGGTGGAATGCCAGGGAAAGCGTCCGCTCCTCGCGGACCAAGGGAACGAGCGATCCTTTGTACGTCGTGGCAACAGTAACGCAGGTAAGTGAGGTTGTCCCCTCCGGCTGGATCACGCCGGAGATCGAGCAACCGCAAAACGGATCGGCCGCGACAGCCAGTCGCAACGCTCGCGATTCCACTGCTGCAGGTGCCCAACAGAAGTCGAGAACGGGCATCCCCAACTCGCGACCACCGTCCGCCCCCGCGCCCTGTCCAAGTTCGAACTTGCCCCGTTCGGCCATTCGGGGTTGCAACGGCCGCCACATCAAGCTTCCCGAGCGCCGCGGCATGAACACGCCGCTCGGCGGGGATTCGCTCAGTTCGTAGGTATACCGAACGGTTATGTCCGCGCCTACAGGCTCCGGAAAACTAAGCTCGGAACGGCACGAAATGGCGTCTTCGTCGGTTTTGTCGGAAAGCTTCACTTCCAGACGTGCCATTCCGCTGAGCGGGCGGTGCTTGCCGTCCAGAGTTAGCGCATATTCCAAGATTGCGGTTTGCCCCTGGATCTTTCGTGACGCGAGTTTGAGCCTCACTGACTGCCTGCTTGCCGGTGGGGCGTCGGCCGCCATTAAACGCAGGCCATCGATCCGCACGCGGCGACTCGATTTCGTCTCCCAAACCAGCGCGTCGGCCCCAACTTCCTCTCGAAGTGCCGGCTGCGGCTGGCCCGCAAGCACACTTGCAGAAGATCCAAGCAGCGCCGCCCATGCCAAGAACCACCGACCAAGAACATGAACCTTCGATGTTACAATCATTGGTTGCATTTTCTCCGGGCAAGCGTCAGGATGCCGACCGCGGTGCTTCAGCAGGCCGTCAGCGGTTGCGTATCTCGTAGAACGCCAAAATGTTCTGCAGCGGCACGTCCGCTTGCCAGAAATGACAGGAACTCAGGATATAGCCGCCGTGCGCGCCAAGCGTCTTGCACAGATAACGGGCGTTCTGCCTTGCATCCTCCGCCGTCCCGCGGGGCAGGATTGCCTGGGTTTCCCCTCCCCCGTGGAAAGCGAGCCGGCTGCCGAATTCGTCCTTCAGCCGTTCCGGTTCCATATCTCGCGCCCTCGTCTGCACGGGGTCCAAGATCTTCACGCCCATGTCCAGAAACTCGGCAATGAACTTGTAGGGGGAACCGCAGCAGTGCAGGAACGGCACGGCGCCATGGGATTTCGCCAGCTCGATATACGCGCACATCGGCTCGCGGAAATAGTCCCGGAACATCGGCATACCGATAAGCGGGCCGAGCTGGGAAGAAAAGTCGTCGGCAAGCTGCATGGCGTCGATCCGTCCGTTCCCCGCTTTCAACAGGCGGGTATGGTAGTCCATGTGCCAGTCGAAGCAACGCTTCAGCAGGTGCCTGGCGAGCGGCGGGTTCAGGGCCATGTCCGTGAGCAGGTCCTCCATGCTGCGTACCAGCGTGGGGTAATAGAAGATGCTGGCAAAACCGCCGATAAGGAACCGGTCGGAGTATTTCTCACAAGCCCGCTTTACGCTGCCGAAATCCCAGCGGTCCAGGTCGGGCAGCGTCAGTGCGGCGTCGATTTCCTCCGGCGTCGTCGCGCCCTCCGTCGCGTATCGTACTACTTCGTCGTATGCCCCGTACTCGTTGTAGACCTTTTTCAGCCTGCTACCGCCCCACCCGATCAGCAGCCCATCGTCGTCGGTGAGCCTGGGCTCCCGGCTTACCTCCGGGTCCACCCACGCCACGTCGATGTCCAGGGCGTCGAGGACTTCCTTGGGATCCTCCGCGCCAAAATGCCGACACACCGCCTGCCAGATCTCGGGTACCGCCTGGAAATCAACCGGCGTGCGGTCCGGCTGCTCATGCCTGAGCCCAAGAAGAACGCGATCGCGACGCGTCATATCATCCTCGCTAGTGATGGTCTTCCCAACGTGAGCCGATCTTTCTCCCTATCTCGACTGATTGCGCTCCCTCCTGATATACCGGCCCACCGGTCGGCAGTCGTCCTATTATAGCCGATCAACTGCCTCGGCCACATTCTCTTTGTACGTGATGATCGTCGGTCACGTCGGCTGCCAGGTACAGATACTCGCCGCGCCATGCCAGCCAGACCTTGGCGCTCAGGTCCCGCGGCGACTTCCACGCCTCGCCGCCGTGGGCCACCTGCTCGTCGGTGATTCGCGCTCCGGGCAGCAGCGCCGGAGGAATCACCGAGCGGCCGATGATGCCAATATGGGCCCCCGCTTGCCTACGGGACCGTTATCACGAACCGATTCGTCTTGCCTCGCTCCAGGGCAAGCTCCCTGACCACGGGCGGCTTGTCGCCCGTGCGGACCGTGATCCGGTAATCGCCGAGGAAGCCGCGGAACGCGGCCGTTCCGTCCGCGCCGCTGTGTAGCCGGGTCTTCGTCCACCACTTGCCTTTGACAAGCCGCTTGAGTTCCTCGTACGCCGGCTTGGGCGTCATGTCGCAGCGAACAAGCCCGCCGGGCCGCTCGTCCACCGAATGGAAATCGGAGAAGTCCCACCAGGTGACGGCTTCGACCGCGGGGTGGGAGAACAGCAACGTATAGAAATCGACCACTTGACGGGCCTGGCGGGCCTCGCCTTCCGGCGTCGATGGCCAGTCGCTCTTCTTCCTCGGGAGGCGATCGCCGGAAATGACCGTCGTCTCGGTAAAATGCACCGGCACGCCGAATCGCGAAAACTGCTGGCAGACGCGCCACGTTTCCTTCGCCGGCCAGAAGCGGCCTGTTTTCAGCATGTTGCTCTGAATGCCGACCGCATCGTAGAGCGGCTTGCCGCGCTGGTCTACGACCTGCTCAAGCAGCCGCGCGAAGGCCGGGCCGGTGTAATAGTCGTTGATCAACAGCGTGGCCTGCGGATTGGCTTGGCGGGCATGGATCAGGCACTGGCGGACAAACTCCACTTGGCCTACCTTCTTCCACATGGCGCTCTGTTTCGGGGCAGCCTTCACATACGCCACGCGGTCGAACTCGGTAGCCTCATTCACCACGTCCCAGCGGTCGATCAGTCCACGGAACCGCTGCACGCAATCGTCGATGCGCCCCAGTTGCAGCCGGTAGAGCTCATCCAGATCGCTGGGATACCAGGAGTCATCGACATAGTTCCAAGCCAACGGGTGTCCCTTGGTTTGGATGCCGTGTTGCTGACACCAGCGGGCGACCTTCTCGATCCGCTCATGGCGGGGCTTGCCTCGCTCGGGCTCGTACGCCGTCCAGAAGAAAGGGAGTGTCGCGTAATTCAACAACTCGCAAAAGCGTTGCCGATAGGCCTGTTCGGTCTTCTCGTCCGGCAGCGAACCCCAAAGAAAGATGTTGCAGCCGAAGAGGAAGGCGTGCCGCGTCTGTCGCACGTCGATTTCCGCATTCGCCAGCGGCTTGCCCGCGCGATCGACGACCGTAACAGCCGCGTCCGCTTTGCGATGCCGCTCGATTCGCCCATCGGCGCCGGCCAGCAACTCGGCGTCCGACGGGCCTGCCACCGTGGCACGGCCGGCCAACATTATCGAGAACGCAATGCCGAGAGAAAAAAGTCGGCGCGATAAGGGAATCACCATGACTTCTCCTCCGGAGGGCGCGGGGCCGGGGTGAACGACGGTTCTGCACCCCACCGCGTTCTTCCGGCGAGGCTTGGCGATCGTCGTAGACCGGCATTGTTCGTTACGACTGTCGCTGACCATGCTCGTTATTCTTAATGATGGTCCGGCAGGTTGCAAGCCGCCGGCAGAGGCGATATCGCCTCTTCGGCTTGATCTCGTCCGACCCGCAATCTCGTATCCTGGGGCATCCTGGCCCACGTGGCGAGGCGTTCCATTCCTTGCCCTCGGGCGATCAGAAAAGCCGCTGGCTGGCCGGGACGGATGACGGCTCATCAGAAACGTCCGTAGCCAGCGTCACGGTCCTGGGCTCGCACTTCCGCCAGGGACGTGCCTGCTCGCGGACGTGGAACCGGTGCGGCTCCCACTTGCTGCTTGTTGTGCTTGGATTTCGCGGTTGCAATTTCCTCTTCTGGAGCGAGTCGGCGCGGGTCCCCGAGGATCACGAAAAAAACCAAGCTGGAATGCCGCACCTCAACAGCAGCTTCCAATCCTTAGGGCTAGGTGTCCTGGAACCGCCAACGGGCACTTGACGACACCGCGACGACCGGTATGACCGAACGTGGGGCCCATGCATGGCCAGTCGCCAGAGCCCCCTGCGACAGTTCCGGGACATTCATTCCTCGGCCATGCGAAGCCAGCACGCTTGAGCGACGCCTGACTCGCGCTCCGCGGGCGGTTGGCGAACGTGATAGTCAGGATTCGGCGTAGGCATCTGAGCGCCAACCGAGCTCCGCCAGCGGTGCAGCATTTCGCGCAATTCGGCGGCCTTCGCCCTATTGCTCGTGGCCAGATCGCGACTTTCACTCAAGTCATTTGCCAAATTATACAGTTCCAGCCGCTGGTCCTCGTAGAATTCGATGAGTTTCCACGGGCCGGAGCGGATGGCACCAAATGGTCGGACCCGCCCGCCGCCCCAATAATGGGGATAGTGCCAATAGAGCGCGTCACGTTGGAATGAACCAGCCTGCTTAAGCAAGGGGACGAGACTGCGGCCGTCCACCTCGACCGGCTGTTTCACGCCGGCGATCTGCAACAGCGTCGGAAAGAAATCAATGCTGCTGACCGGCACACAGCAGGTTGTATCGGGCTTGGTAGTCCCCGGCCACTTGACAATCAGCGGTTCGCGCGTTCCACCTTCGTACGGGTAGCCTTTGCCGGCACGCAGGGGCGCGTTCGAAGTGGAGTATGGCCACAAACCGCCGTTGTCCGACATGAATACGATCGCGGTCCGGTCGGCAATGCCCAGCGACCGGAGCTTGCGCTGAATCCGACCCACACTATCGTCCACACTTTCCACCATTGCCGCGTAAATTGGGTTCTTCTGACCGCCCACCGGCATCTTGGCTTTGTACTTCGCCAGAACGGCCGGCCTGGCCTGCAACGGAACGTGTACGGCGTAATGCGCAAAATAGAGGAAAAACGGCTTGTCCCTGTTCTGGTCGATGAATCTCTCGGCCTCAGCGGTCAGCCGATTGGTAAGGTACTCCCCTTCGTGGCCACCCTGTTTCAGGCCCGGCACGGCGATCTTCCCGCCCTGGTAGGGCCAGAAATATGAGGGCGGCGAGCCGATGTAGCTGCCGGCAATATTCAGGTCGAAGCCGTGGTGCTCGGGGTAATAGGGGGGGCCGCCGAGATGCCATTTGCCGATACTGGCCGACACGTAGCCGGCCGATTTCAACGCCTGAGCGATCGTCACTTCCTGCAGGGGCAAGAACTGCCGCCACTCGGGAATCCGCAGCAGATTCGATGGCGAGTTGCCCTCGCCGGGGATGTAGTCGGTCAGATGCAACCGGGCCGGATACTTGCCCGTCATGATGCTGGCGCGGGTCGGCGAGCAGACGGCGCAGGCCGCATACGCGTCGGTGAACCGCATCCCCTGCGAGGCCAGGCGATCGATGTTGGGCGTCTCGTAATACTTGCTGCCGAAACAGCCGACGTCTGCCCAGCCCAGGTCGTCGATCAAGATAAAGACGATGTTGGGCCGGCGTCCTGCACCGGTCCCCGGCTCCGTTGCCCGACCCGCCTCGTTGCCGCCGCACAGAAGCGCCACGGCAAGCCCGACTATCAGCGTTCGTCGTACCGATGTCATCTTCGTGCTCCTCCCAAGGGCTCAATTCGGTAACCTAGTGACATACACGCAATACGCCCCGCAGAGCTCCGCGCCATTCTTCCCGTAAAACCAGGTCTGCAAGGTGGTACGCCCGGCGGGAAGCCGAACCACGAACGTAGCCGCCTTGTCCGTTGCGGCCACCGGCATCGATTGGTCGAGATCGGCCACGCGGAGCCGGGCCTTGACGATGGACAGTGCCTTGCCCGGCGGATAGTGCCCCAACACGCCGTCGAAAGCCGGCAGGCCTGCGGTGATCGCCGTGTCGGCCTCGGCCGGCCAGCGGCGCAACGACACCTGGTACCGACCCTCGCGTTCCACGAGCACGTGCCAAGGCCCGCTGCGGTTCAACCCCGTGCGGATCTCCTCTTGATGGGCCGAGTTCGGCGCCACCCAGTCCTCACAGCCCAGGTAGACACAGTTCTCGTGCTCGGAGCCCAGGTGGATGGCCGGGAACTCCCGTGATAGCGGTTCAGTGCGGGTCCACCATGCCTCGTAATGGTCGCGCAGCGTCTTGACGATCTGAGGGTACTTGGCGGCTACGTCGGTTTTCTGGCCGGGATCGTGGGCAAGATTGTAAAGCGCCTTCCCGCGGAACAATCGCCATTTGCCCCACATGACGGCGCAGTTCCACTTGGTCGGGCCCATGTACTCCTCCCAGATGCCGTATTGCACGACGAGTTTCCGGTCGGCCAGTTTCGGTTGCGGCTTGCCGCGCAACAGTGCGGCGAGGCTGACGCCGTCGAAACGCGCTCCCCTGGGTACACGCAGGTCGCACAAGTCGATGAGCGTGGGCAACAGGTCCTGGCACTCCGCGAGCGTATCGACATTGTCGGGTTGCCGCAGCCCGCCGGCCGGCCAGCGGATGAAGCAGGGCACGCGGTGTCCACCGTCGTAGTACTGGGTCTTGCCCCCACGCATTCTCGCATTCCAAATCGGCACCCCATACGTGCCGCCGTTGTCGGTCATGAAGATCAGGAGCGTGTTGTCGTAGAGTCCCGACTCCTTGAGCATGACGTCGAGCCGGGCCATATTCTCGTCGATGTTGGCGATCATGCCGAAGAAATCAGCGATCTCCGGTTTGACCTTGCCGCAGTACGGCTCGCTATACTTTTTCGGCACCCAGCACGGCCCGTGCGGTGCATTGGTCGGCAGATAGACGAAGAACGGTTCCTTCTGCGCGGCGCGGGACTTCATCCACTTCATGGCCTCGTTGAACCAGACGTCGGTACAGAAGCCCTTGTAATGTTGGAGCCTGCCGTTGTGGAAGTACCAGTCGTTGTAGCCGTCGTTGTTCCAATAGTCCGACGAGGAGACGATCCCGAAACCGCGGAAGCAGATCGATTCTTGGAAGCCGCGATCCTGGGGACGGAAGGGGTAGTTGCCGCCGAGGTGCCACTTGCCGAACTGCCCGGTGCGATATCCGGCGTCGGCGAACATGTCGGCGGCGAAAACGTTGGCCATCGTGGGAATCCCTTCCCTCAGCAAGTCATGGCCCGAGCAGACGACGTATGCCCCCGTCGTGAGACAGTCGCGGCCGGTCATGATCTGCGAGCGCGTGGGCGTACACATCGGGCAGACATGAAAATCGGTCAGCCGGATGCTCTGGTCGTGGAGCTTGTCCAGATTGGGCGTCTTCAGGATCGGATTGCCGTGGCAGGAGAAGTCCCCGTAACCCTGGTCATCGGTTAGTACGATGAGGACGTTCGGACGCTTCGTCGGCTTTGCATCGGCCGCGACCGCGATCAGAGCGTGAAAGAGGGCCAGAGCCAAGCCGATCGTGGTGACCATGTTGAGGCGATTCGTCATCAGAGTAGCTCCCTTCCCTTTGGCGTTTGTGGGCGAATGTTCATCGTCCGAAATTGGCTCCGATCGCATACGGCCTCGCTTCAGACGGTCTTTCCCGCCTTGCGGCGCTCGTGAAGGCGAACCGGACGTTGCCATTCTAGTCATGCGCACTTCGATTCGCAAACAAATCCGTCCCCGAAACAGCAACGATCCTCCAATCAGCATCGGACCGCCCCGGGACATCCCATGAATTCCAGCCAAGACAAGGGCTTGCGGTCGCCACGCCTCAGTTGCGTAGCTTTTGGGCAGACCGACAGGTACACTGGACCGGGATAGGGTGACGCAGCGAGCGTGCGAGCTTTCGTCGCCACCTTGGGACATGAGAAGAACCAATGATGCGCCACAGAACTTGCCGGCAGACAATGGTGATCGGTGTCACGAACGTCCTTCTCGGCTTGATCGCGACTTCCACGCGAGCTTTCAACGAGCCGGTTGATACGGCCGGACCGCTGACGGTACGCATCGAAGGCCCGGAAGTCGTGGCGGCTATCAATGTGCCGCAAACGATCCAGGTGAAGCTGGAAAACCGGGCTAACGTTCCCCTGGCGGGTGCGCTGGCGATCGGCGTGATTGACCACTGGCGGGCCGAGCCGACGGGGGCCGTCCCTTTTTCCGTGAAGGGCAAGGGGAAGGCCCAGTACACGTTTCGCGTGACCGCCGGGGCGGGCACCGTCACGGCCTTGTATCCCATTCACGCTTGGGCCCGTTTCCGCTGCGAAGCCGGGGAGCTGACGGCTCATCCGATTCTGGTTCTGCAAACCCAACTCCCTCCCCCCAAGGCCGGTTTGCCCTGGAAGCCGCTGGAAATAACTGCTGGCGCAAGCTTGAAGCTCTGGCAAACGCCGATCCATCGAACGACAGTGGCCGTGTTTGGCCAGCGACCGCAGGTGCTTCCCGTCGGCTGGCTCGGCACGGAACCGCGGACGCGTGCTCACTGCGAGATAGGTCCACAAACGCTTTCCGACGGTTGCCGCAATGCGATTCACATGACTCCGCCGTATGCCGTCGGCGCCGGCACGATTTTTACCGAGTACCCCGTGCGACTGCCGCGCTGCAAGCCGTTGCGGCTGGAGTGGGCCAATGCCATTGCCGATCGGCCAGGGGGACACAGCGATGGCGTGACCTTTCGCGTCCGCGTGGCGCCGCTGGATGCCCCCGAGGGCAGCTTGGGGAAGATCGTCTGGCAGGAACACCTGCTCGATAGCCGGTGGCGCGCCGCAGAGGTTGACCTGGGCGGCTGGGCCGGCAAGGCCGTCCGGCTGCAATTGGAATCGCATCCGGGGCCGAAGAACAATACGGCCTGGGATTTTTCCTTGTGGGCCGAGCCCACCTTGACGGCCGGTTCGCCGCCGGCGGCATCGGTATTCGCGCCCAAGGCAAACAGCCCTTCGATCGAACTCGGGCAGATCCATTGCGGCCGAGTGACGTATGCCGTGCGGTTGTGGCCGGGTCGGCGGGGACTGCTCGATGCGGCGGTCGGTTTTGACGACGGCCCCCGGCGACTTTGCTTCCAGGGCTTCCAGATTTGCGTGCTGGGAACACCACTGGAAGATCCGCGCTCGCCAATCCGGCTCCGCACGGCAACGGTGGAAACGTCGAAACAGGGCTACCAGGTGCGCCATCAATTTCGGGGTTCCGCCGATGCGTTCGACGTCGTGGGGCACCTCTACGTCGAAGACAATATCCTGCGGGCGAGCTTTCGCCTGGAAAACGGCCCTTCCCCGCAGCCGTGGCGGGTGGTCCGTTTGGAAGCCCTCGCCGTCGGCTCGTGGAATCAAACCGCTCGGCAAATTTACGCTGGCGTAGGCAATGTGGTCCGCGATCCTCTGTCGTTCCAACTTCCGTTCAACGGTTTTCACTTACCCACTTCCTTCGTGGGTTTCGATTTCGCCGCGGGGCCTTCCCTGGTGCAAGGGAGCGATGTGCCGCCGGAAATGCTCGACGTGCGTCCTGCCGAGCGGCACTATTCGCTCCAAGTACCCCACGCCGCGACGCTCAGCTTCATCCCTGCGCCCAACGTGTGGGAAGGGGTCAAATTGTGGCGCGCGGGCAACGGACTGCACGCCGCCGACGGGGTGGCCCGGGCGGCCGGCCGCTTCGTCTTCGATCTGTGGTACGATCGTTTTCCTGACGGGGCCCGCCGACTGCAAAAGGCCTTTCAATACGGTCTGACCGATAGCCTCGTCGTGTGGCACAACTGGCAGCGCTGGGGCGTCGGCGACTATCGCCTGCCGGAAAGCTGGCCTCCTTCGCCGCGCTATGGCACGCTGGCCGAGCTGCAGCAGCTTATCGGCATTTGCAAAAACGTCGATGTTCCCTTCGCTCCGCACGATAATTACTTTGATTTCTATCCCGATGCGGCTGGGTTTTCTTACGACCACCGGATCGCCTTCCAGGCTCGCGGGGAGCCGAGGAAGGGCTGGCTGAATAAGGGGCGGAAGGCGCAAGCGTACGTCTACCGCGCCGACCAGATCGAGCCTTTTTTGCAAGGCAACCTGAAATTGGTCAAGGAAAACCTGGCGCCGACGGCCTATTTCATCGACGTGTGGTCGAATGTTCCCCCTTACGATTATTGGACCGTCGACGGACAGTTCTTCAGCCGCGTTTACACCCGGGATACCATTCGCCGGGAGTTTGCCTGGATTCGCGATTACCTGGGAGGCCATGCCCCGCAGATTTCCGAAAGCGGCCACGATCAGTTCATCGGTTGGCTCGATGGAGGCCAAGTCAGTCACCTGCGCGTGGGCAAGCGCCTACCGGGGAAACATGGTGGGTTGGTGCTGGAAATCCCCTGCGCCGACGCGGAGAGAATTCCCTGGTTCGACGCCGCCCATCACGACCGTTTCGTCCTGCAGGGAGAAGGATACCCGTTTCGATATGAAGGAGGGCTCGATCCCGAGGAACATGGCATATTTAGCGATGACTACGTGGCCGGCGAAGTGCTCACCGGCCATTCGGCCATGGTGCCCGATGCCTTCGACCGGGACGTGGTCCGAAAATACTGGCTGCTGCACGGCCTAAGCCGGGCGCTGGCGCTGCGAACCATCGAACAGGTGGAATTCGTCGATGGCGACTTGCACCGGCAACGGGTCCAATGGAGCGGCGGGGGACAGGTGTGGGTGAACCGCGGTCAGAAGCCATGGCACGTTCAAGGGGAGGATCTCCCCCAATACGGATTTTTGGCCCGCCTTCCCACCGCGCAAGGCACCGTCGAAACGTCGATTGCCTTTCGCGAGGGCCTGATTGTCGAGACTGCCCGAACCGCCGACGAGCTTTACGTGAATGGCCGAGCGATGGTCCGGCCCCGTTTGCCGGTGCGGCTGTGCGTGGAGGGGATCCGTCGCCTGGAGCCATGGCATTACGAGCTGAATCTCCGCTGGAAAATCGATGGGCCGATGCCGGCCGGTTATCGCCCGTTCTTGTATTACGTCGATGGCGGCGGGGAAGTCCTCAGTCGCGTCGGCCTTCAGCCGGCGGAGTTTGCCGCGTCCCGGCCGGGAACGATCACCGCGCGAGCTCAACTCCGGATTCCCGATCAACACCGGAACCGCCACGATTTCGAGCTGCGCTATGAAATGCGCCGGTCGGGCGATCCGCTACGACCGCCGCTGGCGGGCTCCGTCGATGGCACACCGCTGATCCGCGCGGGAACGATCCACGTGGAAGGTCCCGAGGAGCAAGGTGCGACATGGAGCGATTATCACGGCCCCGCCGATCCCACCGCGGCACGGCAAAATCCCCACGCCAAAACGGTCGATTTCGGTGCCGTGGCGACTGCCGGCGGTTGCCGTCTGAGCCGCCAGGGACAGTCGCTCATCATTACGCCCTTGCCGCAACGAAGCGGCACGCGACTGATTGCTCGCCTCCGTTGGGACCATTTGCCGTGGAAACTTCGCTGGCCCCAATTCATCGAGCGCTTGGATGCCGAAGGACAGGTATGTCGTAAGGAGCCCCTGCGGAAGGGGGCCGATGGGGTAATTGCCATTTCCATCCCTGCCGAGGAGTTTGCCTGGCGAATCGGAGGGCCGTAAAAGGAGATCTCTGGCCACGCCGATCCTCTTGCCTCCGCACGGCGTCGGGTCGGTGTGGTCTGCCTCGTTGCGGTCGGTCGCCTCTGCTCTTGTGGATGCCGACTACTCGCTACAACCTGCTTCGACTACGTCGAGCATCGCCAGCTGTATCGGAGGGTCGTTGTAACTCACGATCCAGCCGGACGTGCGGGGGGGCATGCACGTGCACGGCCGTTGGAGGTTGGTTGTCGACTCGCCGGGCGAGTATCACCTGGCCCTGCGGCGCTGGCCGGTCGAGGCCGACACGCCAATCGCCGCCGGGCTGCCGATGCAGAAGCTGTCCTCGCCCAGGGCAAGGTGCCGTCCTTGTTCATCCGCTTCGCGACGAACTCCAACAAAGCGTAGAAGATCCCTTCGCACGTGACCACGAGGCGATTCCCGCCAGAACCGCCCCTGGTGGATCACCACCGGTACACGGGGGGACGGACGGCGTGACGGATACCGAGAAACCTAGAGCCTCTGCGACCCGGGTGGCGGCAAGTTGGGCCAGCAGTTCGTAGGGCGGCTTCGTGCAGTGGACGCCGTCGCCTGCTGCCAAGTATGGCTTCGCTGCCGCGCTGTGACGGATTGGGCACCGGTTACTAAGAATTCTCGCAACCGCTCAGTTCGGCTTTCCTGCTTTCTTCGGCGGGCGGTCGACCGTGACGCCGTCGAAAGCCGGCAAGGGGAACAGGTCGGACTTGACGTGCTGCTGACGCCCGACCTGCTCCAACTTCGCCACGATCTGCGGATGGTCCGCGGCGACGTCCGTCGTTTCCCGAGGGTCTTTGGCCAGGTCGTAAAGCTCCGCCCTCGGCCTTTGTCCGGTTCCTCGGAAACTTCCCTTGCCGAGATGCGGCCAGACGAGTTTCCAATCGCCGACGCGCACGCAGGCACAGGGGAGCATCTCGCGATAGAGGAAGGGCCGCGGCGGCTGTTGCTTGCCAAGCAACGTGGGCGCGAAACTGATGCCGTCAAGCTTCTTTGGCGTCGCGGCTTTTTCTCCGATCAGCTCCAACAGCGTCGGGAACCAGTCTTCGAAACCTGTCACCCGGCCGCTGGTCGCACCCGCGGCAATGCGGCCCTTCCAGCGGACGATGCACGGCACGCGGAAGCCGCCCTCGTAAAAGTCCGCTTTCCCACCGCGCAGTCCGCCCGCGCTGTTGAAAAATCCCACGGGAAAACCGCCGGATTCGATTGCTGGCGGGCCGTTGTCGCTGGTGAAAACGAAGATCGTCCGCTCTTCCAGGCCCAGACGCTTGACCAACTGCACGATCCGCCCGATCTCGCGGTCCATCCGCGTGATCATGGCGGCGTAGGCCGCTCTGGGCGTTCGCTGCGGCAGGTAGCCCCGACCGCCTTCGTAAGGTTTTTCGGGGAACTTGCCCTCGTACTCCCGCAGAGAATCTTCGGGTACTTCTAGGCCCAAGTGCGGCACCGTGGTGGGAAAGTAGAGCCAGAACGGCTTGTCCCGGTTGGCCTCGACAAACTCGCGGGCTTTTTGGGCAATCACGTCCGCCGAGTACACCCGGCCGAAGTAGGGCGCATAGCTGGCCGGCAAGTTGGGATCGACACCCGGCGGCAGCTTTTGATGCGCAGCGATGTTGGGATTATTGAGCGGGAACTTCCGATCGTTATCCCACAGGTATGTCGGATAGTAGTTGTGCGCCTTCCATTGGCAGTTGTAGCCGAAGAAGCGGTCGAAACCTTGCTCTAGCGGGCTGCCGGTGCTCTGCACCGATCCCAGTCCCCACTTGCCAAAGCCGCCGACGGTGTAGCCGAGCCGCTTGAGGGTCAAGGGGAATTGCAGCGCGCCAGGCGGAACTGGCTCTTGGCCCTCGTGGTCCGGCAAACCGCGATTTTCCCGAATGTAGGCGTGCCCGGGATGCAAACCGCTCATCAGGACGCAACGCGAGGGGGCGCACACGTTGCTCCCGGCGTAGTGCTGGGTGAATCGCATGCCCTCGGCCGCCAGCCGATCGAGGTTCGGCGTGCGGATTTTCGTCTGGCCATAGCAGCCGAGGTCGCC
>Ga0181520_10006665_pt1 | contig 17502 bp, 20 predicted proteins | sample PEATcosm2014_Bin_29_FD_132451 | JGI IMG/M metagenome (GOLD analysis project Ga0181520, IMG submission 132451) | Peatland microbial communities from MTU Mesocosm Facility, Houghton, MI, USA - PEATcosm2014_Bin02_30_metaG | ecosystem: Environmental > Terrestrial > Soil > Wetlands > Peat | place... | reverse complement strand
TTGCCTCACCTGACCCAACGAACTAGCATCACAACCAGCTTCCCACTTCCCTCAACGGGGCAGGCCGTACAGGCCACCGGGAGGCTTTACCGCTCATCTGCAACTTTTTAAGAGTAGCACAACCTCTTCTCGTTTGCAAGCAAGGTGGATACCACATCCGAACTGCCTTGTTGCAACTCCGTGAGAATAGCAACCCTGACCCCTAAATGCAAGCCCCAACCCTGTGGAAAGGAGACCATTCTGTGGGAAACTCTCATTACTGCCGTGCAATCACTCCTAAGTCTGTCAGCCCATTCACAAAGTACTGCATTGCCAGCGCCACCAGTAGCAACCCCATCACGCGCACCAATACGCGAATCCCCGTCTCGCCCATCACCCGACGCACACGGCCAGCACCGGCCAGCACCCAATAGCTCACCAGGCTCGTAATCGCGATCGAGCCTAGAATCGCCCCCATCTCCCAGTGCCATAACTTCGGCGCCTGCCCCACCAGCACCATCACCGAAGAGATCGCCCCCGGCCCAGCCAGCATCGGAATCCCCAGCGGCACGATCCCTGCGTCCTCTTTGGCCGTGGCCTCTTCTGTATCGCCGTGGGCTTCCTGCGTAGCTGAGCGCTTGGCCTGCAACATGTCCAGCCCGATCAAGAGGAGAATCATGCCGCCCGCAATCTCAAAGGCCGGAAGCGTAATCCCGAAGAGGCGAAAAATCAACTGCCCGCCGACAGCGAAGCTCGTCAGTACGATGAAGCAGGTCAACGCGCCTTTGCGCGCCATTCGCTTGCGCCGCACCGCATCCGCGCTTTCTGTAATCGCCAAAAATGAAGGAATCGCCGCAAATGGATCGACGAGGAAGAAGATCGAACTGAGCGCCAGCACCGAGAAGCGCACCAAGGGCGCAGTACTCAAAGCATTCAATGCCGTCTCAGCCGGATTCGTCCAAACCATCCTATGAGGCTAGCCCATTTGCCCGCGCACCCGCCAGAGACTCCTACGGGTGCTGGACGCTGTAAGGGCCGGGAAGCACAGGTTCGGTGGGTCTATCGGCTGGCTCCGGCGCGGTGTGAACATCTGTGCGCTTTGAGAAGATGCGGAACTGCACCACCAGATCAAGCAGCACGGGGACGGGCTTGCCGTCTTTCATGGCCGGCTGAAAGTTGGCATTGCGGATGGCAGCAACGGCGTTCTCGTCGAGCCCGAAACCGATGGGCCGCCCGACCGCGATCTCCTGGGCCTTCCCGTCGGGGCCGACGACGGTGTGATAAAGAGCCATTCCGGCCACGCCATTGGCCTGAGCGAACTCATTCGAATCCGGCTCGAACCTGCTCAGTAGCAGCGCCTTCTTGTCTACCGAACTCTGGCGGAGGATAGCCGAGTCTTTGGGACGGTAGTCGACTTTAGTGGCCGCCGCTTCGTAATAGAGCTTCCAGAACTCCGGCATGGCAGCCATCATCCGGTCGTCCAGGCCCTGAGCAAAGATCCTGTCCAGAGCGTCCTTGAGCAGCTTCTTCGCATGCGCTGGCGAGGTGGTCGTGGTTACGCTACTAGGGTCGGCCGGACGCTCGGCCTCGGGGGCAGCGGCGATTGAAGCCTTCAACTGATCGGCCTCGCTCAACTCGCTCTGCTCAGCGCTCGCCTGGACAGGAATCGCTGCCGTAGGGGCTGACTGTTTGGCATTCTTTTCCTTACCCTTCCGAGGTTCCTTCATCTTTTTGGGTTTCACCACGATCTCCCGGTCGATGGTGATGATCACTGCTCGCTTTTTGGGGGTGATTCTGACCCGGTCGAAGGCCGTGGAGGAGTCCTCGGAGGCAAGCTGGCCTATGAAGTGAAGCCCATATCGGACGCCTTCAAGCTCCACCTTGTGCTTTGTCAGTCGCACCTTGTCGATCTCGATGGCGCAAAGTGTATAAGACCCCTGCGGCGAGTGCCCGATGAGGCGGCCATGCTCGTCAAACTTGAGGGAGTTATCCAGATAGCCGTCTCGCAGGTAGAGCGCCTTGCCCACCAGAAGTTGCTTTAGATCTTCATCGCTGATGCCACCCGACTTGAATCTCCCCTGATCTTTGGCGACCTCTTCTGCCGATTCCGACTGCGTTGCGGCCGATGTGGCCACGGGCGCAACCTGTGCCTGAGCCGCATCGGGCTGCGCAGCCTGCGCGGGTTGCTGTGCCTGCGCGGAAAAAGCCAGAGCCAGCGCCAGAGCCGAGCAGCAAGCGGCGGTACAAAACCGGGTCGAAGCCACCACAGAAAGCGTATGAGTCCGGAAAGCGATCGCGAGCATGAAGAGAGACCCTTGAGCGAAACTTTAGCAGGATTTTCCATTCGTGGCGAAAAGAAACGCTGCCGCCCCTCACCCCTGCCCATTCTTGTCGACCGGCGTGCGCTTGAGCCGCCAGAGAATCCGGCGGAAGATGCCTAGGATTCGGCGCGTGTCGTGGGTGGAAGGGGCAAGCCGCCGTAGGAGGAGGCGCAGGTCGTGGTGGTTGGCCGGGTGCATCGCAGGCGGAGAGTAGTCGGCTGCATTCATTGTCTCCTGGATCACGCTGGCCAGCAGTTCGAGGCGTTCGGTGGTTGCCGCGGGCTCGGAGTGCGGTGAGCTGGCTTGGGATTGCGCTGCGCGGGTTGCCAGTTCGTAGAGGCAGACGGCAACGGCCTGGCCCAGGTTCATCGAGGGTTGCTCGGGATCGGTCGGGATCTCGACCAGAAGATGGCAATAGGAGAGGTCTTCGCGGGTCAATCCGTGCTTCTCCGAGCCAAAGACGAGGGCGATGCAGCCTCCCTTGTTCAGCTCCTGCCTAACCAGAGGCGCGAGCAGCGGCAGCGAGACTACAGGCTGCTCGGGCTTGCGATAGGTCAGCGTTCCGGTGCCAACGACCAGAGTGCAATTGGCCACAGCCTCTGCCAAGGTCGCAGCTTCAACTGCATCAGAGAGCAACTGTGGCGCGCCGACCGCCGAGCGTGCCTCGCGCCACGTTGGATCGAAGGCCGCAACGACTGAGAGGTTGTGGAAGCCGAAGTTGGCCATCGCCCGCGCCGCCGCGCCGATATTGAGAGGATTGCGCGGCGAGACCAGCACCACGTCGAAGCGTTCGCGTTGGCCTTTATCCAGCAAGGACATATTGTAGTTTGTCGCGGTGAAGCGCACGCTTGGCTGGAAGGGCTCGAAAACGCGTAATCTTAGGCTCTGAAGGTGGTGTTTTCGGCAAAAAAAGAGGGCCGAACATAGCTCTTGTGTTTACTGATAAGTTTATAAGCATAAATTACAACATGTTTCCTGTCATCTATTTACAACCGGCAAAAGACTCAGAACGAGGTCTCCACAGCGGAGAGGGGGTGGGGTAGGGGGTGGGGTAGGGGGAATCTTGGCTTGATTTTGAGCCCCGCATTGGCCTGAATGAGGTTTGCATACAGACATTCTGCGCTTCAGGCGCTTAATCTTCTGCAACCACCAGCGATGGGGTCAGCGGCCTTCGGTTGGGAGGTCGAGGCTCGCCGAATCCCACATCTGGCACGGTAAGGCTGCGCCAGATATGGGGCACCCAAGTGCTTATGGTGTCCAGCATCGCCACAAGTGAAAAGGCGCGGCGGGACACGCGCCGATTGTGTTCTTGCAACGGGCTACTGAGTGGGGACAGCGCGACTGGCTTTGCGGGCGGCTTCGAATTCGTCGCCGGGAAGCCACTCCACTGTCTTCGGCTGTTCGCTGGCCAGCCAGCCGAGCACAAAGCCGAAGCGAGCCAGCTTGGCGTTGCCTCGGAAGTCCCAGTCTGCACGGTATTCATCGGAGGGTTGATGGTAGTGATGCTCTTCATAGTCCTCGACCTGATGCTTTCCCCACTCCGGGGTGCGGCCCTCGAAGAGATCGCCCTGATCGACCGAGAAGGCTGGAACGCCCACCCTGGCCAGTGAAAAATGGTCGGAGCGGTAGTAGTGGCCAGCGCCTGGACTCGGATCGGGTTCGAGAGCCAGATCGAAGTCCTTGGCGACCCTCTGGACTGTGGGCCAAAAGTCGATGCGCTCGGCGCCGCCGAGGGAGACGGCGCGGGGAATTCCTATGGGAAGCAGCATGTCGAAGTTCAGGTCGAGCGCAATCTGGCTGGCGGGAATCGGCGGATGCATCCCGAGAAACTGCGAGCCCAGCAGACCCTGTTCCTCTGCGGTGACAGCGGAAAAGTAAATCGCGTGAGGCGGAGGCACGGGGGATTGCGCAAAGGCCCGGGCCAATTCGAGGATGATCCCGCAGCCGGTGCCGTTGTCGGCGGCTCCGTTGTAAATGTTGTCGCCCTTGGCGTCGGGGTCGATGCCGAGATGGTCGTAGTGAGCGGTGTAGAAGACTGCCTGATCAGTCTTGCTTGCCCCAGGCACGCGGCCTACAACATTTGAGCTGACGTAGCGGCGAACCCGGCTTTCGATATGCGCACGCAGGCGGACGGGCAACTCGACGGGGTGAAATGCGCCGGGCTTGCCTGCAGTTTCGATGGCTTTGTCCAGATCGCCCAGGCCAGCCAGTGTGAAGAGCCGCTGCGCGACATCGTGCTGAATCCAGGCCGCAGCGCGCAGAGTGGCCGACGGATCGCCGTCAAGGTAGCTCTTCTCGACGGCCTGCGAGTTGCGCACTACATCCCAGCCATAACTGGCCAGATCGGTGCGGTGAATGACTAGCACGCCCACGGCTCCGCGGCGCGCTGCCTCCTCATACTTGTAGGTCCAGCGCCCGTAGTAGGTGAGCGCCTTGCCTTTGAAAAAGTTTGGATCGTCTGAGGGCGGCTCGTTGACGATGATGAGGGCGATCTTGCCTTTCAGGTCGATCTCCTTGCCGTTCGGGCCTGCATAGTCGTTCCAGTGGTACTCCGGCGCATGGATGCCGTAGCCGACAAAAACGATGGGCGCATCGAAGTCGGCCGTCTCCTGCCCGGTCTGATCTTTGGAGACGATGTCAGTACCGTAGTTGAGATCGATGGGCTGGCCGGTGGCGGGCACGAGCGAGAACTTTGTCTTGTCCTCGATGGTGTGCACGGCCACGAGCGGAACGCGCTGAAAGTAGCTTCCGTTGTCGCCGGCGGGTTCGAGGCCGGCCAAGGCAAATTGCGTGGCGATGTATTCAGCGGCCAGCTCTGCGCCACGCTTGCCGGGACCGCGGCCCTCCAAAAGGTCAAGCGAGAGGAAGCGAACGTGGGCGCGAATCTTCTCCGGATCGATGGCAGCGGCGGCGGCGCGCGCGGCTGGGGGAAGGCCGGCAACCTCGGGAACTGGCATCGCGGAGGATTGCTGAGAGCGGGCAGGGACGGCCGCGATACAGGCGGCCACGAAGACAAAGACCAGCTTGCGATTCATGATATCTCCCTGTTGAGAGCAGGCACGTCGAACGTTGCGCCTGAATCGACCTTCAGAGTACGTCTTTCTCCAGTTGTCGAGCAATGGTTTTACGGTTTCACGGGCAGCAGATGGGCGCGGGTGAGCACTTTGCGCGCCAGGCCGGTAAGGGCCATCTTTGCAGCCTCGTCGAGCGGAACCCAGCGTCGTTTGCCTCCGGCGACGGTCATGGCTTTCACGTTATTTTCAGCGACGGTGCGGATGCGGACGGAGTAGTTGACCAGCATGATGGCATGACGCAGGGTCATGCGCAGTTCGTCCTCGGGGACGGCGGGGTCGGCGAGGCTGGGCAGTTCCCACAGCCCCGGCATCACGGTCAGCGTAGCCGGGCGCTGCTGGAGCAGAACCTCCCAATTTGCCCGGCTGGCAGCACGCCCGTTGCGCAACGAGAGCGCATAGGCTGCCTCTTGGCTCTGCATTCGTTGACGAGGCATGGTCTGATGCTCACCCTGAGTCTTGCAGTCGGCGAGCACAGGGCAGGCGGCACACTGAGGATTGCGCGGAAGGCATAAGGTCGCCCCAAGCTCCATGAGTGCCTGGTTTGAATCTCCGGGATGGAGCGGTGAGACTAGTCTCGCGGCCAGCTTCTCGATTTTGCGCTGGAGCTGAGGGGTGCGGCTGGAGCGCCTGCCGGCCTTCCAGCCCTCAATGCGACAGAGGACGCGCTCCACGTTGCCATCGACGACGGCTACCCGCTCGCCGTAGGCGATGCTGGCCACCGCGGCGGATGTGTACGCACCGATTCCGGGCAACTGGCGCAGTTCCTCGGCTGTATTTGGCAGGCTGCCCTGAAGATGCTCGGCCACAAACCGCGCCGTCTTGTGGAGCATGCGCGCGCGCCGGTAGTAGCCGAGGCCGCTCCACAGGGCAAGGACATCTTCTTCGCGCGCCTGCGCTAGAGAGGCTAGATTAGGAAAACGAAGCATAAAAGCGAGGTAGCGTTCAACTACCACTGCAACGCGAGTCTGTTGCAGCATGACCTCAGAGATCCAGATGGCGTAGGGGTCATCGCTATGGCGCCAAGGCAGGTCGCGGCGGCTGCGATCGTACCACTCCAGCAGGCGATTTTGTACTCTGACAATCTTTTTCGCATCCCAATCCTGCCTGGCCATTCGCTCAGATTAACAGGCGGCGCGGATGGATGCCGGAGAGGCCGGGCCGGGCGGGTCGTGGCTTTAGCATGGACTCACTTTATTCATGAAAATCGTCTATTCCCGACATGCCCGCATCTGGTATTGTTTTGCCCTGGAGGTAACAAAATGAAACTTCGCAATGTATTTTTGAGCAGCGCGCTGGTTCTCGGATTGGTCGCTGGCGGCGTAACCGTTGCCCAAAACGTTGATTTTGGTCGGCACCCGAATCTGGCAGAGGCACAGCATCTCATCGACAAAGCCTACGAAAAGATCTCTGCCGCACAAGGCGCCAACGAGTTCGACATGGATGGCCATGCGGCTAAAGCCAAGGATCTCCTGGAACAAGCGAACCGCGAGATCAAATTAGCGGCCAGGGCTGCCAACCACCACGAGCACTAGATTCTAGAAACAGTTTGCAAGATCCTGCAGAATTTCGAGGAGGGGCGTTGCCCCTCTTCGACTCCCCAGATCCATCTGAATCGGCCGTGCTTGATCAACTTTGGCGTGAGTATAGTCAGAGCCGCCTGGTTCCGGTAATGGCGGGTGAGGGGATTTGCGCCTCTTTGAATTGCGTCGGAAATTGAAATCAATCGCCAGCTCTTCATCATTTGAGACCGGAACGAGCGCTTACCTGCTTGTTTCCCCAGCGGCGGCGAAATGCTATAGGCTCATAGATGTATGGAAATCACCTGCAATCGCTGCCACCAGGCCGTCGAAGCCGAGAGCTGCTACTGCCCCGCCTGCGGCCTGCCGCAACTGGTGTACGCAACGGACGCCCCCGCCAGCCAAGCTCAGCCGGAGCACGGAAACGAGGCGCCGCGAGATGCAGCGACCATCGATTGGAAGCCGGCCTTGCGCGCGGCACTGCTGATGGGCATTCCGGCCGGAGTGCTGTCGAGTGAGGCTTCGCCGCTTGGGGCTCTCGGACTTTTTTGGATGGCAACAGCCGCAGGATTAGCTGTGATGCTCTATATGCGCGGTCAGCGCCCGGCCTGGATCACGCTTGGAGCCGGCGCGCGGATCGGCCTGGTCACCGGGCTGCTGGGCGGATGGCTTTGCTTCGGCGTTAGCGGCGGCGCGCTGCTAGTGGAGCGGAATTTCCTTCATCAGGCAGGCCAGATCGATGGGTCGTACAAGACTTTTGTCGATTTGCTCCGGCAACAGACCCATGACAAAATGTCGGCGATGGGACCGGCGGATGCCGCGGAGTTCCAGCGCCAAATGGCTCCGTTCAAGGCCGTGATCTCGTCGCCTGAGGGACCTGCAGGATTCTGGGCCTTCGCTTACGCAAGTTACTCGGCATTCCTGCTCTGCTTTGCCGTGGCTGGCGGCGCATTAGGGGCGCGCCTTCAGGTCCGCAGTCGCAAACCGGAGTTCTAGACAGCAGTTTTCCGGCCGCACAATCCACTCTTCCGGTTCGGGGCATCGCGCCCGATTCCGCCCGATTTCTTCACAACTTGCCCAGAAGCCCGGAACCCTCGTATCATCCTGCGAGAGACACGCCGCGAGAGAGAATTGATGAGCGAAGCCCAAAGCAAACCCTCCCTGCGCATCAAGGGAAGACTGATGTCCGCCTCTGAGATCGAGCGCACGCTGGTGCGCCTGGCCCATGAGATCGTCGAAAAAAGCAACGGCAGCGAGAACCTGGCGCTGGTCGGCATCAAGCGCCGCGGTATTCCGCTGGCCGAGCGGCTGGCCAAATTGATCTCCGGCATCGAGAAGCGCAAGGTCGACACCGGCGTGCTCGACATTCAGTTTTATCGCGACGACCTGTCGACGACCGGCACGCGCCCTGTGGTCACTCCGGGGGCTATTGGCTTCAATATCGACGGCCGCGACGTGGTGCTGTGCGACGATGTGCTCTATACCGGGCGAACGATCCGGGCCGCGATGGACGCCCTTTTTGACCATGGCCGTCCTCGCCGCGTGCAACTGGCTGTCTTCATCGACCGAGGCCATCGGGAGCTGCCCATCGAGGCTACCTACATTGGCAGGCGTGTGCCGACCAGCAGCAAAGAGATCATCGAGGTCAAGTTCCAGGAGGTCGACCGCGACGAGCAGGTTCTGCTGGTTGAGCGAGTCGATTGAGAAAGTCAGCCTTTAGCTGTTAACTCTTAGCCTCCAGCTAAGAGCTAAGAGCTAAGAGCTAAGAGCTGAAAACTATGAGCCCGACCGTGACCGCAGCCCGCCGCGCACTTCACACTCCTCCAGTCGCCGCATCGCCGTTTCCTTTGAACCCAGGATCGCTGCTCTCCTGTCAGGATCTGACGCTGGAGGCGCTGAGCCATCTGCTCACCCGCGCCACGGCCCTCGAAAACCAAGACCCGCTGACGCGCTCCCGTATCCTGGCCAAGCGCCGCATCGCACTGCTCTTCTATGAGTCCTCCACGCGCACGCGCACCAGCTTTGAGCTGGCCGCCAAAGGATTGGGCGCCGACACGACGCTGGTCTCCAGCCTCTCGTCGAGCATTGAAAAGGGCGAGTCGCTGAAAGACACCGGCCTGACTCTGCGCGCGCTCGGGGCCGAGGCGATTATCCTGCGGCACAACTCAAGCGGCGCGCCCTGGCTGTTGGAGGCCGAGACGCACCTGCCGGTACTCAATGCGGGCGACGGAATGCACGAGCATCCCACGCAGGCGCTGCTCGATCTGCGAACGATACTCGCGCATATCGATCCAGTAACTAAATCATGTCATCCTGAGCGAGCGCAGCGAGTCGAAGGACCTGCGGTTCCGGTGGAGATTACCGCAGAAACTCTGGCCGGGGTTACGGTCACAATCACCGGAGACATCTTGCACAGCCGCGTGGCGCGCTCGAATATGCTGCTGCTGCCGAGGCTGGGAGCGCGGGTGATTCTCTGCGGGCCGAAGGAGCTGTTGCCGGAACTGGCGGCGCAGGCTGGGCCGGGGATCGAGATCGAACGCGATTTTGAAGCGGCGCTGCGCCAGTCGCAGGTAGCGATGATGCTGCGCATTCAGGCTGAACGGCTGGCTGGGTTGCAACTGGACCTTGAAGAGTACAAGGCCGCCTACCAGCTCACCGGGCAGCGGCTGGCCGCGCTCGCGCCGAAGGCTCTGGTGCTGCATCCGGGGCCGATCATTCGCGGGCTGGAGCTGACGGCGGGCGTGGCCGATGGACCGCAGTCGGCGATTTTGGAGCAGGTCAAAAACGGCGTGGCGATTCGCATGGCGGTGGTTGAGCGGGCGTTGCTGGCAAAAGATTTGTCTACATCCGAGGCAAGAGAAAGATGAAGCTGTCGGGCAAAGAATTTAGCCGCGTCGCGAATCTCGCCGGACTTGCGGCCAGTGAATGTTTTTTCATTTATCGCTTCTATCAGCAACGCAACTTCGAGGCATTCCTATTTATTTCCATCGCGATAGTACTTCTTTTTGGAACTTTCTATTGGATCGAATGGTTGATACGACGTCGCGTAACAAACTTTCATGTCTGCATGATAATTGGGGCGGGCGCAGGGGCGCTGATCTATTGGCACAAGGGAGATCGTGCCCTGAGCATTGGTATTGCGGCTGCTGGCGTATTTTTCTCGATGATATTACTGCGAAGAATTCTTCTCCGAATAGACATAGATGAGCAAGAGAAAAATCTAAGAGACTATCGGAAAGAAGCAAATGGTCTCATGCCTGTTACGAGAGACGCGCTGAATCTTTTATTCTTCCTCGCGCTCGGTGTATGTTTGTGGGCGCAGGAACGGTTTTCCATTGTTCCGTCCGCATGTATTTTGCTGATTCTTCCGCTATGGTATGCAGGCAAGCTCGTTTATCGTTTTTTTGCACCAATTGGACAAGCGATGAGAATGCTTCTGTTAAAGACGATAATTGAACGAGGAGGCCGCGCATGACGGCATTGGTGATTCGTGGCGGCCATTTGATTGACCCTGCGGCGGGGTTCGATGGCCCCAAAGACATTCTGCTCAAAGATGGCCGCGTGGCCGACATCGTAGCGCCGGGCAAGCTGAAGGCGACCAATGGCGCTGAGGTGCTGGATGCGACCGGGCTTACTGTCGCTCCTGGCCTGATCGACATGCACGTGCATCTGCGCGAGCCGGGGCAGGGCTACAAAGAGACGATCGCTACCGGTACGGCAGCGGCGGCGGCGGGCGGCTTTACGGCCGTGGCCGCGATGCCCAACACCACGCCGGTGAACGATTCGCCGGAGACGACGCGCTGGATGCAGGCGCCGGAGCGTGGCGCAGCGGTCCGCGTCTTTCCGATTGCCGCCGCAACGCGCGGGTCAAAGGGTGAGGCGATCAACAACTACGCCGCGCTGAAGGCCGCAGGAGCCGTGGCCGTGAGCGACGATGGCCTGCCGATTTTGAAAGACAATGTCATGCGCGAGGCTCTGGCCGCGGCGGCGCGAGCGGGGCTTACCGTCATCCAGCACGCCGAAGATACGCGGATCACGCATGTTGCCGACAAGGTCGCCAGCATGAATGCCGGGCCGACATCGTTCAAACTCGGCCTGCGCGGCTGGCCCAATGAGGCCGAGTCTGGGATTGTGGAGCGCGATATTAGGCTGGTGGGCGACTTGCGCGAGGCACGGCCTCACCTGCACGTGGCCCATATTTCAACTGCTGCCGCACTGGCTGCCGTGCGCCAGGCGCGCCGCAATGGGTTGCGCGTGACCTGCGAGGTTGCTCCGCACCATTTCCTGCTTACAGAGGAGCACGTCGGCCAATACGACACCCACGCGAAAATGTGTCCGCCGCTGCGTTCGGCCGCCGACCGCGACGCTATGATCGAGGCCCTGCTCGATGGAGTTGTGGACGCCATTGCCACCGACCACGCGCCGCACGCCGTCCACGAAAAAGAGGTCGAGTTTGAGCGCGCGCCCAATGGCATTATCGGCCTTGAAACCGCTCTTGGTCTGAGCCTGCGCTGGCTGCACCATGACTGGAAGTTGCCGCTGGGCCGTGTGTTGAGCCTGCTGAGCGCGCAACCGGCAGCGCTGCTGGGATTGAAGGGCCGCGGCACGCTGACCGTGGGCAGTTATGCCGACGTGGTCGTCTTCGACCCCAAAGCCGAGTGGACCTACAATGCCCGCGAAGGCAAGTCGAAGTCGAGAAACACACCCTTTGACGGCTGGACGATGCAGGGCAAAGTGCGCTGGACGATCAGCGAGGGGCGCGTAGCCTACAGCAGCCAGCCTTGAGGGTATAGCGCGGCCAGCAGAATTTCAGCAGCGCAGCTCTTCGAGTCTTGCCCGCGCGGTAGTCCGATTCGCTAAGATATTGTTTTGGATGTTCAGAGGGAGAACGATGGCAGCTTCATTTATGGCCGGTATTCCGGCACTCAAGGAACTCAGCACTGACTTGCGTCACCGTATGGACGGCGCCGTAGCCACCTTCCAGGCCAACCTCGCAGCCACGCGTACCGGCCGGGCCAGTGTCCACATGCTCGACCAGGTCAAGGTCGACTACTATGGCACGCAAACTCCGATCAGCCAGTTGGCGCAGGTCTCGTCGCCAGAGGCGCAACTGATCCTGATCGCGCCCTGGGACCCGACCATCCTCAAGGAGATCGACAAGGCCGTGCGCACGTCCGATCTCGGATTCAATCCCATCTCCGACGGCAAAGTGCTGCGTATTCCCGTTCCCCCGATGACCGAGGAGCGCCGCCGCGATGTCTGCAAGCATTTGAACAAAGTTCTCGAAGAGCACCGGACCGCCGTTCGCAACGTGCGCCGCGACGGCAACGACGCCCTCAAGAAGCTCGCCAAAGACAAGAAGATCAGCGAGGACGAGGAGAAGCGCGCTCTCGAAGAGGTCCAGAAGATGACCGACGAAGAGATCCGCCGCATGGAAGAACTCTCTCACAAGAAGGAAGCCGAAGTCATGCAGGTTTGAGAGGTAGACTGTGAGTCGCATTACTGCTGTTCTCATGACTCTCGCCGTTAGCGTCACTCTCTTTGCTCCCGTAGCCACTGCGCAGGAACGCTCCCAGGGAATCTCGGTACACATGCTCCCCAAGCGGGTCGCGGATATTGGGGGAAGGCCATGGGGTTTCACTGTGGACCCTTCCACCAAATTGAAGGCTGCGTCTCCACGGCCCGTTCTTCAGACGGCCGAAGAGATGCTCTCCTTCATTCGCCAGCAGGATGCTGCGGTTCAACACAATGGCCTTTAGATTGTGACAACGAATCCGGACGCCTATTCAGAATCGGAGAAGGCGCTCTTGGAGAACGTGAAATCGATGTGCCGCCAAGAGGGAATCCCGCTGTTTATCTGCCGTGCCTCCGAACTGCCCAACGGATGGACGCGCTTCGATCACTAAACTGACTGGGTGCCCCACCTGAAAGGTTAGGTCAAGAAAGCAGACGCTATACTCGATTTGAATGTCCACTGAAAACCAAACTACCGCTTTGTCGCGAAGGCCCAAGGGCGTTTTGCTTGTCCGACTTTGCAACTGGGTGGGCGAGGCGGTGCTCACGCTGCCTGCATTGCGGCGGCTCGAAGCGGCGGGATATGATCTGCACCTTTACGGCAAAGGCTGGGCGCGGGCATTGTTTGAGGGCACGGGCTGGCCAGTGACGGTGCGCGCCGCGGGTCTGAAAGCTGCAACAGCGCAACTGCGCAGCCTGCGGCGAACGCTCGATTCAGGCGGGCGACCTCCCTCGTTGTTGATGACCAACTCATTCGGCTCTGCACTGGAAATGCGGTTGGGGGGCTTTGCGCCTTCGGGCTACGCAAAGGAAGGCCGCAGTTTGCTGCTTCGCCATGCCTATCGCAAGCTCAGCGGCGTCCCTGCAGCCCACTCTTATTGGCATCTGGCCGGTCGATTTCTAGGCACCAATGAGCCGTTCCCGGCAGCATTGGATTGGGTCCCAAGCGATACCCAACGGATAATGGCGCAGGCGCTGTTGGCGCAGCATGGACTTACGCAGGGTTCTTTCGTGATTCTCTGTCCGTTTTCAGGGCCGGATGATCGCGAAAATCTAAGGGTCTGGCCGGGCTTCAAGGAGCTTGCAGCGGCATTGCAGACGGCGGGAATTCAGACTGCCGTTTGTCCCGGTCCCAGCGAAGAGGAAGCCGCGGCTGCATTGGCTGCGAACGTCATCTGCCTGCCAGGAGTCGACCTTGGAGTCTGCGGAGTTTTGTTTAGACTTGCACGATGCGTGGTGTCCAACAACACCGGCCCTGGCCATCTGGCCGCCGCCGCTGGAGCGCGCCTGATCAGCATTTACGGGGAGTATCTGTTCGCAGCCTGGAAGCCGATTGGCCCTAATGTACAGCTCTTCCACGAAGAGTCTAGGTGGCCCACAGTGGACGTAATTCTCGCAGCTGTACTCGGCGCAAAGTAGTCAGTTCGGCAAATAGATAGGGTTCGATGTTTCCCACCCTTTCGCCAGAAAAAAGGAGAAAGGATGGGGCACGGCGCTTCATTATCCTGGCGCTATATCCAGCGCTACTTCTTCGCGCGCTTGTAGAACGGCGTGGCGACCTGCTTGGCGCGTACGCGATTGGCGCGGACCTGCACCAGCACATCGGCTCCGCTCGCGGCCACTGCGGCAGGCACGAGCGCAAAGGCGATGTTCGTCTTGAGGAAGGGCGCGGGCGAGCCTGAGGTCACGGCTCCAATCTCGTTGCCTTCGAGATCAAGCACCGGGTAGCCGTCGCGGGCGATGCCGCGCTCGATCATTTCCAGAGCGACGAGTTTGCGCCTGGGCCCACCGGCGGCTTGTATTGCAAGCAAAGCGTCGCAGCCAACGAATTCACCTTTGTCGAGCTTGAGCCAGCGCTCATGGCCAGATTCAAAGACGTTGATGGAATCGGAGATTTCGTGACCGTAAAGGGGCATCCCGGCCTCAAGGCGCAAGGTGTTGCGCGCTCCCAGGCCGCAGGGGCGAATTCCGAACTCAGCACCCGCCTCTAGCAGCGCGTTCCATACTTTCTCGCTGGTGGGCACGTCCGAGAGGAGATAGATCTCGAAGCCGTCTTCGCCTGTGTATCCGCTGCGCGCGATGAGCACATGGGCCACTCCGGCGACCTCGCCCCAGGTGAACCAATAGTTGCGGATCGCCGCAAGGTCTGTCTTTGTCAGCTTTTGCAGTGTTTCCAGGGCACGCGGACCCTGCACGGCTATCTGCGAATAGTAGCTGGAGTAGTCGCTGACGTGAATGCCGGGCCAGCCGCCGACTTGACTGCGAATCCAGGCGTAGTCGGATTCGGTGGTGCCGGCGTTGACCACCAGCAGATAATCGTTCTCGCCGAGCCGGTGGACGAGAATGTCGTCCACAAACGTCCCTTCCGGCGTGAGCAGCGCGGAGTATTGCGCCTGCCCGTCTTTGAGGCGCGAGGCATCGTTCATGGTGATGTGCTGGACAGCGGCCAGCGAGCCCGGACCGCGAAATTGAATTTCGCCCATATGGCTCACGTCGAAGAGGCCCACACCGGTGCGCACGGCCAGGTGTTCGGCAATGAGGCCACCGTATTCGACCGGCATATCCCAGCCGCCAAAGTCGACCATGCGGGCCTTCAATGCTCGGTGTGCCGCGTTGAGGGCGGTCTTTTTGAGGGGGGTGGCGGCGGGCTGGCTTGTTTCTGGATCAACGGGGGGCGGCATGGTGGCTTCCTTTTGGCAAAACTGCCTTACTCTCTTCACGATAGGGATGGAGTGGCAGCAGGGTCAAACCCAGACGTGTCTGGAACGGAGGCTGCCCTACCGCTTCCTCGCACGCCAGAATGAACTCACGCCCAGGTAGAGGAAGACCAACATCACCCCGGCAGTAACCAAGAAGAGCCGGTGATCGGGGCCGTGCGCCCAACTGGCCCGCACGCGCCAGAGCGTGGGGGCGAAGATGACCACCGGCAGAAAGAAGAAGACGCCCGTCACCTCAAGCCAGATAATGCCGCCGACACGGCCAAAGGGGCGCAGAAAGCCTCCGATTCCGCGCACGACTCCTCCGGCGGTCTTTCCTGCCGTCCGACCGACCGCTTTCCTACTGGATCGGGCTCCGTCCAACTTCTCAGCGGCAGGCACCGCCGCAGCGGCACGTGCCTCGGCAGCCTGGCCGCTCACAGCCATCCGCTGGCCCGCGATTTTCACGGCAACCCGCAGCCCGATACCGAGCGCCCGCCCGACACTTTGAGCTCTCATTTCGTTATGATGGTAGCAGTGGCGGTCACCCCGCCGTAAAATTTCGGCTTATTTGCTGTTCGATGTTGCTCCATAGTGCCGATAGAAGTAAGGTAATGTAATCCCAAGCCGCCACCCGCGCCGGGATATTCGCGCTGGCCGCAGCCCCTGGAGGTACCTGTGACATCCCGACTGCGCGAACTCATTCAGCAACTGGGCGAGGCTATTCATGAGTCGGTCATCGAGAGCGAGCAGATTGCCGGCGTTGTCCAGGACATCCGCCAGCACGGCTTCGATGTGCTGCTGATGCTCGAAGCGACCATTGGCCTCAACGACGTAACCAAAGGGGACGATGAGGTCGAGGTTCCCGCAGGCCAGAGCGCCGATGAGCCTTTCACCCAAAACGATCTGAGCTTTCTGAGCTCGCTGCGCATATCTGTGGCGGGAGAGAAGGACGATGGAGCCGGGCGCCGCGGGAAGTAGACACGTGATCCAAGGTCCAAAGCATCACATAATCCCGACGATTATGTTCCTGTGAATACTTCCTTAGGAAATAACTGATTCCATGATTGTTAGGTGCAATTATGCGGCAGTGCGGAATGCGTGCGTCTGTGCTTCCGTGAGGATGGATTGTGTAAGTCGTTTACTTTTAGAGCATTTTTGGGAAATGGGCAGACCAGAATTTTATAGGTATCCATCCATTCCGCAGAAAAACGCGGAATGGACACTGAAGTCTACAGTAAATCCGAAAATGCTCTTGAGATGTTTCAGGTGAATCCGACGGAGCTTGCCTCTCCGCGGCTAAAGCCATCGTTAATTTCGTCGGTCATGTGCGGGGGGGAAACACGCCTCCCTTCGGTTCGCTCTTTCCAGCAGCCAGGAAAGCTGTGCCTTTTCAAGACACTTGATGCAACCAAGTTCTGGCGTGGCCGCGCCTTCCCCAGCCCGACCGCAGCCAATACAATTGAAGACGGGAAGTTTGAACCCATCGAGGAAAACCATGCCGCTCTCTGGAGAAGCCATTCGCCTGATGAATTATATTGACGACGTTGCCGTGACCCTGCGCAGGGTGCTGGCAACCGTCCCAACGCTTTCGGCCGAGGAGCGCGGGCGGGTCGCCGAACACCTGAAGCAGGCCAGTCCCAGCGCCGACGACGTGGTTCGGGCCCTGGCCGTCGGGTCAAGCCCCGAGGAGATCGCCGCCATGTTGGCCGCGAGCGTCGAGGTTGCGGTTCCGGTGTTGCCGGTGAAACCCGCTCCGCTTGCCTGAGACAGTCGCTATTATCGGAGCCGGACCGCTGGGGCGCTGGCTCGCCCTGGCCGCCGCCCGCGCCGGATTCAGCGTATTGCTGGAAGACGTGATGCCCCACAACCTGCATCACGCGCAGGAGTGGCTGCGGCGCGAACTGGGGCAAGATGCGCTGGCTGAGATCAAGCTAGTCTCGACGATTGAGGACGCGGTGCGCAAGGCCGATCTAGTGATCGACTGCGTGCCGGATGAGCTGGAGTCGAAACTGGAGATTCTCTGGCTGCTGGACCGCATGGCTCCGCCGCGCACGGTGCTGGCGACGCCGACGACGCGGTTGTCGATTACCGACCTGGCCGCCTGCACTTATCGCCCAGAGAAGTGCGTTGCCATTGCCACCGAGGCGAGTTCGTTAACGGGAAATGCCGGGGCGGGAGGCAGTGGCCGAGAGATCCTGTTGCTAACCTCGGCGAAAACCAGCCACGAGAGTGTGGAACTGGTGGAGCGATTTTGGCGGGGACTGGGGTTCTTGCCGGTGTTTGCGGGTGAAGATGGCGTCTAAAGCCTGTCGTAGTTCCTGGTTTCCCACCCTTGTATCTTGCGAACTGAGGCGTAACGATAGGTTACGTTTCGGCGGAGAGGCCGTTCCCACCCGAG
>Ga0181520_10006664_pt1 | contig 17502 bp, 15 predicted proteins | sample PEATcosm2014_Bin_29_FD_132451 | JGI IMG/M metagenome (GOLD analysis project Ga0181520, IMG submission 132451) | Peatland microbial communities from MTU Mesocosm Facility, Houghton, MI, USA - PEATcosm2014_Bin02_30_metaG | ecosystem: Environmental > Terrestrial > Soil > Wetlands > Peat | place... | reverse complement strand
GGTTTCGCTCAGTGTTCATCGTCATCCTGTGGAAATTTGATTTTAGGCCAATCGGTGCCCCCAAAGGCCGTCCTTCAGCCCTGCGGTACCTATTCTGTGGTTGTCTCGGTGCTCTTCCGGGATCCTGAGTCTCCGGCTGCCCGCAGCGAGACCCGCTATGATGCTCGAAGCTGTGCCCAGGAAATACGGTGCCCGACAATCCAGCCAAACTCGTACCGGCAGTTTCTTCTGCCCCCATCTCAGGGAGCCTTGACCCGCTCACTTGTCCTCTATTTGGATTGGATGCGGCGGGCCTTGCGACGGTTCTAACCTCAGTAGGAGAGCCGCCATGGCGCGCGAGTCAACTTATAAAAGCAATGTATCATCAGTATCTTACAGATATTTCTTCAATTACAACCTTATCTTTGGAGCTACGCCGCCAACTCGCCGCCAAGGGCTGGCGCATCGGTCGCCCCGGAATCGCTAAAGCCTTCCAATCTGTCGATGGAACCGAGCGCTATCTGGTCAATTGCCTAGGCCCGAAGCTCGAAACCGTGGAAACCGTCTGGATGCCCGAAGGTGACGACGGCGAGGCCGGAGACGGTTCCGAATCCGGACCCGGTGATGAAGTAGAAAATCTTCGATCGTCCGATGCGAAATCCTGGCGTCGCGCGACGATCTGCGTCTCTTCCCAGGTCGGGTGCGCCGTCAACTGCCAGTTTTGCCTCACGGCCAGGCTCGGCCTCCAGCGCAACCTGACTGCCGGTGAGATTGCCGGGCAGGTCATTTCGGTTCTCGCCCGCCACAGCGTGCGCGTTGGCCGCGACCGAGTCAACCTTGTCTTCATGGGCATGGGAGAACCGTTTCTCAACTACGACAACTTCATGGCCGCCGTGCGTCTGCTCGTCCGAGAAGTGGGCCTCAGCCCCCAGCGTATGACGGTTTCAACCTCCGGCATCGTGCCCGGCATTGAGCGCTTTGTTCAGGAGCCTCCCGACATTCGGCCAAAACTCGCCATCAGCCTCAACGCGCCAAACGATCAAATCCGTACCGAAGTCATGCCCATCAATCGAAAATGGCCGATCGCGGCGGTCGTCGATGCCGTTCGGCCCATCCGGCTGCGTCCCCACGAGCGCATCACGTTCGAATACGTTTTGCTCGGCGGCGTCACGGACCAACCGGAGCACGCCCGCGAGCTCGCACGGCTCTTGCGGCGCTCCGGCCTGCCCGTCAAAGTGAACTTGATCGCCTGGAATCCCGGCCCCGGCATCGCTTACAGAACGCCTGCGGCGGATTCGGTCGAAACATTCCAGCGGGTTCTGGCAGGGGAGGGGATTCCCGCCTACATCCGCCAGCCGCGCGGCCGTGATATCTTCGCCGCCTGCGGCCAGCTCAAGCGCACCATCGAAGCGTGACGAGGCGCGCCTAAGCTGCCTGGGCCCGCTCTACTGGCTCGGTGGCATCGTGAGCGGCTGGACGCTCCCGCAGTCGGCTCCTTTATAGGTCGCCGTCGACTGCATGGTCATATCCATCGATTGCCCGTTGGCCATCGTCGTATGCATCTGGACCGTTGTTTTTGTCGTACCCGCATCCACAAAAGTGGTCTGCACCGTTCCTGTCATAGTCATGCGGCCCGAGCAGGACAAATTCGCGCTCATGCCGGTTGGCGAAAGGGAAACGTTGGTCACCTGGCACTGTCCCGTTTGCGGATTGCTATATGGGCCGCCGTATTTATCGATCATCGCCTGCGTGACGCATACCTGTTGCGTCCGCGATCCCATATTCGGCATGCTCGGCATTCCGCTCATGCTCATGCTGCTGGTCACTTCCCAAAGGCCGGCTTTTCTCTGTCCTTGCGCGCTTGCCGCTATCGCAATCAAACAACAACTCACCATCACCCAAATCCGGGTCTTGCTCATTCTTCCTCCTGGTCCCGCGGGTTTACTGCGGAGCGCGTGTTAAGAATCTAGCGCAATTCACCGCTCCCGGAACAGACCTTTCTGCAATCGATTGTGAATCTTCGGCCGGGTATCCAGACGCACCCGGCGCCCCCATCATGCGCCTCACTGCGGAGCCGGTCCCCGAACCACCTGCACCAGATTGCCGGTATCGAGCGCCTTGGCAAAGGCGTCTTTCACGTCGTCTGCAGTCAAGGCCATGTATTTCTTCGCGGCCATCACCGGCTCGTCGAGAGGCAGCCCAATCTCGGCACGCCCCAGCAGCGCTCCCGCAACCGCATCCTCGCTCGAGGTGCTCAGCGGAATCTGTCGGAGCATCAACGCCTTGGCTTGATGCAATTCCGCGTCCGAAACATCCTGGGTCCGCATCTGATCCAGGTCCCGCACGATAAGAGCCCGTGCCTTCGATACATTCTGTGGGTCGCATCCGTATTGCACCGAATAGCTTGCCCTTGTCTCCCCCGCTTGCAGGTTGACATCCACCGTGTACACATACCCATTTACCTGGCGCAGATCGTGATAGAGACGTGTGGCATAGAATCCGCCGCCGAGCACATGGTTCCCAAGCTGAAGCGGATAATATGCTGGGTCAAAGCGGTTCAGGTTAAGCTGCTCAGCCAGCGTTACAGTATCCTGCACTGCCTGATTGTCGGGCACATTCGCCGCCGATGCCTTGTTAACAGGGATCGCAGGAAGTTTCGTGTTCGGCGTCGGTCCCGTCGCCTTCCAGTCGCCAAACCACTTTTCGATCGCCGTGCGCGCTTCCTCCGGCGTGATGTCGCCAATCACCACAATCGTCGTCAGATCCGGGCGCACCGTTGCCGCATGGAATTGTTTCACCTCATCGAGGGTCAGCTTCGAGACTGTGTCGGGTGTGGTCTCCCGTAAAATCGGGTCGCCTGCGGGAACCAGCGCCAGATTCAGCGCACGCGATGTGCGATAGCCGGGGCTCTCTAGACTTCCGGCTGCAAACTGCGCGAGCTGTCCGCGCGTGATCTCGAATGCCTGCTCGGGAAGCGCCGGATGCAATTCGTTATCGGCCAGCAGTTCCACGCCTTGCGAGAAATACTCCTTCAGAACATTTAGTGAAAAGCGGTAACCCGCGCTTTCGTTGGCGGCAATATCGTCCAGCGCCTTCTGGAATGTAAGCCGGTCCTTGGTCTCGGTGCCATAAGAGTAAAGTTCGCCCAGCACGCTGCCCAGCCCGTCTTGTCCCGGCGGCGTCTGCAAGTCGCCGTTGTGCTTGATTGCTCCAGTCAGAGTCACGGTGGGGCTTGTGCGATCAGTGCGAACGATCAGCCGGATTCCGTTCGGCAGTTTCATATCCGTTACCGCAAGCGAATCTGTCGGCACTTGAATCGCTGCCAGCGGACCCGCCGCCCAGTCCGGCAGCGTCACGGGCTTGGTCGGCGCTGACGTGGCCTGTTCCGCGCCGCCGAATCCCTTCGCCGCAACCGCCTCGCCGTTCGGCGCAGGTTTCAAGATGGCCGAAATCCTGCTCGTATTTAACAAATACTGTTTCGCCACCCGATTTACGTCGGACAGCGTCACCTTCCGGATGGCATCCACATCTTCTTCTGGTGAATTGCGGCCCTCGGCCGCCAGCGCCTCCGACCAGACATCGGCGAGGCCTGGAATCGAATTGCGCTCAAACTCAGCTTGCGCAATCTCGCTGCGCTTCGCGGCATCGACAAGGTCTGCCGGCACCCCATTGGTCGCGTATCCATCGATGATCTGCCGCATCTCCGTCATCGCACCCGCTGCGTCTGCGCCGGCAGGCAGCGCCACCACGCCATATCCAACACTCGCCTTGTGATAAGCCTCGGCCTCGCCGAATTCCGCGGCCAGCGCCTTGCCGGCTGGGACCATTCCGTATAAATCCGCCCGCTCGCTCGCCAGCACATCGGCAAGAATCTGCGACGCCGCGAAGTCCGGTGAATCAGTGCCCGGCATCCGGTACGCAATAAATCCCAGAACATATGGCAGGTTGCTGTCGATCGTGAAGCTGTCCGTCTTGAAAGGCTGCAGATCAATCTCCGGGTGCGCGGGAACTGCATGGCTCGGCGCCGCTGAGTAGAGCTGTTTGACCTCCGCGAGCGTTTTCGCTGGATCCACATCGCCAACCACCACCAGAATCATGTTCGAGGGCGAGTACCACTTCTGGTAAAAATCCTTCAGCATGGCTCCGGTCGTTGCATCGAACGAAGCCTTTGTTCCAAGCGGATCGTGCGCGTACGGCGTCCCTGCAAACATCGCGGTGTTCAGCTGATTGATGAATTTGTAAGTGGGATTTGAGAGGTCGCGCTGTACTTCTTGTTCAATCGCTCCGCGTTCCTCGTCCCACTCGGCCTGCGCGTCGTCGATCCCCATCTGGCACGCTGCCAGCGAGTGCAGGGCTAGGTCTACGTCTCCCGCGGGCACCGTCGTGAAAAACTGCGTGATGTCCTGCTGTGTGTCCGCGTTGTCCTCGCCGCCCAGCAGGGCATAGATGGCCGCCGTTTGATCGGCGGTCATGCCCGAGCAACCGCGGAACGCCATGTGTTCCTCCGCGTGCGCCATGCCGGGGAATCCTTCGGGCGTCTCATTGCCCCCAACCAGGTAGTTGGCCTGCACGGTTACCACCGGCGCCAGCTTATTGGGAATGATCACGACGCGCATGCCGTTCGCAAGCGTCGCGCGAGTCGCGTTGTCAGTTGCGGGAGAGGCAGTCTGCGATGAACACGGCGCGAGGCCTACCGCCAGGCACAGCAAAAGCAAGAATTGTTTGAAGTTCACAAGATTCTCCATGAGGGTAGGGCACTAACTCTGGACCCGCCGGCCACTTCTGAGGCGTTTGTTAAATCGTACGATGCAGCTGCGGGCTTGGCCAATCGCGTCCCATCAATTCTTCCCCCGGTCCTTCTTCTTAGACGCAGCGCCAGCGGCAAGTTTCATTAATGCTTCTGTCACGCGATCGGGAGCATGCCGAACAACGTTTTCCTCGCTGGCAAAGTCCCCCATGATGCAGCGCACGCCCAAAGCCTCAATGCGCTCGCAGTTCGGCATAATCGGCGCCGCTCCCTCGGCTGCATAACGGGCCAGGGTCTCCGGAGAAAACTGTCCCGTGTTGACAATGGCGTAATCGAAGATTTGTGTCCGCGTGTGCTCGTAAATGCGCTCGATATGCTCGGACGCTGTCAGGTTCAGGCTCTCGTTGGCTTGCGTCATCAGGTTGCAAACGAAAACGCGCACCCCGCTTGCCGAGCCCAGCGCCGCCGGGATTCCGTCCACCAGAAGATTCGTGATCAGCGAGGTATAGAGCGATCCCGGTCCCACTGTGATCAAGTCGGCGCGCTGGATCGCCTCCAGGGTCTCCGGCAGCGGAGCGGGGTGCGATGGATCGAGCGTCAGCTCCACGATGCGTCGCTTGCTCGCTGTAATGTTCGTCTCGCCACGCACGACGGTTCCGTCGTCCATGTTCGCTACCAGGGTCGCATTCGCCGTTGTTGCAGGATAGATGCGTCCCCGTGTGGCCAAGATCTTTGACGCCAGTTGCACCGCCTGCGCAAAATCGCCCGTAATCTCCGTCAGCGCCGCCACAAACAGGTTGCCGAAATTGTGGCCCTTCAGCCCGTTCCCGCCACGGAAGCGATGCGTGAATAGCCGTGACAGCAGATCTTCTTCCTCGCTTAACGCCACCATGCAGTTGCGCAGATCTCCTGGCGGCAGCATGTTGAAGTCCTGGCGTAACCGCCCCGACGACCCTCCGTCGTCCGTCACCGTTACCACCGCCGCCAGATCCGCGATCGCCCCAGTTGCAGTTGGGCTCTGTCCCGGTGCAGAAACATGCCGGCGCAACCCGCGCAGCAGAGTCGACAGGCCCGTTCCGCCGCCCATCGCAACGACGCGCAGTCCCTGTGCCGAAGGCGGAGCGCCGCGCCCGAGCTTCGCTGTCTACGCTCGCTCTTCTTTTGTTTTGGAAGAATTCAACGCACGCCCTACGGAACTTCAGGATAAAGCAATTCGGTGAAGCGTGGGTCGTCCACCATATTTTGGAAGTCGTTGTCGACGCGGGCCTGAAGCCGGTTCTTCGGATTCAGCTCAATCGCCCGTGCCAGATGATTCAGGCAATCCTGCACCCGCCCCGTTATCGCTTCCAGCACCGCGAGTCCGTAAAACGCGTAGTCGGCGTTCGGATGCCCGCTCAGAATGCTGTTGAACTGTTCGCGCGCTTCTTCGTAGTAGCCAGTATTTAACTGCGATATTGCGTAGTCGTAATGCTCCTCGGGCGTCGGGAACGAAAGGCTGTCTTTTTCCATTTGCCGTCGGCAGGTCACAATATATATCCGGCAGCGATCCTGAATCTCGGCCGGCGCTTCGGGCAGCAGCTTCTCCAGCAGTCCCAGAGCCTTTTCGTATTTGCCCTGTTGCAGCAGTTGCACCGCAGCCTGGTAGTGCTGCACGGCGGCGTCGTTGTTGGTCCGGCCGCGACTGTCGGTCTTGCCGGCCGCTGGTGGTATCTTCTTGCGGCTAGGTGCCGCGGATCGTGCCTCTTGCGTCATGAGTTTTCCCGAACCGCTTCCTTTGCCCCAAACGCCTGCCCTTGGCCGGCACGGAACCATCTTTGAGGGACAACGCTGCTTAGGCCATGTTTATACGCAGAACCCCGCCATCCGTCAATGGGTGAATGCCAACCCATGCTTATGCCTCCGCAGGCTATCGCTTTCCGTAGATCGCCGGGTTCAGCGTCGGATCGTTGTACATCTTCAATTGCCGGTAAAGTTTGAACCGTCGCATTCCGCCGGCTGTCTCCCGCCAAAGCGTATCGAGACATGCGGCCAGCTCGGCCCGCTGTTCCTCCAAAATCGCCAGCCGCTCCCGATTTCGCTCTGCGTGACCCGGCGGCGCGCCAATCCGCTCTGCCTCTTCTTCTGTGTGGTAAATCTTAAGCGCCAGAATGGAAAGCCTGTCGACCATCATACCCGGTGATTCCGAGTGCAGCGGCGCTTGAGGATTGGGCAATCCGCGCGCCCCCATCCACTGCATCATCGCGCGGTCCAGTTCCTCCACCAGGTCGTTACGCAATTGGTTGGTTACGTCCACTCGCCGCTTCACCTGGGCAATTGCGGAATCGCTCGCGCCCGGAGTTCGCGCCTCGTCCTCAATGTGCCACAGGTCAAAGTTCGCCCGGTGCTGCCGAGCCACGAGTTCCAGCCATTCGCCGTCCACGCCTGCTTCCGCAAAAGGAGATTCACTCACCGGCGTTTCAGGCCTCTCGTGCCACTCCCGCGTCAGCCGGTCTTGCAGCGCCACAATCGCCGTCGCCGAAACCATCCGTACCCGTCCTCTTGCGTCGTTCCATGAGCCCGCTTGCCGCCCGCAACCGCAGGCTCCATCCTAGAGCTTCGGTCTTCGCCTCACCAACTCTCTCTTGTCGCGTCCCCCTTGCGATAAAATCGGTTCGAACTTGTCCGCCTCGCTCCCCTTGATCGATTGGTTCCCCGTCCCCATCGGAGGTCCCATGAAACCTTTTTGCTGTGCGTTCATCTCCTTGCTGTTCGCGGCGGCGTGCGTGTTGCCGGCTCAAAAGATTCAGGTTGCACCGGCTCAGGCAATGGTTGATCAGCCTGCATCCGTCATCGTCACCGGCCTCGCGCCAGGGTCGCACATCACCATTCGCGCCGAATTGACTGACGGCGATGCCCACACCTGGACTGCAGAGGCCGATTTCGCCGCGGACCCATCCGGCTCGGTTGACACTTCTAAGCAAGCCCCGCTCAATGGCTCCTACCGCACAGTCTCCGCACTTGGCCTCGTCTGGTCCATGCGGTCGAAGGATTTCAACGTCCATCTTTACCAGCCCCCTCACAATTTCGGACCGCAGGTTATTCAGTTCCGTGTGCTCCTCAATGGTCAGGAAGTTTCCTCTGCGCAATTCACGCAACTGGCCATTCGCTCCGATGTTCAACAGTTAAATGTCGACGGCATCATCCACGGCGTTTTGTTCTTACCCGGCGACTCCCAAAAGCATCCCGGAATCCTTGTCGTCGGCGGCTCTGAGGGCGGATTCCCGGGCCGCAAAGCCGCCTGGCTCGCCTCGCACGGATACGTAGCCTTCGCGCTCTGTTACTTCCATTGCGCGGGCACCCCGGACAATCTGGAACGGATTCCTCTCGAGTACTTTGGCCAGGCGCTGGCTTGGATGATGAAACGTCCAGAAATCGATCCCGCCCGCCTCGCGGTGATGGGAACCTCTCGGGGCGGGGAACTGGCGCTTCAGCTTGGCTCCATGTATCCGCCTATCAAGGCCGTCGTCGCCTACGTTCCCGCCAACGTGCGTCATCCTTCCTGCTGCGAAGGCGCCAACGGGCCGTCCTGGACCTGGCATGGCACGCCGCTGACCTATATCTCACTGGCCCAGGCCATGAATCCAAGTGCGAATTCTGCCGATTCCTTCCGCGCTCAGATCGCCGTCGAAGCCACCAGCGGTCCCATCCTGATGATCGGCGGAGAAGAGGACGGCATCTGGCCCTCCGCTGAAATGGTGCGTGCTGTGGCCGCGCGTCTTCGCACGAATCATTTCTCGCATCCGGTCGTAACTCTCATTTATCCCCACGCCGGCCACCGTGCAGGGCTTCCGGAGATTATCCCCACTTGGACCAATGGCACCACCGGACGGATCTCGGGAAGATCTACGGAGTTCGGCGGATCGCCCGAGGGCAACGCCGAGTCTTCCCTTGATGCCACTTCAAAAGTACTCGACTTTCTGGCCTCGAATCTTGGCCAAACCGCCCCGCCAACTCCGCCGAACCCTTGATTCGTACCTCCACCTGCCAAACCAAGACGCTGCCGGTGCAAACAAACGACATGGCCCGGTCATTTGACTTCCGTTAAGGCCACTGCTAGCATCGCCGCACTTTCGGGCGTCACAATCGGGTGAAGAGAAAATGCGATATCCGGCCAAGGTGTGGCTTAGGCATGCTCCCAAGTTGTATTTCGCGAACCATTCTGCCCGCTTCTTATGTTCCCTGCGTTCGGCGCGTCGTAGCGCATTCCCCGTTGGGTTTGTCCTCTGGTCCGCCGTTGTGCTCTGCGCCCCTCGCCTGGTTTCCCAGGATTGGAACTTTGTGAAGGGCATTAAGGTCGGCAATCTGGCCGAGCGCGCGGTCAGCCTGCCGGATCGCAACGAAATCGTTGTGGCAAACAGGGGAAGCTGCAATCTGTCGGTGATCAGCACACTGACCAATGAGGTCATCGCGACTATCGAAATTGGCAAGACACCCGAGAGGCTGGCTACTGACCACGATGGTTACGTTTATGTCCTCGCGCAGGATATTCTCGCACCGCCATGCGCCTTGCCCGGAAGCGATAGCGGCAACTACTCGATTGGGATCGTCAATACCCACAGCAATTCCGTGGAATCCTGGACAAGCCTTCCCGGATCGCGGTGGGAAGATTTGGCGGTAACCGGCGATAAACGGTTGTTCATGACGCTTGTGACGCCGTTCAACATCTCCGGAGTGTACGTATTCGATACTGGCCGGCGCACCTTTCTGCCCGACCCGGTGATACCGGCGCGCGAAGGCTGCGCCGTAAATCTGGCGCTTGCCGAACACCAGAATGAAATCTTCGTCGCCTATCAATGCGGGAGCCGGCCTGGCCACGATCCGGTTGCCATTTACTGCCTGACCGCCAAAGATACATGTCACTCAGCCTACGATCAGATTGCTTCCATAAGCGGTTTTCCGAACGTGGGCGGCATGATGTCAATATCGCCCGACGAGAACTATCTCTGGGAATACGGCATTGACGCTTGTTCCCAGCCTGCATACGATCACATAGGCTGTCCCGGAAATGATCCTGTCAAGGGCACAGATGATCCGACTAAGATCCTGAATTTGATCGACACGGACAGTCTTGTGGTACGCACCTATCCGTTCCCGCTAACAGACGACAGCGGATTTGTTTCCTTCTCCCCCGAGCTCGAGGCATATATCGGTGGGCTGGCCGGGATTAAAGTGCTGAAGAAGCCCGGGATCGGATCGCCCGAGCCGCTCAATCCGCCGATTCCAGACGGAGATCCCTGTCATAGCCTCAATGCCGTTGGGCAGATCAACTTTGCGCGGGTGGGTGATGTTGAATATATGTACGCGGTCGTGGGGAGCGCCGCATCCGTTTGCATTTTCAAGCGGGGCGCCACCCGGACGATTGCACAGCCAACACCTTCTCCCCAGCCCGCAAAAGTTGGGAAAAAGTACGCCATTGTGATCGGAATCCAATCGTTTATGTACGGCTGGCTTCCGCTCAAATACCCTGTCTCAGATGCGGCTAACGTTGCCACAGCATTGACGAAATATTATGACTACACCGTGACATCTCTGCCCGGAAACCCTGAGTGTAAAGATAGCGGTTGCTATGTTACGAAGAAACAGATTGTAGATACTTTTGAGAATCTGCTGTATGAAAGTCCGGGCAAAAGGCGCGACTTCGCCCCCCAGGATCAGTTGCTCGTCTACATCAGTGGTCATGGAGATCGGTGGGCTGACCCCGATCTTTCGTCGCATCACTTTCTCGTGACATCGGATTCGATGGTCAAGGAATCTGACCATGATGCGGCTGCCACTGAGCTGGATTACCTGGACATCTGGAATCTTCTGGAGTCGTCCAATCTTCGTCATGTTCTCTTTGTGGTCGACACATGCTACGCGGGCCTCAATAGCCCTGGAGCTTTCGGCGGTCCGACGTTTCAGGTTGCAATCCAGGATGGAAAGCCGTTCGTTCGAGCCAGGTCACTACCTGACGCGCTCCAGCGCAATGTCGGTTTCACTCGCAAATATCTGTCGGCTTCCCCTTTTGCGACAGAGCAGGTGCCGGATCATTCGATTTTTGCTCAGAGATTCGTTCAAGCTTTGGATTCCATGCGAACCAACGCCGGAGGCTATTTCACATTCGAGAGCATGCTAACGCAGATGGTGAACCTTGAGCCCCAGCCGCGGCCCAGCAGCTATAGTCCGGAAGATACGGCCCATGGCGATTTTATCTTTATTCCCAACGTGACAAATGCTGCACGCTAGCGGCCGATACGCTGTGTGGTCATTCTCAAATTGCGCTGCGAAAAAAACGGAGGAACCGAACATGCACAAATCCGGGACGGAGTCTGCGGGATACGGGGATCGAAGGGATTTTTTGATCAGGAGTCTTGGACTGGGCAGCGGGGTGCTCCTATGCCCCAGGCTCTTTGCCGGAGCTCTTTCAGGCCAGGAAGGCCCGGACGAGTCCGCAAACGCCGCACTCAACGCGGAAGCACTCGCCCTCTGGTCAAATCGCCTCGTAGGGTCCCCTTCGGCGACAAAGGGTGATCGACCACAGCCCGATGAAGCCGCGTTCTTCTACTACACGAAGGACAAGGGCTTCATGCCTGTTGAACTTGAAACAGATGACCAGTCGGATTTGGGACAGTTGCTGCCGGCCACGTCAACCAATATGAAGCTCGGTGTGAACGTGGTTCGCCCCAACCGCGAGCATTTTAGATACATCGCGCGCAACAAAAACGGGACCCTCGCCGTCAGCATCATGCCTTTTGCAGATACTGCTCCGGCAAAAAGCGGATCGGCCGGGGAGGATAGCGCTAAAGCCGGCGACGCCAGCAGCGATCCGCCTTCGGATCATCTCATTTCGTCGGTTTTGCCTCCGCCTCCGGCATTCGATTATCACGTGTCCTATCCGGCCGGCCCATCCCTAGTCACCAACGGCGCACCCATGCATGCCGGATTTGGCAATTGGGCCTGGACTTTCACGGTCCAGGAGAAGCCGCCTGCGTGGCAAACCTTTATGACGGATTTGCAAACCGCACTCGGCGGCCAAACCAGCAGCAGCACCGCCAGCCACGCAAGCTCAACTCAATCAACTGGGACAAAACCGCCGGCCACAACCAACTCAACTCTGGGCCAGTTGATCAAATTCGTCGAGGGAGGTGTCGGGGCATGGGAGACACTTTCTTTTCTGGGAGTCGGGGTAAAGGTCCTTAACGGCGTTCTTGGAAAGACGATGGCGCAAACCGGCAAGCCGAACGTGCTGCTAACGTTGCCCAACCGTCAGGTCGTTACGAGTAAGGCGGGTCGGCAGAGTGCCGCAGGAAGCGCATTGCCGATTTTGCAGGGAGAGTATGTCGCGGTACCGCTTACAAGGGCTGACGTGCTCAGAAATGCCGGCAAGACCCTTGAGCTATACGAAGGCGTAATCGTCCCTGCTGGGAGCAAGGACACTCGCGCCGCTCTCTCCGAAACGCTCTTGCCTGGCGATAGCGAACCCGATCCGGGGCTTACATACGTGTCATTCTCTGTCAAATTCAGTTAGCAATGCTCGACAAAAGGAATTTTGCGTGCAGCAACGCGGCTCGGCAAGAACTGACTATCCGTTTAGCTCTGGTGAACTCGTTAAGGACCGCGGCCGAGCGTGGTGAGCCCGAGGTGGATCGAACCAACGCATCACCCACGCCATAAATGGGCGTTGCGCTACCAGCTGAACTACGAGCGCGTGTACGGCTGCTCTGCTCGAGCGAACAAAAACCAGACCCAGGAACTGTGAGTCCGGCATATCCCCACTGCCGCGATCCCTCGTGTCTCCATTTCAGAAATCTCCCTTTCGACGGCGCTCCGTTGACGCCCCGCCAAGCGCCCACCTTGACCCTTGTTCTTGCTGACTTGAGCCGTCCAGCCTACAGCGGAAAAGATATGCAAAGGAAAGATAGGAACAGTATCCACAATAAAATCAATCCAATACCCTGTGCAAAATTGTCTTATTGACAAGATACCGACTAGTTGGTATGTTTACTTGAATTCGAAAACGCTCATGACGCTCCGTCAAGAAAAACTCGCCACATCCCGAAAAAAACTCCTCGACGCCGCTCTTTATGTCATTCGCGCCAAGGGCTATGAAGCCACAACGGTCGACGAGATTTGTGCTGCCGCCGGCCTCAGTAAGGGAAGTTTCTTTCATCACTTCAAGAGCAAGGAAGATCTCGCCCTTGCCGTCGCCGATTACTGGATCGATGGCACCACCGCACTCTTCGCCTCCGCGCCCTATCACGCCCCCGCCGATCCGCTTGACCGCCTGCTCGACTATGTCGATTTTCGGAAGTCGCTGCTCATGGGCGATCTGCCCGACTACACCTGCCTGGTCGGCACCATGGTCCAGGAGACCTACGGCACCCATCCAGCCATCCGGCAGGCATGCGACAGCAGCATCAGTGGCCATGCCGCTACGCTCGTTCCCGACATTGAAGCAGCCATCCGCGAGCGCGGCATCCGCGGCGATTGGACTGCCGAGAGCCTCGCCCTCTACATCCAGGCCACCTTTCAGGGCGCATTCGTCCTTGCCAAAGCCAAGCTGAGCCGTGAAGTCGCCGCCCAATGCTTTGACCATCTGCGCCGCTATCTCGAACTGCTCTTCTCTCAGCCCCAACAACAAAATCAGATTTCATGAATCAAGCCAGCGTTTTTTTCACCACACGTCCGTCCAAACAACTTCAGTCTCAGGAGCGAAACATGAGTGCAAAGATTTTCAAAACCATCGTCCTTGCCACCCTCATCCTCTTGGCCGCCACCGTTTCTACAAGGCCGGCGTCGGCACAGGAGAACAGCTCGCCCTATCCCGCCATGGCGCCTCTTGACCAATACCTCATGGCCGATCGCGACCAGGAAATCGCGCTCGCAAAAAGCGCCGCACCTCCCGCGCTTGCGAGCGACGCGAGTGTATTGGTCCTCGAAAAGGACGGCTACCATACCGCAATCGAGGGCAAAAACGGTTTCGTCTGCGTCGTCGAGCGAGGATGGATATCTCCATTGGACAGCACGGATTTCTGGAACCCGAAATTGCGCGGTCCCATCTGCTATAACCCGCCCGCTGCCCGCTCTATCCTTCCTTACACCATTCTGAGAACCAAGTTGATTCTGAGCGGTATGACCAAAGACCAGATGGTCGAGAACATTCGATCTCAGGTTGCCGACGGGCTGTTGCCCCTGCCTGAAGCGGGATCCATGTCCTACATGATGTCAAAAGACCAGTATCTCGGTGACGGCCCCGGGCACTGGCACTCGCACCTGATGTTTCATCTCCCGCGGGGGTTGGGTGCTGCGAGTTGGGGAGCGGACCTGGACGGCTCTCCGGTGGTGTTCGATACGGTTCACCATGTCTCGGGGCCGGAGCCCGAAACCATTTTTATGGTGCCTGTTGATCACTGGTCCGACGGAACTCCAGCAGTGCATCAACACTGACGCATGCGCTTCCAAAAGGAAAAACTCGGCCATTCGCCAGAGAGATTGCAACCGCACCTTCATCCCAATCACAGGAGAAAATCATGAGTCTCATTGCCGAACCTGATACCGTCAACTTCCCCGAAGCGCACTACGTCTTTATGGAGCGCGAAGGGAACATCCCAACCATCGCCCCACAGACGTGGCAATCCGTCGGCGCCCTTGGCCGCGAGATAGAAAAGCACAACCGCATCGTGGGCGCGGCTGCGCTCTATAAAACCAAACCTGGTGTGTACCGTGCGGGATTCATACTCGCCGAGGCACCGGTCGATTTGCCCAAGGATCTCCGCTATGCGAAACTCCCCAGCGAGAAATTTGTCCGTTTCACGCTGACCGGTCCTTACGACCAGTTGCCCGAAGCTACGCGTCGCGCCTTTGAAATCGTCGCCGAAAAGAAGATCCCTCTGCGCGACGACTTCAACATCGAACACTACCTCAAGGACTCGATGACCACCCCGGCGGACGAACTCGTCACAGAAATCATGTTCCCAGTGAAGTGAGAGGGACAGTGCTTCGCACGATCGGGTTTGCACGCCAACAAACTCAGATCCCCGCATCTGCAACACAGGAGCTCTCACCATGTCCACCGCAACTTTGAAAGCTCCGGCCGCGATCGATGAAGCCAGTATCCTCAAGCTCATCGCCTCGCTCCACCAGGCCCACCACGACAAGAGCCCTGAAGCCATCGCCGCGCCCTTCGCTCCGCACGCCGTCATCTACGACCTCGAACCGCCGCTCATGCACGACGGCATCTCCGTCGAGCGCAAACGCGCCTGGCTTGCAACTTGGGATTCCCCCATCGGACTCGAGCTGTGCAACTTTAAGCTCACCATCGATGGTGACCACGCTTTCGGCCACGGCTATCTGCGCATGAGCGGCGCTAAGAAAGGCGTCGACAAGCCCGTCAGCTTCTGGATGCGCGAGACTCTTTGCTTCGAGCGTGTTCACGGCGCATGGCGCATCGTCCATGAGCATACGTCCGTGCCGTTTTATATGGATGAAAGCTTGCGTCCCGCATTTGACCTGAGACCGTAGATTACGGCGATCGACGAGAAATCTGCCTGAAACCTTTGCAGGAGGCCGTCCCAACGGCCCCCAGTCCGCTCGGTTCGAAGCGCAAGCAGGCGAGTGCCCTTTTCCTGAAGAAAAAGCCACATTTCACAGCGCTTAAATTGTCTGGGTGAACTGAAAAACTTCTTAGGTGTGGTGAGCTCGCTGGGAATCGAACCCAGGACCCACGCCTTAAAAGGGCGTTGCTCTACCAACTGAGCTACGAGCTCGTGTACAGGCCGCTCTTTCCAAACTACCACAAGGGTTCTCGCAAAACTCCCGCCCGCCGGGCAGGGAATTCACATTCCTCGTGCGCTTTCCCCCGCGCCATTCCCTCTGCTCCGAATCGCAACACATCGCCCTTCATGTCGCCTCCCAAACATTTCCCGGCACGGTAACCAAAACCCCGTGTACGATGGTACCCATGGGGTGCGGTGAAACCGATTACAAACAGGGGATAAATGTCCGCATCGCTCAGATAATGAGGCAGTTCTGCCCTTTTCGATGGCTTGAAAGTGTTAGCTTCCGGACCGTCGAAGTGTTATTGTTCTTGTCCCCCCGCGGACACTACGATTACCACTAAGGATTCATCCGCCATCCGGGTTCGGGTCCCGTTGTTCCGTATCGCAACAGCCAGTCTCCCGAGCTCTTGAATAGTTCTCAAATCATGTATGGCGAAGTTGTAATTTTAGACCTTGGTATAGATATATGACGGATCAAAAAGGGCAGTCCGATCCAAACGAGACCCCGGAAGACGTGGCGTCGCTCTATTCCTGGGCGAATCTGCATGGCGCAAAGTACCGCGACTTTTCTGCGTCTCGAGCGCAGACTCGCGAGAAGGCTCGTCAGCGTGTTGAGCAGGCCATGGAACAGGAGCACCTGCGCACGCAGCAGCCCCCTGAGCCGAAGCGCGGCAACGGCGACACACGGCAGGAAGAATCGGCCGCGCAGTCAACCACGACTCAGCCCCCCTTGCAACCGTCGCGACCCTCTCCGCCGCCTCCCGACCGTCCAGGTGTTGATCGTCCGAATATCGACCGCCAGCAGATCGAGCATCCCGTCCGCGAAGATCTCGCCTCTGCGCTGCGCGGTTTAGCTCTGCCGTCTTCGTACCGCCAGTCGCCGCAAACGTCGCACGCTCCCATGCGCGAAGAAAGTTATATGCCGCCGCGCAACGCATGGTCGGCTGACGCAGCCGAAAACGCGGGCCGTCCCGCCTGGCTCATGCCCGAGCGCACTGAGCCCTCAACCTCGCACGGCCTTCCGCCTGCGCCCGAAGATACATTGCAGGGCTCGCGCGAGCGCCTTGCCACGCGTTGGTTCGCGCTCCGCAGCGTCGTGGAGGGCAGCGTTCCACCAACGCAGGCAGCTCCGGCGCCCGTCGCCGCGCGCGCTCCCGTCATGGCAATCTTCTCGCTCGCCGGCGGCGTCGGCAAAACCAGTCTCGTAGCCACGCTCGGCCGCGCACTCTCTGCCCGCGGCGAACGCGTTCTGCTGGTCGATACCGCCGCGTACGGTTTGCTCCCATTCTTCTTCGGCGCTGGCGATCAACGTCCCGGAATGTTGCGCACGTTCAGCCCGCCCGTCTCCAGCGGCGATGCGCCCATTCAAATGATCACGCTCGATCCCGAAAATTTTGGCCCTGAAACCGCGCCGCAGGAAGCTCTCACTGCTGAAATCTCCAAGCACGCACGCGGCGTCGGTCGCGTCATCATCGATCTCGCCACTGCTTCCGGCGCCACCACGCGCCGCATCATGCGTCTCGTGCCGCAAATCCTCGTTCCGCTCATTCCCGACATGAACTCCGTGGTCAGCGTCAGCTCCATTGACGCCTTCTTCGATCACAATGGCGGCGCTTCTACCGTTTCGTCTTTGCCCAACTACGTGCTCAACCAGTTCGATTCCTCGCTCCCGCTGCATCTCGATGTGCGCGAGGTGCTCCGCGAGCAACTCGGCGATCGTCTGCTTCCGTTCGTCCTGCGCCGCGCTCCCGCCGTTAGTGAAGCACTGGCCGAGGGCATGACGATCATTGACTACGCGCCCAACTCCGGCGTAGCCGAGGATTTCGCCAGCCTGGCCAGTTGGGTCAAGAGCCTTTCCGCCGCAGCCACCACTACCTTTCGCGGCGTTCGCTGGAGCGAACGATGACGGCGGCCACAATCTGGCAGGACATCGGTGCCGGCGAAAACCTCTTCACTAAAATCCTCCGCATTCTCTTTCTC
>Ga0181520_10006661_pt1 | contig 17506 bp, 10 predicted proteins | sample PEATcosm2014_Bin_29_FD_132451 | JGI IMG/M metagenome (GOLD analysis project Ga0181520, IMG submission 132451) | Peatland microbial communities from MTU Mesocosm Facility, Houghton, MI, USA - PEATcosm2014_Bin02_30_metaG | ecosystem: Environmental > Terrestrial > Soil > Wetlands > Peat | place... | reverse complement strand
GGCTTCGCGGCCGTCCATTTCGGGCATCATGATATCCATACAGATCAGGTCGTAAGGCTGCTTTTGCTTCATCGAGAATCGAAACGCTTCCACAGCTTCTTTGCCGTTTATAGCGGAGTGGCATTCGCCGTAGCGAGAGAGAAAAGTCTGCAATAACAGCCGACAGGCAAAGTCGTCCTCCGCAAGGAGGATCCGTAGAGATTTCCCTTTATCGTGAGGCTCGATGAGCGCTACGGTTTGGTCCGAGCCGGTGGAAGATTGGCTATCAGGCAGCAAACTGTCCAGATCATCGATGCTTCCTTGAATGTTAGCCTGATTGCTCGCGATTGGCTGTCGAATCAGCTCGCTCAATGTATCCGACGCGGAAATCAGGGCGCGTATTTGCTTGGCCGTGATCGCAGCGTTCTGCGAGCGAAGGAATGTTAGAATCTGCTCCATCTTGGATGCAAGCTCGCGGATCTTCATGAGGTCGAAAAATGCCGAGCCGCCCCAGATGAAATGCAGGCCTCGATAGACTCGACCTAGCTGAGCCTCGTCAGTTGGTGCTCCGCCCATCGACAGTGAAAGAAGATCCGCCTCGATCGCCGCCAGGTGTTCCCGGCAATCAGCTAAATAGTCCTGTGCTAACTCGTCATTCAAATCAATCATCGCCATTCATCCTCAAAACGACCGGTTTTGTCTGGAGCTTTAACCATCCTGCCCGATCCACGATAGTCTTGAATCGTTCAAATTCCTTCGCTGCAAAGGGAAGCAATTCGATACAGCGGTTCAGGTTTCCGGCTCTCCCGGCCTCCTCAATGTCCAAGGTGATTGACCGCAAGTTTTCAGCGCCGACTGTTGCCGCTGCTCCCTTGAGAGCGTGCGCATGCAGCCTGACTGCCGGTGCATCGCCCTCAGCGAGCAACCTTTGCAGATTCTTCAATTGAACCGGAAAATCGTCAAGGAATCCGTTGACAATGGCGCTGGCTAGTTGGCGGTCTCCCATCAACCGTCGCATCAATGCCTCCTCATCGAATGTGCATTCAATTGGTTCTCTTGCTGCCTGCGGGGAGGGCACTGAAAGACTTTGGGATCGAGTCGCCGAGATCCACTTATCGAGCATGCTTGCCAGTTGAAACAGTTCCAGCGGCTTTGAAAGATAGTCGTTCATTCCTGCGCTCAGGCACCTTTCCCGGGCAGAGGATGTTACGTCAGCTGTGAGGGCGACAATTGGAATCTTCGATTGAAGAGAAGTGCGAATCTGGCGGGTTGCCTCATAGCCGTCCATCACCGGCATCTCGCAGTCCATCAGCACCAGGTCATAGCCTCCGCGCTTGACCGCTTCAACGGCCTCTGCGCCATTGGCGACTGCCTCGGTCTTGCAGCCCAGCTTTTGCAGTTGGGCCAGAACCACAAGCTGGTTGGTGAGGTTGTCCTCTGCCACCAGGATTCCTTTTCCGAGCCCGGCTGTCCTCTCAAGACGCGGCTCGATGACCAGAGTATCCGCCGGCTCGCCTGGTGACGCGTTTTCGCTGGCGGATGCACATTCGAAAATCGATGTGAACCAAAAGGTGGAACCATGACCCTCCCGGCTATTCACACCGATTTTTCCGCCCATCAACTCTACAAGCTGCTTCGATATCGTCAGTCCAAGCCCTGTGCCGCCATACTTCCGCGTGGTGGAGGCATCGCCCTGGACGAATGGTGAAAAGAGTGTTGCCACCTGATCGGGGCGCATACCGATTCCCGTATCGCTGATAGCGAAACGCACGGTTAATAGCCCATTGCCCTCGCAGACCAGCTCTGCATTTAGAGTGACCTCTCCGTGCTCGGTGAACTTGACCGCATTCGCCATGAGATTTGTCAGGATTTGGCGCAGGCGATGCGTATCCCCTTTCAACAGCAACGGAAGATCAGGCGACACAGATGAACTGATCTGAAGGCACTTGGCATTCAATTGCGGTTGAACAAGCAGAAGGACGTCCGCTATCGTCTGGCGTAGATCCAGGCTTTGCTTCTCGAAGGTAATCTTCCCCGCCTCGATTTTTGACAGGTCCAGAATGTCGTCGATAAGAGCCAACAGGGTTCGCCCGCTCGTCTGGGCCACCTGAACGTATTTCCGCTGCTCGGGAGTGAGATCCGTTTCAAGAAGCAGTTGATTCATACCGATGACGCCATTCATCGGCGTGCGAATCTCGTGGCTCATAGTGGCGAGAAAGCGGCTCTTGGCGCGGTTCGCGGCTTCAGCGCCTTCCTGGGCGCGAATCAGTTCCTGCTCATAACGCTTTCGTTCAGTGATGTCTTCGACGATTCCGACGAGTCGAATCAACCGGCCTTCGCGGTCGCGGATGGGGAATGATCTATCTCGTATCCACTTTTCCTGCCCATCTTGCATCAGAATTCTGTATTCCGTCTCGGCTTGTTCTCCTTGTACTTGCCGAGCAAAGGCTAAGCAGGCCTCTTTGAGATCATCTGGGTGAATCGCCTCCAACCGTGTCGCCGGGTTCTCGTAGATGCTTGCGCAGGTTCTTCCCCAAACCTGTTCATACGCGGGGCTGACATAGAGGAATTTGTCGCTCTCCGCGTCTTTGATCCAAAAGATCTCCCGAATGTTTTCTGCCAACTGGCGAAACTTTTCTTCGCTGCTCCGCAGCGCTTCGTTCGCTTGCCGGCGCTCGGTGATGTCGGCACTGAGGCCAATGTGCCCCATGTATTCACCGCTCGGCGATAGGCGCGGTTCGGCCCTCGATCCCACGATCCGCCACTCGCCGTTACCACGTCTGACTCTTGCCTCCGCGCTGAAAGAAGTGTGACTCGCCGCTGAACGGCTAAACGCCGCCGTGTAATCACGAGCGTCGTCTGGATGAATCAGTCTCTTCCACTCGTCCGCTGTCATCTCGCTGGATGCCGTCCCGAAGAACTGCCGGCACTCCTGGTTGATGAATTCAAGGTTCCCTTGTTTGTCTGACACCCATAAGATCGATGGGCAACTGTCTGCCATGGTGCGGAAGCGCTCCTCGCTCTCAACCAGAGCCTGCTCCGACCGCCTGCGTTCCGTAATGTTGATATGCTCAATTACGATTCGGGCCAGGCCGCCGTCGATGTCAAATCGGGTAACTCTGCCCAGGAACCATCGTTGCTCCTTGGGAGAATGGCAGGAATACTCTCTGGAGTACTGCTCCCGGTCCCCACGTAAAACCGCCCGAATTCCGCTAGCGAAATCGGCTGCCTCTGTAGATTCTGGACCAGTTGTCTGGTCGCAGACTTCGAGGTAGTTAACGCCTTCGTAAATGCCTTCGTTGTTCGCAGTAAAGCCATCGTGTGTGTCGCGGTCTTCTTTCCTATTTGCCTCCGCAAACCCCCTCCACGCATGGTTCACGGCAATGATTGTACCGGACTCGTTGAGCACGCAAATGTTCGATGAAAGTGCATCAATGGTGGCCTGGGAGAACTCCCGGGCCGCGCGCAGCGCCTCATCTGCCCGCCTTCGCTCGGTGATATCTTCTACGTGGACCACGGAATAGAGGGGTTGTCCGTCGCTCGCCTTTACCATCGAGACCCTCACCTGTGTCCAAACCACGGCTCCATCCCGGTGAATGTACCGCCTCTCTTCGTCCAGCGATTCGGCTAAGCCGCTCCACAATTCATCTTTTCCCTCTAACGCGACCGCAAGATCATCGGGGTGGCACAGCTCTGTCCACTTCTTCGCGAGCAGCTCCTGCTGGCTATATCCCAACATTCTGCTGAAAGCCTCATTCACCTGAAGGTATTCTGTGTCCCGCCCCGCTACGCAGATTCCTACTGGCGCATGCTCAAATACCCTGCGGAAACGCTCTTCGCTCTCCTGAATCCTTTGCTCAGCCTTGCGCCGCTCCGTGATGTCGCGAAGAATAACGGAGACAGCCGTCGCCTCGCCCGCAAGGTTCCTGATTGGAGATCCGCTGACCGATACATGAACTCTCCGTCCGTCCTTCTTTATGCACTGAGTGTCATATTGCGGAGCGCCTCCAGGTTGACAAAAATTCTCGGTGAATTGCGGCAGGAGTGGCGCGCGCTCCGGCACTAAGAAAAGAGACATCGAACGCCCGATTGCGTCGTTGGCAGAGTGCCCGAAGAGAGCCTCAGCGCCACGGTTCCAGGTAAGAATGATGCCCGCTAGCGAATAGGCAATGATGGCGTCTTCTGAGCCTTCAACAATGGCGGCAAGAAGAGCTCTGGTTTCCTCTGCCGCCCGCCGGTCCGACACGTCGTGCTTGATTGCAATGTAGTTGACGACTTTGCCAGCCGAGGAACGCACGGGGGCGATCCGCATCTCCTCGTTATAAAGAGTTCCATCTTTGCGCTGGTTGATCATGTCGCCGTGCCAGACCTGACCCGACTTGATGGTCTTCCAGAGATCTTCGTAGAAAGCTTGCGTATGCTGCCCCGATTTAAGAACGCGCGGATTCTTTCCAACAACTTCCTCGCGGCTGTATCCGGTCATCCTTGTGAACGCGGGATTGACATACTGAATGTTGCCTTCAGTATCCGTAATCACGATGCCGTCCGCTGCCTGTTCGACGGCCGTGATCAGTCCCGCCTGTTCGAAGGATTTGTTTTCCGGAATCAAGCTTCACTCCAATGAGGCGGTCCTCATGTGTATTCGTTGATCTACTATCGCTGCCACTCTTCCACTCCATCGCAAACGGCAATCTCTCACGGTAGCCCCTGACTACTTAACAAGCTTCTGAACCACGGCAACCAACTGATCTGCATTGAACGGCTTCACAATCCAGCCGGTCGCGCCAGCCTTCCGTCCTGCATCCTTCTTCTCTGCCTGAGACTCGGTGGAAAGCATCAAGATCGGAACAAATGAATATCCCGGCAGTTTGCGAACGGCCGTGATGAGTTGAATGCCATCCACATTTGGCATATTCAAATCGGTAATAATCAGATCAAACTTTCCACTGCCGGCTTTGTCTATGCCGTCCTTGCCATCGACAGCCTCCGCAACTTCATAACCCGCCTTTTGCAGGGTGAAGCAGACCATCTGTCTGACACTGCCTGAATCGTCTACTGTCAAAATCCGCTTCATCGCTGATATCTATCTCCGTTGTCTGGAAACTTTGTCATTGCCGAAGAGCTGCGTTCGAAATCAGAACAATTCCACACTGTTTCCCATTGAGGCTTGTGACAAGCCGGAAAACACAGTGCCGTCGAGCGCTGAGCGCAAAACCTCGCGTTCGGTCTGTGTTGTGTAACATGCCGAAAACAGCCGCTCAATTTCGGCTTCATCGTATTTTTGCTTCACTCCCGGGTGAATGGCTTCCAAATCGTGCTTCATGTTCTCCAGGGTGTTCACGACTAAGTCAATGCGGCCAAAGCAGGAATCCAAGAGCTGGCTGGCTGTTTCGATCGCTATACTCCTGGCGCGCATCCTATCCGTAATAGTCTCGATCTGCTTGCCTTGCGTCAGCGCAAAAGAGGCGGCGCCTTGCAGATGTTCCAAGCCCGTCTTCGTTTGCGCCTGAGCCTCTCGCAGTTTTTCGCTACCCGCTTGCGAAAAAGTCGCCATTACCCCATTAATTCGATTTGAGAGACTTAGAATTTCCTTTAGCGCGCTCCCGGATTGCTCCGATATCTTGCTCCATTCAACCGAAACTTCCGCCACGCCGTCGGCAATCACGCAAATCGCGTCAGCCTTGGCTCCCAGATGAGATGCCTCAACCACGGAGTTGAAAGTAAGAAGCCGAAGGCGGTTTCGGGCGGACTCCGATTTTTGTATGTGCTCCTTGACCAGATCCGACAGGTGCGATATCCCATCGAGAGTCGAGCTGAGTTTCTCGCCGTAAGCCTCACACTCGCGCTCGAGCGAGTCGATGTGAACAAGCTCGGAAGACATCGATTGTTCCTGCTCAAGCACCAAGGGGCCGACTCCGACCAATTCCGATGCGCTGATTCTGAGGATGCTGCCCATGCACGTCCGAATCTGAGATGCCCATTCAGAGAGTGTGGTCCTGATCGCACCCAACTGGGAGATCTGGATTGCGAAACCTGCATGGCCGCAAGCCGCGTCCGAGTCGGCTCCTTCTATCGCGTCGTGAGTTGCAGTCAGTTTGGAGGAAATGATTGTCAATGCTTCCTGCACATGTTCAAGCTGCTGACGGGTAATGTCATGACCCTGAACGGCTACGACAACTCCCGCGATCTGGTCTGCAATTTCCTCCGCGGATTGTTTGAACTGCAGTGGCGTTCTGGAGAGCTTTGACAGGCCGGAGTTCATCACTTCGAGATCGTCGTTAAGACTGAATTCGACTCGAGCTAACTCTTCCCGTAGACGAGGAAGCTCGATAGAGAGCATGGATTGTGTCTTCTCATTCGTGGCCTTGTGGTGATTGGTATGGCTCATAAGTTCATCGGTACTATTGACCAGCGAGAGTGAGAATTCGGCCAACTCGCGGGCGAGATACTCGAAGCCAACACCAACAGAACCAAGATGAGCCACCTCGATCTTTGTATGCACGTTGAGTATTTTGATTTCGACGGCGATTTTCGCCTGGCTCTCGGTTACCTGAGATAACTGACTCAGCAACTTAGTTTCAGTTGTTACGGTATCGAGAATTCCAGAAGTGGCCTGCAGCCGCTCGTTCACGAATAGCTTTGCCGCAACCCCCAGAGCCTGCACGCTCGGCATGATAGACCTGACATTTTCATTTTCTACGCAATCGACAATGGCGGATGCGAGGCGCAAGATTGAGTCGGTATCCCGGGTGAGCTCGCCAAAAGCAGTCACAAGCGCGCCGACCGCCTCTTCGGTGGTTCTGAGAAGCCATTGAAGATCGCCCCGCGCCTTCTCAAAGCCGTCCGAAGGCATCATTCTGGTCTCGCTGCTCATTTACTCTTTTCCTTCACCACGCAACTTAATCGGCGTTTCATCTCGTGCATACCAGAATCGCTCCGGCGATTCCCTGAAGCGGCAGTACCCTGTCGACCGCACCGCACTTGATAGCCTCCTTCGGCATGCCAAAAACAATGCAACTGGCCTCATCCTGCGCGATTGTCGTCGCTCCGGCCGTCTTCATTTCGAGCATTCCCCTGGCGCCGTCGTCACCCATTCCTGTCAAGATGACTCCGACCGCATTTTGTCCGGCATAGCGGGCGGCAGAGCGAAACAACACGTCGACTGAAGGGCGGTGACGGCAAACCAGCGGACCGTCTTTTATATCAACGTAATAGCGCGCGCCACTTCTCTTGATCAACGTGTGATGGTTGCCCGGAGCGATCAAAGCCCGTCCGCGCAGCACCGTGTCATTGGTCTCTGCTTCCTTAACGGTAATACTGCACAAACTGTCTAGTCGGTTGGCAAAGGCGCGCGTGAAAAGCTCCGGCATGTGCTGCACGATCACAATGCCCGGGCAATCAGATGGAAACGCCTCCAGAAGGGTCTTGAGCGCTTCCGTTCCTCCCGTGGACGCGCCGATGACGACTACCTTTTCTGTCGTTTCGAGCATGGCATTTGTTGCACGGGAAAGAATAGCGTCCGCAGTCAGCTTCGGCTCAACAGAGTGGTTTGGCTGCATTAGATGCAACCGTGCGCCTGCCGCTGCCTTCACAGCCTGGCAAAGCACGATGCACGAGTCCTCAAGAAATTGTTTCGTGCCGTAGCGAGGTTTGGTGATGATATCGACCGCGCCGTATTCAAGAGCCTTCAGAGTGCTTTGTGCCGCATCTTCTGCGAGGCTCGAACAAATCACAACCGGTATCGGGTGTTGTGTCATGATCTTCTTCAGGAAGGTCAGCCCATCCATCCGCGGCATCTCGATATCCAGGGTGATGACATCCGGCACTTGTTCGGCAATCCGCTCTGCAGCCACAAAAGGGTCACCGGCGGTTCCAATAACCTCGATTTCCGGGTCGGACGCGAGCACTTCACTCAGCGTTTGGCGAACTACCGCGGAATCGTCCACAATGAGGACACGAATCTTCGGTATGCTCATGCGTCCCTCTTCCCTGCTCCACGATGCCGAGGTGAATGTTCCGTAGCATGCTTGAGCCTGCGAAGCTGGACTTCGCCGTTCCCAGTATTGAAGTGAATATTGAGGCCGGATTTTCCTCGCAGGCTTGACGCCGCAATCTGAAAGCCCTCAGTGCGTAGAACTTCGAGTGCTGTGTCGCAATTTATGCTGCCGACGGTATCGCGTATGGGAGCATCCTTGCTTCCGAGCAATACGTCGGCGCCACCAAACACCTTTACCTCCACCTCGTTGCGAAGAGCACCCAGTCCGTCGAATTTTCGCGCAAGATCACGAATGCAAAAGTCTACATAGCGGTAACCGACTTCCGGGTGTACTCCCAGTGAAAAACCATCCGGACACCTTGGCAGCAAGGCATGACAAAGCGCACCGATACCCAGCCTCTTGCTCCAAAAGGTAATGCCGACGCAGGATCCCAGGAGCGTTCGGATCATGGTGGGCTCGCGAGCGAGATACATCTCGCCAGGTTGCAGATAAACCTCTGCCAGTTCTGCGTCAAGGTCTGGCATTGGCTCTCCTGTAAAGGGCCGGCGCTACCGGCATTAGAGGAAGATCCATTCCGTGCAGTGTTTCGGAGTGGCCGACAAAACAATACCCCTCCGGCATAAGGTGCTGGGTCAGTTTCTGAAGAATTTGCTCCTGGGTAGCTCTGTCAAAGTAGATGATGACGTTGCGGCAGAAGATCATATCTGCTTTCTCAGTCATCCGATAGTCAGCATCCTTGAAGTTCAAACGCCGGAATTCGACTAATTGACGTAGCTCGGGCACAACCCGCAGGAGGTTTGAACTGCGATCGCGGCTGCGCATGAAGTACCTTTTGCGCAAATCGGAGGCGACGGGCCTCACCGCATCCTCACTGTAGATTCCCAATGAGGCCTTCTTCAAAACCGTGGTGGAAAGATCGGTAGCGAGAATCCGAAACTGACAGCCCGGATGGGTTAGTCCAAACTCATTCATCACGATTGCAAGCGTGTATGGCTCTTCGCCCGTGGAGCAGCCGGCGCTCCAAACCAGAACTTGCCTCTCCTGCCCAATGCGTGCGACGAGTTCTGGAAGAGCCTTTTGGGTCAGGAACTCGAAGTGTTCCGGCTCCCGGAAGAAGTCAGTTTTGTTTGTCGTAACCACATCGAGAAAATGTACGATCTCATCTTTCTGGCCCTGGTGACCGAAAAGGTATTCGCAATACTCTGAAAATGAAGTTAGGTTCAAACTCTTGAGCCGCCGCTTAATGCGAAGTTCAAGCATTGTCTTCTTGTCAATATTCAGATTTATGCCCGACTGCGCGTAAATAAAACTACGCAGCCGGCCAAAGTCCGAATTGGATATAACTTCGTCGCGACTACTCATAGGGTGAAGGGGGCGCTCGCGCGCCCCGCCCCTTTCTTGATACTGCTGTTAACGAGTCGTTAGGCGGCTGTTTTGACACCTTCAACACCGCGCACGGCCACCAGTTCTTCTGCGGAGAAGACACGGTCGATGTCCAGGATCATGATGAACTCCGAGTCGCGCTTTCCCATGCCCTTGATGAAGTCGGTCCTGATTCGCGTGCCGATTCTCGGCGGCGGTTGAATCTGGTCCGGCTCAAGGTCGATGACTTCCTCAACCGAATCCGCTAATGCGCCAATCACAAACGATTCATTTTCAAGCAGCACTTCGACAACCACAATGCAGGTATTTCTTGTCTTGACGGTCTTTGTCATCTCGAAGCAAAGCCGCAGATCAACAACCGGCACAACGCTGCCCCGAAGGTTGATCACTCCGCTCATAAACTCCGGAGTTCTGGGAATTTCGGTAATGGTCGTGAAATCGAGCACCTCTCTAACCTTGGCAACGTCGGTCGCGAAGATCTCATTGCCCAGCTTGAAAGTCAGGTACTGCCGCGATTCAGTGATTTCGGTAACGCTCATAGTCCGCTCCTTTCGCATGTTGATCGCGCACGGACCGCGAGCGGCCTGCGCTGGAACTGGTTAGTAACGCTCAAAGCCCTTGTCAAGGTCGTCCTCCTTGTCTTTGAGCCTGAGACTAACCCCAGACTTCGCTACCGCCTTCAGGCCGGCAGGGACGGAGTGGCCGTTTGGCCTTGCTGCTCTCTGAGGAGCGACGGTTTGCCTCTGAGCCTTGGCCTGCTGTGGCGGAGCGTGACCCTCGTCTCCTGTGTGGAAGAAGCCAAGTGCGCTGACAAGTTGATCGGACTGGCCGGTCAACTCCTCTGTCGTAGAGGCCATCTCCTCGGAAGCGGAGGCGTTTTGCTGGATCACCTTCTCAAGTTGCTGAAGTGCCTTGTTGATCTGCTCTGCGCCGGTATCCTGCTCCTTGCTTGCGGCAGTAATCTCCTGAACCTGTTCTGCGGTTCTCTGGATATCGGGCACGAGCTTGTCGAGCATCTCTCCGGCTTTCTCCGATACCTTGACCGTCGTGCCTGAGAGCTGGTTAATTTCGCCGGCTGCCTTTTGGCTGCGCTCAGCCAGCTTCCGAACTTCCGCGGCGACCACCGCAAAGCCCTTGCCGTGTTCGCCGGCTCGCGCCGCCTCGATGGCCGCATTGAGCGCCAACAGGTTTGTCTGCCGGGCAATTTCTTCAATGATGGAGATCTTGCTGGCAATCTCCTTCATTGCCGCCACTGCCTCCAGCACGGACTTGCCGCTTTCTTGCGCGTCTTTGGCCGACTTGTTGGCTATCTTGTTGGTTTGTTGCGCGTTTTCCGCATTCTGCTTGATGTTACTGACCATCTGCTCCATAGAAGAGGAGGCTTCCTCGGCGGAAGCTGCCTGAGCGGTAGCTCCGTTGGATACCTGTACTGAGGCCGTGCTGATGGACTGACTCGCTGCCGATACTTCACCGGCGATAGCGCGAATATCCGATACCGTCCGTACGAGACCGTTGATCATCGCGCTCAGCGCCTGCATGAGCTTGTCTTGCGGCGAACGCTCCCGGATAACTACCGTCAGGTCGCCGTCGGCAATTCCCTCAGCTGCCGTTGTGATGTCGTTCATGGCAACGATGAGGGTGTTCAAGTTGTTCTTGATGGTGTTGAAGTCGCCATGGTATGTGTCTGTGATCTGCGCGGGAATATCTCCCTTGCTGATCTGTTCCACATACTTGGCAGAAACGTTGAGCGGTCCAATCACGGCATCCAGAATGGAGTTCACGCCGCGAACGATGTCAGCGTATGCTCCCTTCACCAACTCCGGATGCCCACGCTCAGCGAGTTTCCCTTCAGTCGCTGCTTCTGTCAGCCGCGCCATCATTTTCTGCAGGGTCAACAGAACCTCCGCAACATTGTTGATGGCCAGCTTCATTTTTTCGTGGTCGCCCTTGTAAGTCTGGGTAATCAGTTCGTCTATCTTGCCATTGGAGATCTGGGCGAGGATTCGATTGCCTTCGCCGATGGGCAGCAGAATCGCATCGAGCATGGTGTTCACGCCGCGTACAATCTCTGCGTATGCGCCCTGGAACTGTTCCGGCTTGCCGCGATCGGAGAGTTGACCTTCCTTCGATGCATCGGTCAGACGGTCTAATTCCTTGTGCAACAACTGGAGGACGGTGGCCACGTGATTGATGGCCTGCTTCATCTTCTCGTGGTCACCCTTGTATGTCTGGGCAATCAGCTCATCAATCTTGCCATTGGAGATCTGGCCGAGAATTCGGTTGCCTTCGCCGATGGGCAGCAGAATAGCGTCCAGCATGGTGTTCACACCGCGCACAATTTCGGCATACGCTCCTTGGAACTGCTCCGGCTTGCCACGGTCGGAGAGCTGACCGTCCTTTGAGGCATCGGTGAGTCGCACCAGCTCCTTTTGCAAACCCTGCAGAACGCTGGCGACGGTGTTGATAGCCAGCTTCATCTTCTCGTGGTCGCCCTTGTACGTCTGGGTAATCAGCTCATCGATCTTTCCGTTGGAAACCTGCGCAAGGATGCGGTTACCTTCGCCGATGGGCAGCAGAATGGCGTCGAGCATATTGTTCACGCCGCGCACAATTTCCGCGTACGCACCTTGGAATTGCTCTGGCTTGCCGCGATCGGAAAGTTGCCCTTCTCTTGACGCTTCAGTCAGACGTGCCAGTTCCTTTTGCAATCCCTGCAATACGACCGCAACATTGTTTACAGCCATTTTCATTTTCTCGTGATCGCCCTTGTAGGCCTGGGTGATCAGTTCATCGATCTTTCCGTTTGACACTTGGCCAAGTATGCGGTTGCCCTCGCCTATAGGAAGCAGAATGGCATCGAGCATTTTGTTGATGCCCGCAACGATTTGGCCATACTCCCCGGTGTGCTTGCTGGCATCGGCACGCGCATCCAGCTGACCAGCGACGGCAAAGTCCACCAGCGCATTGGCGTCGGCCGTTAGAGCGTGAATCGCCCGGGTGAGATCGACGAGGCTGATATTGATCTGCTCAAATTGAGTTCTCGCTTCGCGCGTATAGTGATCCGCCTCCGCCAACTGAAGGTTCACGTCCAGTTCGCCCTTGGCGATCTTGGCTAAGCCGGATGCTACCCTGACAACTTCGGCCTGAACGTAGTTCTTTTCACGCACAATCGACGTAAGATCCTGGACAACTTCTACAAAACCCACAAGCTCGCCCTTAGAGTCAATCAGCCTCGAAGACTGTTGCTTGCAGTTCTGTCCGTTCCAATCGAAGCTCGTCTCTCCGTTTCCTTTGCGCAACTGCACGAGGCCGCACCCATCTGTCCTGCAAATGCTCGCTCCTGCCGATGAGCAAGGCATGCCCCGCGCCTCGTTCCGGTTGCGGATGACGCCGTTATCCACCATGAGCTTTTCAAAGGCTCTGTTGAGAAATATCCACTTCATGTCCGCGTCGATCACATGAATCGGGAATTGCACCGCATCGAGGATCCCTTCATACCAGTTGACTTTCTCCTCCAATGCGCCGAGGATGGCGTTCACTCCTTCGAGTACGTCGCGGCTATTTCCCTCGAATGATTCTGTCTTCCCCCGATCTGAGAAGTTCCCTGTTTTGACCGCCGATGCCAAGCGAAGGACTTCCTGGGCTACAAGCTGCATCTCGTCATCTTGCGCATGTCGTCTGCCGTTCACCGGATCATGGTCACCATTTGAGTTCGCGCCATTTCCGTTGTGACCTCTGTGCGACTTCCCGTTTCCTTTCACAGCTGCTGTTGGCATAATTCTCTCCATCCTTTGAAACTCAATTCGTTGATACGTTCGCTCTTTGTGCTTAGGAACGATGCGCGTTACTCTGGTTCGTCCCTGGGTATTGTTTGCACTGCATCCGGTACGTTCGCGTTTTCAAGGAGACTTTGACAGCAAGCCGTCCTTTCCGCGGCTGTTTGCCGCAGTGGACTCAGGATGCCCGCGCGGGCTTCGAACACCTGCCCTGATGGCCTCCTGTACCAGCCGTTGAGGATCGAGGATCAATGCCACATTTCCGTTGCCGAGAATCGTGGCGCCGGATACAAACTGCACTTGCCGGTAGAATCGTCCCAGGCTCTTGATGACTGTCTGGTGGTCGCCCAGCACCTCGTCTACAACGAAGCCGTATCGCCCTTCCTCGGTCTCGGCGAACATGATCTGCTCCCGCTCAGGACGCTCCGTCTCTATTTCGAAGAAATCTCTGAGCCGGATATATGGAACAAGCTCATCGCGAATGTTTGCCAGATGCTTGCCATTGGCTTTTTCAATGTCCTCTCGCGTCAACTCGACGCATTCCAGAGTGTTGGCCAGCGGCAGCACAAAATATGCCTGCCCGACACGCACCAACAGTCCGTCGATAATGGCCATCGTGAGTGGCAGGCGCAACGTCACGCTGGTGCCTGAACCGAATTTGCTCGCGATATCGATTCTTCCGCGCAGCGCCTCCACGCGCTGTTGGACGACATCCATCCCGACTCCGCGTCCAGAAACGTCTGTGACTTGCTTCGCCGTAGAAAAGCCGGGCATCAATATAAATGAGAAAACTTCCGCTTCCGTGAGATTCGCATCTGCGGCAACCAGGCCGTTCTGCACAGCACGCGCGCGCACTGCATCCGCATCGATGCCACGCCCGTCATCCGTAACCCCGATGAGGACGTTGGCGCCGGAGTGGCGGGCAGATAAATGAATGGTTGCCGTCAGAGGCTTGCCTGCGGCAGCTCTTGCCTCGGGCGATTCGATGCCATGGTCCATACTGTTGCGAATCAAATGCATCAGAGGATCGTTTAGCTGATCGATGACCGTCTTATCCAGTTCAGTGTCGGCGCCCTCGATGGTAAGCTCCACATTCTTATGCAAGTCCCGCGCCAGATCGTGGACGAGCCGCCGGAATCGCTCGAAGGTAGCTCGAATCGGCAGCATCCGAATGCTCATCGAGTTCTCACGAAGGGCAGTGGTCAGTCGTTCGATCTCTTCTGAAACAGCCATTACTTCGGGATCGTCGCGGCCTGCCGCAATCTCGACCAACCGGGCCTGTACCGTCACAAGCTCGCCGACCAGATTTACAAACTGGTCAAGCTTCGCTGCCGGCACGCGGATGCTGGATGCGGTGTCTGGCTTGTCGTGTTCGCGGCGCCCCGGATTCTTGCGCTGTTCTTCCAGTGACTTAGCGGTCACTTCGGGCGATGAGGAAGGTTGCACGGCTACTGGCTCAATCGTCAGCTCGCAGCAATCCTCAACAAAAATGAAGACGTCGCGGATTGACTCTCGACCGCCAGTGGTGGTCAGCACAATCTCCCAACTCACATAGCAGCGTTCTGGATCCAACTCGCTCAAAGGCGGAATTGCCGCCATGCTGGCCGTGATCCGAGCTTCCCCTAACTGCTTTAGTTCGCGTATCAAGAGCAAGGGATTGGTGCCATTCCGCATCAGGTCTGGCCCAGGCTCAAACCGGATAAGCCAGTCCTGAATTGCGCCTTCATTTGCCGCATGATCAGGGGGCGCCGAGGAAGGAGGCGGCTCAAAATGTTTGGCGTCGGCAATTCCTGTAAGTTCTTGAAGCCGTAACAGGATGTCGGCCGCGGCCGCATCGTTTGCGCCGCTTTCGTCAGGACGTTCGTCCAACATTCTCTTGATCAGGTCTACCGATCCAAGGGAGAGGTCGACCAGCTTGGAAGTGACAACGAGCCGCCCTTCGCGGATTTCATCAAAAGCTGTTTCGAGATGGTGCGTGAATGCGGCCACCTCATCGAAACCGAACATGGCTCCCGAGCCCTTGATGGTGTGCATGGAGCGGAAGACTCGTCCGACAAGTTCACCGTCGTTCGGCCTTTCGTTTAGCTCAAGAAGCGACGTTTCCAGTTCTACGAGAACATCTCGGGCCTCTTCCAGATAGGCCTGCCTGTGCTTATCGATGATGTTTGCGTTTGACAACTGGGGCTCAAATCTTTCGTTGCGGTCTATTGTGGAAATTCGAGCTTCGCAAGACCGGCATCGGTCATTGCAACTGAGATCTCATCGGGAACAGAGCCATCAAGTACGAAAGGGATTCCTGCTTTCGCGGCATCCTGCTTGGCTGCATAGAGCACCTGCAAAGCTGTGATGTCCAGCTCGGTTACGCCTTCCAGCGTCAACCTGATCTCCTTGTTCGACGTCAACGCATTGAGAAAAAGGCTCTTGATCTCCGCAGCTGATGAAATATCAATGACGCCCTCAAGGCGAACGAGGGATAAGTTCTCCCGTTCTTCGAGCATTGCCGGCAAATTCAACTCCTTCTAACAACACGCACGTGTTCCTAATCCCACTGAACAATAGCGAGCGAAAATTAGTCTGATTGGCTTTCAACTTACTTCATCAGATGGTCGAAACAATCACTTACGTCATTCGAGAGACCGGGCACACGAACTCTCCAGCGCACGCAACCGTCCCAAGACTAGATATGGCAGGGTTACTCAGGAGCCACTACTATCGGCACGCGGAACTTGCCGTTCAACAATCTCATTAATCTCAAATGAAAACTGAGCTAAACTGTCCACTTCTTTGGACAGCACGTCGAACGCCATTCGCAATCAGTCGTCCAGCTGTGCATATTTCCACAGTGTGGTTACGAGTGAAAAATGGCTGAAAGCTATCTGCAACAATCAGAAGATCTTGTGCGATTGAAGCGTCGCGATTGCGTTTCGCGCTCGGTTCATTCGACAGGTATTGTCAGTTTGGAACCGGGCGGTTGGAAACAAAAATTATTTTTTCGGAACATTCTCTTAACAACGAATGAAGGCAGGCTGCCGAACTCCGCAGATGTCCGGCGAAACCACTGTCGCATTTTTCCCAGCAGGGCGTTGTGACGACCGTTCACTTCCCCGAGGAGTGATTGTATTCAGTAGCCGTCAATCCCCTGATCTCGCGGCCAGCGGCTTGGATTAGCATCAGGGAGTCTACAGTCAGTTGCGGCGGATTGGAAAAACAGATTCGATCGATACGGTCAAACATTTTCCAATTGCCGGGCTGATCCGTTGGGTGTGCCCAGCTCTCTCTGCGGCGCAAGAATCAAAACTCACCAAATATGATGATGACTCCTCGGCGCGCGGCGACAGCGGCTTTGTTCAATGCTTCGGAGAGCTTGCGTAATACCTGAATGCAAGCAGAAAAAACACTGTTATCAATGACCATAAACAGCATGGCCACTTATATATTCTTAATATAAGTCTCACGCCTCACTTATAACTTTCTTGAAAACACATACGGGCTCTTTATGGACTTCACAGTAATGTCAACGTAATCCACCCCCGCTCGAAGCAAGAGCGGATGCAGGCGGCCCGGGAAATGCGCGCTTCATAAGACGCGATGCTGTTCAGCCTTTCCGAAAACACAGCTTATTCCTTGCGACTCTCTTACGTCGCTTCGCATAACAATTTGTATGAGGTGGGCGGAAGCGACAAGCTAGCCATACCTCAGCGCAAGCCAACACATTTTAGCCCGGCAACGCAAAACGTCAAGGAGACCAGACACCTATGAAGAAGAATCTCAAATCCGCCTTAATGTTGGGGCTCGCAATCTGTAGTTTTGTTGTGCAGCTCGCGTGTCAAGCCCAAAGCACGAATCCAAACTCAGCTAACGCAGCAACGCCGCAAAGTGCGAACGCTGCGGCTGACCCTCCTGCCTCGGCGGCAGCACCGTCAGACAACGAGGCGATTATCAAGGAGCTCCAGGAAATGAAGGCGCGGATTGCGCTGCTGGAGTCCGAGCTAAAAGCAAACAGCGACGCCAACGCGTTACGCACTGCTGCGGGAACCGCTGTCAGTTCCGGACCAGCCACTACCGCGGTGCCACTACAACAAGCACCAGTTCCGGCCCCAGCGGCGGCTCCCGCGCCTCCGGAGATCAGCGCGGAGAGAACTACCAAGGAGGCGCCGTTCTCCGGTGACTGGACCTGGTTGAACAGCAACGGGCGCGTGGTAGACACCCCTATGGCCACCAAGTACTTCACGCCAGAGTTCCGCGCCGACATTAACTACACGCTGGATTACAACCACCCCAAGGACGACTCGCTCGGTGGCTCGACAGAGACCTTCCGCTCCGATGAGTTTCAGGTCGAGCAGTTGAGTTTCGGCGGCGACATTCGCATCG
>Ga0181520_10006660_pt1 | contig 17506 bp, 18 predicted proteins | sample PEATcosm2014_Bin_29_FD_132451 | JGI IMG/M metagenome (GOLD analysis project Ga0181520, IMG submission 132451) | Peatland microbial communities from MTU Mesocosm Facility, Houghton, MI, USA - PEATcosm2014_Bin02_30_metaG | ecosystem: Environmental > Terrestrial > Soil > Wetlands > Peat | place... | reverse complement strand
GAGCTCAGTCCTCTCAGTGATGACGTTGCCCGACCCGGACTCCTTCTCTACCAGCTTGGCTCCATTGAAGCCGGACTGGGTAGAAATGATCATCTCTACGTTCTTGTAGCCAACACCCTTAACGGAGGCCTTCTCGTACATGTAGTTAGCCGCACCGGCCATTCCCACAAGGGTCACAGCCAGCACAACAAGGATCAATAGATTTCGTGCCGTTAAATACCCTCCTTAACTATAGCTTTAATACGACGGCTAGGCCGTATACATGGCGTTTGCCTAATGCCTTGAAACCAAAGCATTCTGTATTCAATCCCATCCTATACATCTTCCTAGCCACTTAAGCATAAGTACTATAGAGGAACCTGAATTTAAGGCTATGGTTTGAAACCACTAATTTCATTAAAGATGATTGACATAGATAAGAAGGAAATAAGAATATCAGTAAAGGCTGTAAGAAAAGACAGTTCGACTTTTGACAATGTTAATCATCCCAGTTAACGTCGATTAACGGATGGAGATAGGACCTTCGAACTGAGGGATGAATCACGACCTTGGCACCCATCTACATTGGTTGCCGTTTCAGCTTATAAGGGCTCGAAGGCCCTGGAAGATATCGGTTGGCTATATTTCAATTATCATAAAGAAGGATATCTTTAAAGCGGTGAAATGTCAATGGCTGCTATACATTTTCATCTATATTCAAGTGCTCACTCTGATGCCAGCAATACGTAAAGGCCCTACCTTCGCGATACGCCTCATCCTCGTGATTTAAGAGAGTAGAGCCGCGGAGGGCATCGTTATTTTAGTCATTTAAAGGAAACGCAGGGTTGAAAGTCGATATGTAATTAAATAATTAAACGATTCCTCAACCCTGATAGGTCCTTCCACCTTACTGGGTTCATAGTGAATCCGTCCAGTGTTACTAATGCCAAAAGGCTTATTACTTAGTGTGATAGCAACTCGTTAATGAGCTAAGCGCTGAAAAAAACCCTCCTTTACCAGGCCCATGAAGCTCAAAGCGGATCGGCGCCATGGGGTGAGAACTGCCATGAAGTGCCCCGGAGTAGGGATATTCCAGGGCACTTACACCTCTACAGAGATTTTCAGCAGTATAATTAGATATCTCATCTTCAGTGAGGATAATCAGGAGCCAGCCCTAAACGTAATTCCTTTTTGCGCTTTGGCAGTCAGAGGCTTTAATCTCTGGAAGCTGACCTTACCGTGACTTCCTCTCCGGCCTAAAGGCCGGAGCTTCCTACTTCATCGATCTGACGCTTACCTGAACGTGCGTTCAGGCCGGAGGTCAGGTCTTCATAGGCTCTACCCCTCAGTCCGAGGGTGGTCATGACGCAAAAATCATATCAGGAGATGCCGAAAGTGCGATATGTGATACGAGCAGATGGCAATCGTCATGAAAAGGCTTACTGCCTATGTCACCGGACGGATACAGAGAGTTGGCTATAGGGCAAGGATAGTCGATATAGCCAACGCCCTGGGCCTGGCAGGGGCTGTCCAGAACCTTGCCGATGGCCGAGCGAAGATAGTAACGGAGGGCGAGGACAACGACCTGGAACGGTTCACTAGGGTAATCGATATCAAGAACACCCTCATCTGTGTAGAATCCCTATCATGGGACTACTCCGAGGCCCACGGCGATTTTTCATCATTCTATAAATTGGTTGGCGGCGATGAGACCAATTCCAGGCTGGATCAGAGCATAGTGGTCCTCCATGAGATCTTGGATGCTATCAAGGACATGCACGCAGACCTGGCCGGCAAGCAAGACCAGACGTTAGAAGAGATCAAAGGCCTGAGAGGCGACCTCCATCCTGGTTTAGCGGTATAGCTTAGGACTGTTCAGGAGGACGTCAAAACTATTAAGGCTCGCCTAAGGCATGCCTTAAGCTATCTACCCCCTTCTTTGTAGTGCTACATTGGAAGCAATAGTTCAACGTGTGTCCCATTACTAGTATAGCGTAACGTTAATTATGGATCATAAGGTAACAACTATGGGGTTTTTCTCTGGCTTTAGTTTTACCGAACTGCCATTGGACCGTAGCTTTAGGCCTATTCCTTTCTTTTTCCCTAGGAGCAACCTCTTTGGCAAGGGTTTTCATATCCCCTATCCTGCGATTCAGGCATTGTCTAGAGATGGCAGATAGTTCAATTTCTGCCATATTAGGGCAACCGCCCTTTTTTGAGTAAAGTGAAGCTCAAACCTCGTGGCAAGTTCAAATGATTCTTCAGGCAAAAATGCTTCATAAAATGAGCTAGCGGGGTTAGTATTGAGGTTATACTGAACAACTTTAATGGATTCTGCGTCAGGATATCGCAAAGCAATTCCTTTCATGAAATCCGCATGATCTACTTTGGTACTATGTTTATTAACACAGTTTGTCCTCTTGCCTTCATGAGGATCAAAAGCGATAAAGGCGCAGCAAGTATCATTACGGTTATATTCGTAGCTTTCTTTTTTTGGCTTTCCTGGCTTCATAGGTATTGGTATCAGAACGTCGTCGATCAACTGGCAAAGTCTTACATCAAAGCAGATTAAATGACGTGCTGGATCATAAGATTATTCATATTGGTCCAATACATCTTCCATATGCCATATGAAACCGCTTGTTATCTTACCTATGCACCATCGAGTCTTCGGCTAGGGCTTGATTTCCATTATTTAAGATCCTTTGAACGCTCATGGTAGAGATGCAATCGATAGACTTTAGCTCAAGGAGCTTATCAGCTATCAATTTTAAAGTCCAAGTGTATCTGCCTTCCGGTGGTTCAGAGCAGGCAAGAAGTGTCATTTTTGTCTCTATAGTCCCATCCAGCTTGGGTGGCCTTCCGATACGAGATTTTTCATCTATGGCGGAGGATAAGCCTTCTTGACAATATCGTTTCATCATTCGGTTTACATGGATGAGCTCTCCGCTCCCCTGTCCCTCCTTAACTAGCTTGGTCTTGATCTCCTCCAGGGGCTCTGGAAACTCCGTCTCGAAGCGCTCGTGGGGGACCTGGCCCAAAATCTCCTCTTTCTTCCAGCCGTAAAGCTCCTCTACACCGCTTCCCCTGGAGATGATCCTGTCATCCAGGCTCCTGATGAGGATAAGAGCAAGGTTGAGCCTCTCCGACTGCCTCCTTAGGGTCTCATTGGCCTCTTCTAACAGCTTGAGGTTCCTTTCCTTCTCCTCTGAGGCCTCCATGAGGTCCTCATATTGCTGGTACAGCCACTCTTCAGTTGCCGACAGCTCCTCAAGGCTGGATGAGCTCTTCCACGGTATCGGAACGGATCTATCCCAAGTGGGCCTGCGTTGAGACTACGTAAACGGATGTCTTCTATGTGCTGGTAAAGTTCTATGATCCTGCTGAATAGATTGTCGCTCGCCATCTTGCAGCTCCATGGGTATTTTGGACTGGTTAAGAATAGCACCTTGCCTACTAATATTATAGATCTCAGCTAGAAAATCCATTTTATAGTTAAAAAATTTTGCTTGCGAAGGCTAGAATCTTCGGCAGAAACTGTAGATCATAAGTTAGAAAGATGGAATAAAAGGGCTTTCAGGCCGGATGCTCTTTGGTACCCGGCCTATAAAGGGCTTACCCCTTCAGCTGCTTCACCTTGTCGAAGATCTGCCTCATGGTGTGCTCATTGCTCTCCGTAAACCGGAAGGGCGATCCCGTGAAGGGCTTGAAGTAGACGGGCACGTCATCCAGCCGGTAGAATGTTCCGTCGCACTCCATGGCATCTATGACTCCCGGCAGCACCACGTCCGCTACCAGGGTGGTGGGGCAGGGGGCTATGTCTATGCAGACCACGGGAATCTCAGCCAGGTACTTGGCGCAGTCGGCTGGGAAGTGGGAGACCAGATCCGCCGAGAGTATGAAGGCTGCATCCACGTCCTTATCCCTTAGCAGGTCCACAGCTGTGTACTCCCCTGGGTTGTACCTGGGGTATCCCCTGGAAAAGTCCAGGCCGAAGGGGAAGCCGTACATGTAGGAGGCTATCTGGTTGAACCCGGCCACGTTGCAGTGGCCTCTTAGAGCTCCTATGACGAACTTGGTGTGGTTGTTGAGCTCCTTGACCAGGTTGAAGGCGAGCTCGGCATTCCTGTGCTTTCCGTAGGAGGAGGCGATTCCCAGGCCCACGTAGATGGCTCCGAAGTTGCAGGACTTCATCATATCCAGCATCTTCTCCATCCTCTCTATGGGAACGCCGGTGATCTTCTCCACCGAGGGATGGGGCCTCTTTCCGTGGAGCAGAGTTAGGAGCGCAGACAGAAGCTCGTAGTCTGTGTTGGGCTTGAGCTGTATGTGAAGGTCGGCATTTTCAGCCGTGACCGATCTTCTGGGGTCTACGCATATTACCGTCCTGTCGAATCTTCCCCTCCTGGTCCAAAGGCCTCTGGGGTAGATGGCGTACCTGGACATGTGCCTCGGCATGGACTCCAGGGGGTTGGATCCCCAGTAGACCGCCAAAGTGGAACGGAGCTTTCCCTGGCCAGCGGTGGAGCCAACGCGCCCTGCCTCCTGAATTCCCATGGCCGTAGGCCCGTGGCAGACCGTGGAGTTGGAGTCCACAGCCCCTCCCAGGAACTCTCCTATGTGAAGGCCCACCGCCATGGCCTCGCAGGAGGTCTCGCTGCCCATGAAGAGAAGGGGCCTCTTAGCCTCGACCAGAATCTTGGCGGCCCTGAGAATCGCTTCGTCCCACTGGGCCTTCCTTCGGTTGCCGTTATCTCTTATCAGGGGCTCTCTTATCCTGTGCTCGCTTACTATCTCCTGGAACTTGGCATTGCCCATCTTGCAGGCGTTCTTGGTTGTCAGGGTTCCAGGACTAACTTCTACCTGTATGTCGTCGCAGGAGGCGCCGCATACGGGACAGATCACGTTTTTGAAGGCCATTTTACTTTGCCCCCGTGTACAGCTTAGCAACTATCTCCTCGGCGCTGAGGACATTTTCATGGGAGGGCTCGATGGTGACCGGGCTTCCCTTGTAGAGGGGAGAACCGGTGGAGAATGTCTCGGGCTCCACCACCACATTTGCCCAGATGGCCCTGGGCATGAAGGCCTGGCCCTTGGGAACACCGCTATCTGGCACCAGGTATACCACCACGCTGTACCTTCCGTCCCTGGAGGTGACCCTGACCTTCTCAGGGGACCCGAGGTCTGCGTAGTCCCAGGGACTCACGTCGCAGACGGCGCATTCCATGGTATAATCTTCAGTGAGCTTGCTTCCACCCTTGGCCAGCCTTCCCTCGTCGATGGTGCTTCCTGTATTGAGTAAAACTACCAGCATTTTCTTTTAACCCCCTAGATCCCCTCTCTGTAATAGAGGATGCCTTTGGGATTCTTGCTTATGGCGTAGTCCCCTGAGTACTTGGTAAAGCATCCCTCTATCTGATGCTCTCCGATCTTCGGGTTGGCTTCAGCCCCAGCTTCCACGAAGCCCGGGGTGAACTGGGAGACCTCTCCCAGGATGGCTATGGTTCCCACCGTCATCTCGGCGCCCAGGCCCCTGACTGCGTTGCCCTTGATGATGATGGCACCACCTCCCTGGCGTATGCCGCAGAAGTTCTCCACATTTCCGTTAACCAGGATCTCACCGCCGGCCAGGCCTCCACCGAGCTGGCTCCTGGCATTTCCGCCGATCTCGATCTTACCGCCGGTCATGCCCTTCCAGCTTCCCCTGTAGGCTGAGCCCACATGATCTCCGGCATTTCCTTTGATCTGGAGGAGTCCTCCTTTCATCTCCATCCCCGACCATGAGCCTGAATCCTTCTCGACCAGTATGCTTCCTCCGGCCATCTCGGCTCCCGTGTGCATGCCCGAGGATCCCTGGATCTCTATCTTTCCGACCTTCATGCCGTGACCTATGTGCTTCACCCTGGGAACGTCTCCCTGGATTATTATCACAGTATTCTCAGGAGTTCCAGCTCCTCTTACGTCTACGTCGAAGAAGTCCGCCAGGGGAAGTTGGGCTGGACCCTGCCACACCAGGAGCTTCTCTATATCCCCCTTGGCCTTCCCTGAAAATAGCCCAGGGTTTATTATCTCAGCCTCAAGGGTGAGCTCAACAGGGCCTTTAGGTGTAAGAACTATCTCCGCCATGGCCATCACCTCCTCACCAAGGCCTCTATCGGCCTGTTGACCTCTATGGGCACCGGGTTTCTGAGGTACTTGTCGGGCACTGGATAGTTGGCAAAGCCCAGGGTGTAGTACTTGAACCACTCCTTCACATCGGAGAGCATGTCCTTCTCCAGATCTTCATCCACGTGGGGCTGACAGTAGAATCTGCTGCCCTCGGGAACAGCTACAATTTCGCCGTTCCTGGCCACGATATCGCCGCTCTTTATCGTATATTCAGGCCTGGCGAAGGCTTTTACCAAGGCTGCAAAATCTTTTGTATCTATCTTGCTTGGATCCATTGAGTAGACGGTCACGTCGCCGTCGGCCCCTATTCCCAGGTGACCCTTTCTGTAGGCCATGCCTATGGTCCTGGCGGGGTTGGCCCTGGTCAAAACTGCGATCTCCGACAGGCTCATTTCCCTGTCAGTTCCTCCCAGGCTCGACCTATCCCTGGCCCACTTGTGGCACTCGTCAAAGGTGGCCTCTCTCGCAGCCTTGGACATGAGCCAGGAGATCACAAGGGGATACTTGGTGAAGACCCCTCCGTTCGGGTGATCGGTGGTCATGATGGTCTTCCAGGGATCGTTTATCATCAGCAGAACTTCCAGGCCCATGGCCCACTGGATGCTATGAACGGGGTTTCCCTTGAGGTATGTGAAGGGTAAAACTCCCGCGCCGCACTCCATCTCCACGTCGGTGTTGGACCACTTCTGGCCAGTGAGCTGGTAAAGATCATGGATGGCAGGACCGTCTCCGGTCATGGCTGTAGCAGGACCGAAGGGAACGCTGCCGTTATCCACGACCACGTGTTCTGCCTTGTTTATGTAGTCCACCAGGCCTTTGACCCCGGACTCGAAATCCTTCCACGAGGTGCCGCCAAATGCGCTGAACATTGCATGGGCCAGGTACACCGACTGCTTTCTCCTGGGATCTATCTTGGTCTGCGCCCACTCCACCTCTGCCTTGTTATGGGGCTCGATTCCCGAGGGAATGGCCAGGGTGTCGCAGGTGATCTTCCAGTTTCCAGGGTGGCCCAGGTTGTTAGTGTGGAGGTGGAGGGACATGGGAAGGCCCAGCATCTCATTGACCTTGACCAGACCTTCGATCATCTCACGGGAGGTTATGCCAAAGTGGATGTTGGGCTCGTCCAGAGATCGAACGTTCTTGCCCCAGCCCCAGTTCTCGACCCCAGCCGGGTTTACGCACTTTATGCCGTAGGCCTTGTGGGTCCTCATCATCCAGGCGGCGTAGGCTGCAGCCTTCTCTATATCGCCCTCTTTGAGGTAGCGCATGATGAACCAGTTGTTCCCGAGCACCAGGTAGGCGCCCATGTCCAGGATGGGGGTGGCCCTCATCTCCTCGTGGGTGTGCCTGGCCTCCAGGGGCGGCATGGCTGCCTCAAAGACCGTTGTATAACCCATGGCTGCATAGTCATAGCCCTGCTTGTAGACCGATGGGACTGTGTAGCCACTGCCGGAGTGGGTCAGCTGGGTCCTGGGCCTGACCGACTTGTAGTGGTCCTCGGGGCGCATCAGCCTTCCAGCGTTTACTTTGGCCCCGGCCACGTGGGAGTGAGAGTCCACGCCTCCGGGCATGACCGTTTTTCCCCTGGCATCGATGATCTTGGCGTCCTTAATCTCTGATCCGGAGAGGTCGGCCACGACCTTTCCGTCCTTTATGAAAATATCCTTGACATCGCCCTCGATGCCGCTCAAAGGATCGAATACATAGCCGTTCTTGATGATCATCATGGCAGCCATCAGGCAACCTCCTTCTTCACCAGCCATATGGCATCGGCCGGACATATCATGCTGCAGGTGGCACAGGAGCCACAGACGTCCTGGTTGACGACCTTGATGGAGCCGTTGGTTACCTCCAGCAAGGGCTTTTTATCGAGCTCATTCAGGTGCCCCGCTGCCAGGTAGGGATCGGAGAAGGCATTGACTGGACAGGCAATAACACAGTTGCCGCATCCTAGACACCTCTCGTCGTTCGTTTCCAGTCTTGAGGTCAGGGATGGCCTCGGGCTCGGCCCTGAGATCATCTTTTCAAAAGACCTCTTCTTCTTCATCTCGGGCAATATGGCCGTCTTATTGACTGTGATGGCCCCCACCGGGCAGGCCATAGAGCAGGCGCCGCAGTAGATGCAGGCGTCTTTCCTGTGGCTGACCTTTTCTACGATCTCCCCCTTTTTCCATTCCTTATTGAAGAGGGCATTGGCAGGACAGGTATCGACACATGTCCTGCAGGCCTGGCAGACGGCCTCGTCCCTGGAAAACTCTCCTGAGAAAGGCTTTTCCACGGCTATGGCACCGGTGGGACAGGCCGCCGAGCACCAGCCGCAATGAACGCACCTGGTCAAATCTACGCCTACCTTTCCTTCCACCCCAAGGCGCCCGTCCTCGGCCAGCTTCCAGCCGTCCTTGGATAAGCACCCCTGGGGGCAAAGGTCGATGCAAAGACCGCACCTGACGCACTTGCCATGGTCCACGGCCGTGAGCTTCATGGCCCCGAATAGATATGAATCGTCCCTTTCTGACTTCCCGGCCTTTCTGAAATCCAGGGCGCCTGTAGGGCAGACCTTGGCACAGAGGGCACAGAGGTTGCACTCTCTGTTTTTCTTCTCCAAGAAGTCCTTATCAATGAGCCCCCTCGAGACGGCACCGACAGAGCCGATTATCAGCTCGCCCCTGGGGCAGGCTTTGACGCAGGTTCCACAGCCTATGCAAAGTTCGGGAAGATAGACTTGCGATCTGTCATCTTTAGTTCCCAGCAGTAATTCTCTCATCATTCCCACGCCTGTTGGCCAGACTTGTGGTACGGCAAGGGTTAAAGATGTTTTGCATATGCGTCGATCTAAGCGATTGGCGCAAGCGTATACGTTCGCATTATAATAACATGTTAAGCGCTTAAGTTTAGATCTATAATCTCTTCTTGAGGTGATCCTCCTGGTCGTCTGGCACTGTTCCAGGCATCAGATCCGTCTGCATCATCAGACACAGGTCCAGAATAAGGCATGGCTTCTAATATTTGGCCCGCCATATGCCCCTCTGGATGCTCAGCGAACTGGAGAGTGCCATGGCCATGATAGAGGCCAGGGATCAAAAGGAGATCCTTCAAGTCAAGGAGGGCTGGCAGGAGGCCCTGGAGGTGGCATCGGAGATCCTCAGCTGGCCAGATAGCTTGGTAATCCAGTACAATCCTGCCACCTGGAGGAGCCACCATTATGTTGTGGGCATGAGGTTCATAACCTACCCCTGGGATGATCTCACCGCCTTTGAGTTTACCACCCCCAACGATATACTGCCCTTCGACTGCTTCGGGCAGAAGTTCGCTAAGGTCGGGGTCATGCTTCACGAGATCGGCCACATGGTGGACGACGCCCGCTGGGGCATTGACCTGAAGGCTTTAGCCGAGGCCTCTGAGGAGTTCATAACCAGAGAGCAGAGGGCGGAGCTCTTTGCCTTTGCCTGTCATCCCGTGGCAGCCTTCGAGGCCAACCTGGCCCTGGTAGAGTCCACGGCCAGGTTGCTTGGGATAGATTTGGGGAAGCATTCTAAGGCGGTGGCAGCCATAGAGACCATGGGACACGCCGGTCTGGCCGGGGACGTCGATCCCATCGACGTCCTGAAGGGAATACAGGACATTGGCTTTCCAATGGACATGATCCTAGAGAGATACCTGGCGGTCTTCTCCTTCTCCATGGCAGGGCTCACAACCGTGCCCGAGATGAACTGTAGCCGAGGACTGGGGATAAAGATGTCCGAGGGTCTGGAGATGGCAAACTGGTGGCTCTGCCAGTACCTGAGGGATGAGATAGACCTTGAGGAGCTTCAAGAGAAGCTGATGGGAGTGGATTACTTCGCATTCTCAGAGGAAGGGCATGATCCTCTTGAATACCTGGATTTTGGTTATATTAACCGAGAGAAGGCTAAGGAGAACCTGTCCCGGGCTAGGAAGTACTTCGGGGAAGAGCCGTGCTTTGGGGATCTGCTGAGGGCTGTGGAGGCCCTAGAGGCCAGTATGAGCTTGCCATCCTGATAGCTAAGCTTGACCACTTCTTTTGATCCTTTAGCTAATATCTCTGGGTAGTTCATCCGGCCAGCTTCCAGAGCTATCTTTCCAGAAATTATCTGCCTAAAACTGCTAGCATGGGATAAATCTCCATCCTACCGAGCCTCAACTTAACCGCCGGATCCTCTGAGGCCAGGGCCTAGACCTGATCCTCCCCATCCACCTCGATGATCCCAAGACCATAGGCGCCTTTGGGATCTAGGACGGGTCCGAAGATCAGGGTGATTCCCTTCTTTGCCATGACTCTCCAGTAGATGGAGTGCTGCTGCATGATCTTCCTATCCTCTTCCGTCCTATCATGGGCAAAGGTGGGCCTGGGTGGTATGAGCTTGAAGACAAAGCGCTTCTTTTCTGATGTATTGGAGAAACTATCCTTCAGCATATCGGTATCCCCTCTATGGTATGTTCAGCTCTTACTTTCATCAACCTTCAAGGCCTTCGATCTTCCGTCCTCCTGGAGCATATCTTTGTCGTTGCAGGCACCATAATACCTCAAATTCTGCTGATACTTCTGGGAATAGCCTGGCTGCTGCAGGGAAATCCGATAGAAATTCCCTTCGCTCCAGAGGCTCTATTTCCCGAGGCTCGTTTAAGCACTCTGCTGCTGGTAGCAACGGTAATCCTCCATTTTGCAGGCATGAATATGTCTGGGTATTATGCTTTGGAGACTAGAAAACCTTGAAGGGACTACCCTCGGGCGATCTTCCTTTCGTCAGGAGCTCTCTTCGCCCTCCTGGTGCTCAGCACCATCTCCCTCGTGGTCTCCCTCGGCCAGCTGAGCCTGGCTGCGGGTTTGATGCAGGCCTTTAGCTATCTTTTGGCGGCCCCTTCAGCCTGGAGGTTCTATTATCGGCCATAGTAGTTATGGCTGCCCTAGGAGTCATGGCCAATTTGACCACGTGGATGATGGGACCGGCGATGGGCTTAAGCGTTGCAGTCCAGCAGTGCGATCTGCCGCCGATAATCTCTCACAAGAACAGGCATCAGGTCCCGGATAAGATACTCATAATTCAATCTGTTTGTGGTTCGACCTTCAGCATGCATCTCCTACTAGTGCCTTCCATCAACGCATACTACTGGCTGCACTCGGTACTGACGATGCAGATCCTATCAATAGCATATTTAATGCTCTTTGCCTCTGCGCCATCAAGCGTCGCTATTCCCAAAGAGGCAGGCTTAGGGCTTACAAAGTGCCTGGTGGAGACTTGGGCATATGGATCGCAGGCTCTGCAGGGGGACTTTCGTGCCTCTTTGTGATACTTATCGGCTTTCTGCCGCCCGGTTTTTTCGAGACAGGAGGGGATGTCTTTTATACGACAGCCATATCGATGTGACTGCTGCTGCTCCTTTGGACGGCGTTGATACTTATATACCTCAAGAGACACGAATGGACAGGAGCCCCAGAGGTTTGTACCATTGGTCCTAGGTAGTCTTGGATTGCCAACTTCAATTAGCAGATTTTAAACTTCTACTAGCACTTCTACGGCTAGCTAGATGTCCTCCTACGCTAAACACTCTCACCCATCAGAGCATCGATGTGCCTGCGACCGAACCTCTTCAGGTACATGGCGCCGCTGTTGACGTAATGCCTATAGGCAAAAGCTATGCGCTCCTTCTGCTCAGGCCTAAGCTCCTTAAGCTGCCTGGCAGGGCTGCCTACCCACAAGGTTCCTGGAGGCACTTTTGTCCCTTCGAGCACCAGAGCACCTGCAGCAATCAACGCACCTTCACCAATAACACAGTGGCCGAGCACGGTCGCTCCCATCCCTATCATGGCACCATCCTCGACTGTAGAATCGTGGACTGTGGCCCTGTGGCCGAGGGTAACTCTGTTGCCTATAATGCAAGGATGATCTGGCTCGATGTGCAGTATGGACCCATCCTGGACGTTGCTCTTCTCACCAACCTCTATGTAGGAGTCGTCTCCCCGAAGGACGCAGCCGTACCAGACTGAGCTGTGGGCCTTCAGCCTCACCCTTCCTACTACCACGGCTCCGGGGCTGACCCAGGCGGTGCTGTCGATGGTGGGCTTGGACCACAGGGCAGTCCAATCGCCGTTATCTTTAGGGTAAGGGATATCAGGCATCTGAGGAACCGTGGCTGAGATCTTAGGCCAGCTCTGGAGGGCATCTTCTTCTTTCATGTTTAAGCCTGAAAATGATCATTAATATAAGGGTTATCCCGGAGAGAGCTATTGTGACCTGAATTATATTCTTGGAATCAATGGCTTCGAGGGATCTGTTCTACCTCCAAACGATAAACCATATAGCCCAAATCAGTATATTTTTCCTCAAAGAGGGGTTAGGGGTAGCCCATGTGGCGATTGGGCACATCCGTCGCCCTCAGAAGTGCACCCAGATGCTTAACTGGTAATGTCAATGGCATCGATCCTTAAACATTGCATTCGGATATTTTATCCATAAGCAACTGAATTTGGGGGCATTCAGCCTGGATAAAGGTGGATTGGCATAACCGTGGCAGGATATTTTGAGGAGACTGCGCGTCTAGGAGTCTCCTTTCAAGGGTGCGCTCACGTGCCGCGCGGACTGCCCCTGACCCCCTAAGTGGGGGACCTTTCAGTTAGATCTACGGTGTCCAGTTGATTGGATTTACGAGGATCAACCATCAGTTCCCTTTTCTTAGGGAGCTAGAATAGCAGATAGGTTCAAAGCATCATGGATAATACAGCCCTCAGAGGAATAATGATGATGTACAGAAATGCAGATGCTAAGCCGGTCCAGGCTTTGCTGGGCATCGTCAGGCGAACGCTCATCGAGGGCAAATCGATGATGATATGCGAGTTCACCCTGGAAAAGGGAGCCCAGATACCTACCCATGCCCATCCCCAGGAGCAAGTTGGATATCTGGTGTCCGGAAAGATCAGGGTTATAGTGGATGGCAAGGGCTTCGAGCTAAATCCAGGAGACTGCTACTGCGCCCTGCCCAATGTGCCCCACAGCGCCGAGATCTTAGAGCGGTCGATAGTTGTGGATACCTTCAGCCCGCCAAGAGAAGATTACCGCGTTTAAGCATTCTTTGAGCGTTTCTATTTTTATTAATCATGACACGTTGAATCCATAGGCTGACACAGCAAGGCAGCAGTTCCTCATGTGTGGATATGCCGGATGACTCTGAGTGCTTAAAGCTGCCATTTTCGTTTTGACGGGAATCTATGAATGCACCAAACCCTGAAGGATCTTGAATTCCAAGGTACTGCGCTACTATATGGCCTGCATAAGTGCTCTATAAATCTGGAAATAACTCTGGAGTCCATTGTGGATGAGATATCAGGGATGGCTAACCTGCTGATGGGAGAGGCGGGCGATGGAGCGCCCGTGGCTGTGATACGAGGTCTGAAATATCCTAAGGCTGGAGACACCCTCTTCATGCCAAGGGGTGTGGGTATATTTTTGAGATGCTTGAAGGGTTGGAAATATTCGATTATAGTGGAGCTGGCTGTGGCCTTAAAGGAATGCACTCCATGAGAATCAGTAGGTGGCGGGCAAAGGTACGTATAACCTTTAAATCGCCGCCCCTTCTTTGTTAATGTTATTAACCGTTGTTATTACTGGTAACTTATGCACTTGATTTAAGCATTCGCTAACGTTAGCCACGTGGAAGAAAAAAGAGAATCAAACCCGCCAGACCTCTCTGGGAAGCTTGGTTAAACTAATCCCTCCATTATCTGTCGCCAGGAAAGTATCCTCAATCCCCACGACCCCTTCACCTGGATATATCATCTTGGGCTCGATGGCGATGGTCATATTGGGCTGAATTGGGTGATCAAGGGGCCCAATCACGGGATACTCGTCCAGCTCCATGCCCACGCCGTGGCCTACGAAGCCGCACTTATTATCCGTAGGCCCTCCCAGCCAGTCTCCATAGCCTCTCTCTGAGCCTATGGATTCTGAAAGGTTGAAGGCGTCTTTTCCGGTTCTTCCCGGGCGAAGCTCCCTGGCTATGGCCTTCTCTATCTCCAGGGTGACCTCGAAGGCATCCTCCAGCTTTTTGGGCAGGGAACCTATGCAAAAGATCCTGGTAGCATCGGCGATGTACCCGCCGTAGATGCCCACCGAGTCCACGAAGATGGGCACATTTCGTTTTATACTCCCAAACCCCGCCCCCTGGGGAAAGACCAGGGATGTGCCCCTCCCGCCGGTGGGGGATGCCAGGAAGCTCGGAGCCGCGGCATCGGCGCCCGACATGAGGTGGCCTAGGGGAACTATGCTGTTGAACCTCCTGAAGCGCAGAGAGCCCTGATGGCCCATCACCCTCATGGCCAGCTCCAGGCGGCACATCACCTCCACCTCCTGCATGCCCTCTTTCAGGAACTCGGGGACCGATGAGATGCCGGCGTCCAGCATCTTGGCCGCCTTCTTCGTGAGGCTTATCTCGAACTCGGATTTGACGGAGCGCAGGTGCTTGACCTTCTCCGAGACATCGACGAGCTTCACGTCGGGCCCGAGGGCCTTCTCCACCCGGGAGTAGATGCTATAGGGGAGAACATCGTGCTCAAGGCCGATGACTGCGCCAGGCTTGATGCCAAGCTCGGACCTCAGGTTCTTGAGGCTCCTTAAGGGCTTTACATCCAGGGGAGACTCCTCCTTTGCCCTCTCCAGGCTTCTCTTGGCCATGACTATGGGTTCAGAGTCCCTAGGGACGTAGACCAGGCCGTCCTGGGCCGTACCTGAGAAGTAGCACATGTCCACTGCCTGGAAGAGGATGGCTCCGGTCATCTCCCCCATCTGGCGTTGAAGCCTCTTTACTCTGGAATCTACCTCCGACCTGGGATGTAAGACGTACTCCACCGACGCCATCTGTTCTTTTTGTTCTCTTAGCTCCATCTGTCTCATCTGCGTAATCTGAACCACAGTCTACCATCCCTCTAGCTCATCCTTTAAATCTGAGAGGTACCGTTTAAGAACGGCACTTCTTTTTCCAGCAAGCATTTTAGCGGTTTTTGTGTGCATGCCCGATTCAAGCCTTAAAAGTTTCGTGTAAAAATGGTCGATATTCCACTTTCTGTCGACAGGCTCCCTGGAAGTGCAGAAGGGGTCCTCAGGATCATAAAGCGTCCTGCCCAGGCTTCCACCGGTTAAAAAGACCCTGGCAATGCCTATGGCTCCCATGGCATCCAGCCTGTCGGCGTCCTGGAGGATTTTGGCCTCCAGGGTAGTGGGAGTTATGCCTTTAGAGAAGCGGTGAACCTTCACGGCATAGAGGATCTTCTGTCTTGAGTCCTCAGGAAGGCCTATCTTTATCAGAAAATTTTCTACTAACCTTTGGCGCTCGGTCTCAGCTTGAGAGTGCACCGATTTTGATTTGGGCTCTGATACCATATCGTGAAGGAGGGCGGCATAGAGGAGAACCTGCATATCGGCGCCTTCCTTTACGCCGATGTAACGGGCATTGTTAAAAACCCTCAGGATATGGGAGAAGTCGTGGGCAGGATCAGCCTCCTCGTACATGGGCCTTATATCTTCCAGCATGGCGTCCAACCCAAAGCCTTCCTTGGAAGGATCCATCGCAAGAAGATTTTCTTTTGGTATAAATAACCATTCAATGTCAGTCCACCGGGCTGGGCAACTTCGTATAACTAACTAAATTTTTATGGCTAGGTCCATTGCCCACGCTGCAACGTTAATGTTGCGAAGCTTGAATTTCACGGCGCCGCTGGAGGCGTTATAGGCTCCCACATGGTCCTGGGCCTGGGAAGGGCAAGGATCGGTATTGACGCTGGCCTCTTTTCAGGTAGAAGCCCCTCAAAACCGGCTCGACTTCGGCCACAATACTGCAAACCTCAGGGCAGCCATGCTCACCCATGCCCACGTCGACCACAGCGGAAGGCTTTCCCTCCTTGTCAAGGAGGGCTTCAAAGGTCCCATCCACTCGACCCCTGCCACTGCTGATCTCTGTGGCATAATGCTGAAGGACTCGGCTTACCTCATGGAGGATGCGGCCATACACGAGAGCCATTACCTTGAGCACGGTAACGGCCCGCCACATCCTCTGCTCTATGGAGCGGAGGACCTCATCAGGGCGATGCACAATTTTCGCTCAATGGGCTATGGCAAAAAGCTGGATAAAAGCTGGATACTACTGATTTTTCAGCGATCTTTAGAGACGCCGGTCACATCCTGGGATCGGCGTTGATAGAGTTTTCATGGCATGTAGATGGTAAGAACGATGATCGGAAGATCGTCTTCAGCGGCGATCAGGGCAGGCCTGGGGCTCCCTTCCTCACATCCCCCAAGAAGGTCCAGGAGGCCGACTACCAGGTGCTCGAGTCGACCTACGGCGAGAGGGAGCACGGTGACAGGTCCAGGTGGGGAAAGGAGCTTTTCGAGGCGGTGTTGGAGACCGTGGAGAATGGAGGCAATGTGATAATACCTGCCTTTGCCGTGGGCAGGGCTCAGGAGGTTCTTTATGAGCTCAATCCCTATGCAGAATCGGGAGCGTTCAAAGGCATCAAGTGCTTCGTAGACCGTCCCCTGGTAGTATCGGCAGGGGAAATCTACAGCCGTCACCCTGCGTGCTTCAATGCCGAGACCCGGCACCTCATAGAGATGGGAGACGACCCTCTGGCCTTTCCCGGGATCAGTTATACCAGATCTAAGGATGAGTCCAAGGCCATGAACTCGGTTAAAGAGCCCCATGTTATCATCTCCGCCAGTGGCATGTGTACCGGAGCAGGGTCCTTCACCACCTGATACATAACCTGGAAAGACCCGAAAGCATTGCTGCTCATGGTTGGCTATCAGGCTGAAAGAACCCTCGGTAGAAGGCTGCAGGATGGGGCAAAGACGGTCAAGGTTCTTGGTAAGCAGGTGGATGTCAAAGTCAAGATAAGGATGCTCCATGGCTATTCTGCCTAAGCCGATCGAGGGGAGCTTCTGCAGTGGCTCAAGGGCTTCAAGGACTTTCCTCGGCAGGTCGTCATCAACCCTGGCGATCCCCAGTCTGCCCAGGCCCTGGCTCAGATGGTACGGGATGAGTTCGGGGCTAAGGTGACGATCCACGAGTTAGGGGATAGCTACAGCCTCGATTGATCTTCCAGGAAGTGAATCACGAGGACCACGGGACGCCGTCCAGGAGGTCTTTAGTTAGATTTCTCCTTATGATCCATACTATCAGCCAGGAGATCAGAGCCTTCAAGGGGTTGATCCTGGCATCCACGTAATACTGCCTGCTCTAATACTGCCTGCTCTTATCCAACCAGCTTTGCTCCTTAAAATATAGGTAATCGGCACCGATTCGGTCATCCTCGTTGGATTTACGCCCTTATCGATCTTCTGATTGGCCTATCTGG
>Ga0181520_10006658_pt1 | contig 17509 bp, 16 predicted proteins | sample PEATcosm2014_Bin_29_FD_132451 | JGI IMG/M metagenome (GOLD analysis project Ga0181520, IMG submission 132451) | Peatland microbial communities from MTU Mesocosm Facility, Houghton, MI, USA - PEATcosm2014_Bin02_30_metaG | ecosystem: Environmental > Terrestrial > Soil > Wetlands > Peat | place... | reverse complement strand
TGACGATTTTGCAATTCATTTTGTGGAGCGTGCTCAAGGTAGCCGTGGTGACGGTGGTGATGCTGCTTGGCGTCGCTTACACGGTGCTGCTGGAGCGCAAGCTGGTGGGCCGCATCCAGAACCGCTGGGGGCCGAGCCGCGTGGGGCCGTTTGGCCTGTTGCAGCCGCTGGTGGACGGGGCGAAGTCTTTTATGAAAGAGGACATCATTCCTACTGGTGTCTATCGTCCGCTCTATTTGCTTGCGCCGATTATCGCACTGGGCTGCGCGCTGATTTCGATTGCTGTGGTTCCCTTCGGCGAGCCGGTTTCTGTTTTAGGCAGTCCTCATCTCTTTCAAATCGCCGATGTGAACATCGGGCTGCTGGTGATTCTTGGCGTGACATCGATTGGCGTCTATGGCATTGCGCTGGCGGGGTGGTCGTCGAACAATAAATATTCGCTATTGGGCGCGCTGCGTTCTTCGGCGCAGTTGGTCAGCTATGAACTGGCGCTGGGGCTTTCGCTGGTCGGCGTTGTGATGCGCACCGGATCGCTCAGCCTGATCGAGATTGTCAGACAGCAATCAAGCAGGGGCATTCTGACCTGGAATATCTTCGGCGGTGGCCAGGTTTTCGCCTTCTTCATCTACCTGATGGCGGCATACGCGGAGACCAACCGCTCGCCCTTCGATCTGCCGGAGGCGGAGAGCGAACTGACCGGCGGCTATCACACCGAGTATAGCTCGATGAAGTTCGCGATGTTCTTCATGGCCGAGTACGCCAACATGATCACGGTGGGTTGCGTGGCGACGCTGCTGTTTCTTGGCGGCTGGACTAGCTTCTTCGGCGACCTGATTCCTCCGCCGCAGAACATTTTCATTCATGCTTTCCTGCCCATCTTCTGGTTTGTTCTCAAGGTCTTTTGCTTTCTCTTTTTGTATGTGTGGGTGCGCGGGACGCTGCCGCGCTTCCGCTATGACCAGTTAATGAACTTCGGATGGCGCTGGCTGCTGCCGGCAGCCATTCTCAACATTGTTGCGACGAGCATTTGGCTTGCGTGTCGGTGATGCGATGCACCTGATTTTCTTTTTTGTCTTTGCGGGATTCTGTCTGGCTGGAGCGATCAATCTGCTCCTCCAGTCGCATCCCACAATCAGCGCCTTGTCGCTGATTGTGGTGATGGTCTCGCTGGCTGTGCTTTATCTGTTGCTGGGCGCGGAGTTTCTAGCCGCGGCGCAGGTGATTGTCTATGCCGGAGCCATCATGGTGCTGTTTTCATTTGTCATCATGCTGCTGAACGCGTCGCGCGAGGAGCGCACAATGGGCAGCAGCGCCGCGCGGGTCGTGGGCTTTCCCGCTGTAGTCGTGATTCTTGCTGTGATCGCCACGGTGATCCTGCACGCGCAGGGATTGGGAGTGGCTCGGCTGAGCGACAATCTCTCCAATGTAAAGGGCCAAACAAACCTTGATCTACTCGGCGTGGAACTGTTTACGAAATTGCTATTGCCCTTCGAGGTGACCTCGATATTGATTCTCATTGCCATTCTAGGCGCTGTGGCGCTGGCAAGGCACGACGGCGAAGAGCAGGAAAGGACGGGCGAAGAATGAGTTCTTTCCTTCAGCAGGAAGTTCCGCTGAGTTGGTATCTGCTGTTGAGCGCGGCGCTGTTTTCGCTAGGCGTCGTTGGCTTTCTCATCAAGCGCAATCTGATTACCGTCTTCATGTCGATTGAGTTGATGCTCAACGGCGTCAACCTTTCGTTTGTGACCTTCGCGCATCAGTGGAACGCTGTGAAGGGGCAGATATTTGTCTTTTTTGTGATGATGGTGGCCGCGGCTGAGGCTGCCGTGGGACTTGCCATTATTATTGCCGTCTTCCGCGCGCGCGCAACCCTGGCCGTCGACAGAATCGACCGGATGAAACTATGAACGCAAACTTACATCTCTGGCTGATTCCGCTGCTGCCCTTTGCGGGATTTCTTATCAATGGAATCCTGGGCAGACGTTTGCCGAAGCGCATTGTGACTACGGTTGCATTGCTCGCGCCACTGGCGGCGTTTGTAGTGGTACTGCTTGCGGCTAATTCGGTATTTTCCTATGCCTACACTGTATGCAAAGGATGTACGTTAACTACCGGTTCGATCTTTTTGCCCTATGTCGAAACCTGCCCATTGCCCTGGATCAACGCAGGCTTGCTTCACATTGACTTCAGTTTCGTGCTCGATCAACTCTCGCTTGTCATGCTGCTGGTCGTTACCGGCGTCGGCTTCCTGATTCACGTCTACTCCGTCGGCTACATGAGCGACGACGAAGGCTACGCGCGCTACTTCTCATATCTCAATCTGTTTCTATTTTTCATGACGGTATTAGTGCTGGCCGGCAATGCGCTGATGATGTTTTTCGGCTGGGAGGGCGTCGGACTAGCGTCGTATCTGCTGATTGGATTTTACTTTCAGAAAAAATCGGCGGCGGACGCGGGCAAGAAGGCCTTCATCGTTAATCGCATCGGTGACTTCGGATTTCTGATTGCGATGTTTCTGCTTGTCGCCAACTTCGGCACGCTCACCTTCAGTGAGATTGGCGCGCGGCTCGGCGCAAACCCCGCGTGGCAGGGCGGTGTGCTCACCATCATTGGGCTTTGCTTATTATTAGGCGCGGCGGGCAAGAGCGCGCAGTTGCCGCTCTACATCTGGCTGCCGGATGCGATGGAAGGCCCGACGCCGGTCTCCGCGCTGATTCATGCGGCGACGATGGTCACGGCGGGCGTTTATATGGTCGCGCGTACGCACATAATTTTCGACCACTCGCCCTTCGCGCTCGGCGTCGTCGCTACTGTTGGCGCGCTGACGGCGCTCTTTGCCGCGACGATTGCCCTGGTGCAGAACGACATCAAACGCGTACTGGCCTACTCGACGATCTCGCAGTTGGGCTATATGTTTTTGGGTTGCGGCGTGGCGGCTTATTCAGCGGCGATCTTTCATCTGATGACTCACGCCTTTTTCAAGGCGCTGCTCTTCCTTGCGGCGGGCGCGGTGATTCACTCGCTCGGCGGCGAGCAGGATCTGCGCAAGATGGGCGGGTTATGGCGGAAGCTGCCCATCACATTTGCGGTGACAACTGCCGGTGTTTTGGCTATTGCTGGAATCTGGCCTTTTGCTGGATTCTTTTCCAAAGATGCAATCCTGTATGCGGCGTTTTTACAGGGAACGAGCGGCAAGATTCTCTGGTTTGTTGGAGTTTTGACCGCGCTGCTGACGGCGTTTTATATGTTTCGTTTGTGGTACCTGACATTTCTCGGAGAAGCCCGCAGCCCGCAGGGCCACACACATGAGAGTCCGTGGTCGATGCGCGGGCCGCTGCTGATTCTCGCTGCTCTATCGGTTTGCGGCGGATGGATTGGCATAGAACGATTCAGCGGTTTCCTGGTTCCATCGGTTGGTGCAAGAGTCGCTGAGACGGGCAGTGCGCATCTGGAATTCATTCTCACCGCAGTAGCAGTGGCAGTGGCGCTTGTCGGCTGGTTTATTGCTCATCAGTTTTACAAGCAAAAGACGGAGTTGCCTGCGCAACTGGCTGCACAGTATCGGCGTGGATACAAATTGCTGGCAGGCAAGTATTTTGTGGACGAGTTCTACGGAGCGACAGTGGTCAAGCCGCTGCTTGGCTTCTCGAAACTCATTTTGGAGTGGGTGGTGGACGTGGGGATTCTTGGCGGCGCGGCGTGGCTGCTTGGCGGCATTGCTACTTTTGCTGGAGCGATCTTGCAGCGCTGGCAATCGGGCAATCTGCGCTCGTATGCGGCATGGCTGGCTGCGGGCGCAGCGGCAGTGCTGCTCTTTCTGATGATTCCGTGGGCAACGGCAATTCATTTTGGATGGGCGGGGCATTGAATGTTTTACCAGAAGGGAGTCACGGTAATGCAGATTTCGCGTGGACAGCGTCACCTTCTTAGTTTTGCAATTATGTTTATGGTATTTATGGCGGCAATCATGTACGGTGATCTCTGTCAACGGCATGATGCATCCAAACTTCCTTTGCATATTTCTCTTTTGCTAAATTTCGTCTTAGTGACCGGACTGTTATCTTGGTTTGGAGAACGATGGAAGTATTTTAATTTGGCCAGTTTGATCATGTTTATTGTTATTACAGCATATTATCCCATTCATTCTTTGTATGGATGGATCCAGTATCTTGTCCTTTCCGCAAAATATCCCAATCATTCTTTACATATGGAGCTTTTTGGGAATATAGTCGTTCAATCCATTCTTCCAATTTTTGGGGTGTTTCGTCTCAAACAGGAATTCACTAAGTTGAAGTCACTACACAAACCACAACAAATTGGTAGTCCTCGACAGGAGGAGAGTAACTTCAGGTGAGGTTTTTCGAAGAGCATCCCTCAGGGGCTGAAGCCCGGAGTTCTTTCAAAGCATTTCGGCACGACTGAAGTCGTGCCCTTTCAAAGCAAAGTTAGTCAAAACTAGGCACAAAGTTTTAGTAAGGTTTTGTGAATGAATGCAACTGGAATGGATGTAATTAACAACTCGATTCTCACGCTGATCCTGCTGTTGCCGCTGGCCGGAGCGCTGGTGGTGATGCTTGTGCCGGAGCGCGGCAAGCTGCTCAACTGGATTGCGCTCACGACTGCGCTGACGACCTTCGTTCTGACGCTGCATCTGCCTGCGCACTTTGACAAGACGCAGAGCGGTTTTCAGTTTGTCGTTAATCGCCTGTGGCTTGAGAAGCCGGCGATCTACTATCACCTCGGTGTCGACGGGTTGAGTTTGTGGCTGGTAGTGCTGGTTGGTCTGCTTGCGCCTATCGGCGTCGTCGCTAGTTGGAATGCGATTCAATCGCGGCGCAAGATTTTTTACGCGCTTTTTCTGGTGCAGCAAACGGCGATGCTGGGCGTCTTTCTCTCGCTCGATCTGATGCTCTACTACGGCTTCTGGGAGCTGTCACTGGTTCCGATGGCGATTCTGATTGCGATGTACGGGCGCAAGAACGGACCCAAGGCCGCGCTGAAGTTTTTTCTCTTCACCTTTATTCCCTCCGCGCCGTTGCTGGTGGCGATGCTATGGCTCTACGCCAAGACGGGCAGCTTCGATTTCGCAATGGTGCAGATGTGGATTGCGAGTGGCGCGCTGCCCGCAGGCGCGTTGAGTTGGGTGGCGCTGGCGTTTCTCTTCGCATTTGCCGTCAAGGTTCCGGTCTTTCCGCTGCATGGCTGGGTTGCGGACACATTCAGCGAAGCGCCGGTTGCGCTGGCGATGGTCGTCGCCGGCAAGCTGGGGCTTTACTCGATGCTGCGCTTTCACATCGGACTCTTTCCGGCACAGGCGCGGGCTGTGGCGCCGATACTGATTGGCCTAGCAGTGATCGGCATTCTTTACGGCGCGTGTCTTGCGTTGGTGCAGAGAGATTTTTGGCGGCTGATGGCCTTTGCCGCGCTGAGTCATTTGAGCCTGATTACGCTTGGCATTTATGGCTTGACGCTGACCGGCTGGGAGGGCGCTGTCTATCAGATTTTGAATCACGGCGTAGTGGACGGCGCGTTGTTCCTGCTGCTGGGCCTGCTTTATGACCGCTACGCGACGAGCCAGATCATCGCATACGGCGGGCTTGCGACGAAGCTGCCGCGCATGGCTACGCTCTTTGTGATCGCTTCGCTCGCGATGATCGGCCTGCCGATGATAGGTGGCTTTATTGGCGAGTTCATGATACTGCTGGGCACCTTCACCGGCGTCAGCAAAGGATGGGCGATGGCGGCGACGCTGGGCGTGATTTTGGGCGCGGCTTATATGCTGTGGCTGGTGCAGCGGATCTTCTTTGGGCCGGAGAGCGAGTTGGCAACATCGAAGTCGCCTGAGGATTTGCGCCGTGGGCAGATGGCGATGCTATGGCCTCTGGCGGTTTTGATGGTAGTGATGGGCGTTGCGCCGATGATGTGGCTACAGACGATTCAGACGGGCGCGCATCCTCCGCCGCAATCGATGACGATTTCGTATCACGTGGAGGGCCAGCGATGAATTCTGTTCCTGATATTTTTCGCATCCTTCCCGAAGTTGTTCTCACGCTGACTGGCGTGGCCGTGATGCTGCTGGACGCGGCGCTGCCGCCGAAATGTGCGCGTTGGCCGCTGGGCTGGGTGGCAGCAACCGGAACTACCTTCGCGCTGTGGGCGAGCATCTTCCAGCTTTCACTGCCAACGGGCACGGGCTTTTCAGGCACAATCGAGAGCAGTGCCTTCACGGTCTTCTTTCATGTGCTGATCTGCGGCATTGTGCTGGTGACGCTGCTGCTCTCTCTGGACACGCTGCCTGAAGATAGCCACCATCAGGGCGAGTTCTATGCGCTGATCGTCTTCGGAGCGGTAGGAATGTGCCTGCTGACCGGCGCGGTCGAATTGCTGCTGGTTTTTATCGCGTTAGAAATTTCCTCCATAGCCACGTATATTCTTGTTGGTTATCGCAAGCAGACCGTGCGTGGACCTGAAGCGGCGATCAAATACTTTTTGCTTGGCTCCTTCGCCACCGGCTTTCTGCTTTACGGCATTGCATTGATTTTCGGCGCGACCGGCACAACGCAGATCTACGAGATTGCGCGCGCCGTGCCCACTGCGCAGAATCACGCGCTGATTGTGACCGGACTGGGGTTGATGCTGGTGGGAATTCTCTTCAAAGTCTCCGCAGCACCCTTCCACGTGTGGACGCCGGATGTTTATGAGGGCGCGCCAACGCCGGTGGTGGCGCTGATCTCGACCGCTCCCAAGGCCGCTGCCTTTGCGCTGCTGCTGCGCGTGCTTTACGAGATGCTGCCGACGCTGCGCCCGGTCTGGTCGCCGCTGCTGTGGGTTGTGGCCGTGCTCTCGATGACGGTGGGCAACCTGGCCGCGCTACGGCAGACGAATGTGAAGCGGATGCTGGCCTACTCGTCGATTGCTCATGCAGGTTATCTGCTGGCCGCCTTTGCCGGACTGGACTCGAGCGGCATTCTGGCCGCGAGTTTCTACATTGCGGCATACGCGGCGATGAACGTAGGCATCTTTGCTGTGATTACGCTGGCCAGCGGCTACGATGAGAAGCGGCGGAAAATAGAGGATTTTCGCGGACTTATTTATCGCTCGCCGCTGCTGGGAGGTTTGCTGATTTTCTTTCTGCTTTCGCTCGTCGGAGTTCCTTTCGTTGGCAGCGGGTTCGTCGGCAAGTTTATTTCATTTTCAGCAGCGATGAGCGGCGGGGCCATTTGGCTGGTAATCATTGGTTTGCTGAATTCAGGGCTGGCTGCGGCGTATTATCTGCGTCTGGCGCTGGTTGCCGCGCAAAGGCCGGAGAATGCGAGCGCGGAAGCTCACGCGCCTCAAGCGGGCGTTGCTGTAAGCGCGGCGTTGCTGATGGCTGCAGCGGCGACGCTGGTTCTGGGCATTGTTCCCAACAGTGTGCTGCGCGCGGCCGAGAATGGAGCGCATACACTGCAAACGCCACCGGCGGAGATCAGCGTGCCGATGAATGCCGATGTGACGCCGCAGCCCTGACGCAGTGCGAGTTCAAGAAACTTTGCCTTGGCTTTTGGCGCGGGCCAGCATCCATTGCTCGTATTCATCTTTGACGGACATACCGGGCTTGCGCGATTTGGGGTCGCGGTGAGCGAGATAGTGCATCCATGCTTCATGGTCGTCGCCGGTGGCTGTGGCGATGGCTTTGGCAACGGCGGCCTTTTCGGCGGCGGGAATGACCTTGGCGGTGTCAGGGTTTTCCTTCTGCTTATGTGAACCTGCTTGAAAGAGCCAATCGCGCTCAAAGAATGCCAGTGTTACGACACCAAAACGAAGGTAACTAAAAAATGGGATAGAATTCCGTGCCGTTCCGAATGCAACGATGAGTACGAGGCAGGCCAGATGTGTTGCAATTGTCGAAAGGATAGGCAGCGAAAAACCTGTATCGTGTTCGGCGTCAAACACAAGCCACGCCAGAAACAAGTGATATGAGACAAGGATGAATGTATAGTTGGCCCATGCGCCTTGAGGAAGATAAGTTGAAATCATGTACCCGATCAAGGCAGAGATTACGAATGCCAGGAGGTCACCGGGTTTCACTAACTTTGTTAACAATCTCACCAGGGATAAGATACCCACGCTCTAATTCCTCCTTGACTTGAAGTTGATTTAAGTTGTGCTGATTAGTCGAACCTATAATTTCATTTTGAGTCTGCTATGTCAATCGGAATTCAAGCGGATGAAATCACTGATTACGCCCGCCACGGTTGATGAGGCCTCGGACCATGCGGTGAATAGCAGTTAGAGGTATCCTCAAAACATGGTGCGATTCACGGTTCTGGCGTCAGGCTCGAAGGGCAATGCCGCGGTTCTCACGGGCGGGCGGACGCGGATACTGGTGGATTGCGGTCTGAGCTGCCGGGAGCTCTTCCGTCGGATGCGGCTGGCCGGCGAGGAGCCGGAGAAGCTGGACGCGATCCTTATTACCCACGAACACTCCGACCATGTGGGCGGGTTGGCGGTAACGGCGCGCAAGCTGGGAATACCGGTCTACTTCACCGAGGGAACGCACCGGGCGTGGATGAGATGGATTTCGCCACGGCGGCAGATGACGTATGCGCAGTGGCTGGAGCAGACGCGCCAGCAGGCGGCGGCACGGCAGGCCGAGACGGTGTGCGAGGAAGGCGAGGCGGACGAGAGCGATCTGGTGGAAGCGGAAGTGGTGAAGGTAGCAGCCGTGCCGATGGAACCCGCCAAGGCAAAGGATCCGACCTGGCTGCCGGCGGTGGAGTTCTTCCAGGCTGGGGAGCCGTTTGAGATCGGCGAGATTGCTGTCAGTCCATTCACCATTCCCCACGATGCCGCCGATCCGGTGGGTTTTGTCTTGCAGGCTGAGGGGGTTCGGCTGGGCTTTGCCACCGACTTGGGTTATATCCCGCCGAACGTGAAGGCGCAGTTGAAGAATCTGGACCTGCTTCTGCTGGAATCGAACCACGATCTGGAGATGCTAAGGGACGGCCCGTACCCGTGGGCGGTGAAGCAGAGGGTTCTTTCGCGGGTGGGTCACCTGTCGAATGAGGCGGCGGCGGCTTTTCTGGAGGATGGCTACGACGGTCAGGCGGCGTATGTGATTTTGGCGCATCTATCTGAAAGCAATAATCTTCCAGAGCTGGCGCGGGTGACTGCGGAGCGCGCGCTGAATGGCTATGCGAGCCTGGTGGCCAACCGGTTGCTGCTTGCCGGGCAGCATGACCCTCTGTCTCCTGTTGACTTTTAGGAAAATCAAGTACAATAGTTATAGAGCATCACTCTGTACCAGGTAATGTTGGCAAAGAAAGTGCCGAGGCGAGGCAAAGCCGAGGGAGGCGTCCAATCTGGACGCAGCCGGAGATTGAAGGCTTAATCGGCCATTTTGGCCGCGCAGGAGCAAGACGGCAAGTCACATCCTTTGCAAAGTGAGTCGATAAAAATATGGCAGCAACACGATGCACAGACAGAGTCGTAGGCGCCATTCTGGCAAGCTGGCGTTATGACATTTCCGGGATATCCCCGGAGATGCGCAAGGACTACGAACAGCATTTTGCGGAGTGCCCCCGTTGCAGCGCGCAGCAGAGCTTTCACCGCGGCCTGGACGTGACGCTCACGGTTCTCACATCGCTGGCGGTCTTCTTCTTCCTTTTTGCGCTGGCGGTTCTCAAACACATCAAGCCGCTGGAGCACGTGGCCTTCAATGTCTTCGGATTGGATGTTGCCGACACCTATCATATGCTGATTTCGGCTGGCATTGCGGGGCTTTGCTTCTCGGTGACTGCGCTGGCGCTGGTGCTGACCGCAACGCCGGTGCCGACCTACCTTGGCGGCATTGCCGCTGAGCGTGTGCGTCTGATTGAAGAGCGGCTGCCGGCAAGAATCAAATCGATTCGTCTGCGGTAAACTTTTACAAGTGAAGCTTCAGAGCCTCCCCAAGCGGGAGGCTCTTGTGTGTGTGGGGCAGGATGGAGTCGAAGTGAATGGCAAGCAGTTCGGAGGGCGGGAGGCGTTTACCTGGGCTTACGCTTGGGAGCGGGTTGACGCGACACCCCTTCGATGAGGAGTTCGGGGTGAGGACCAGCGGGCTAGTGGCCGGACGGCACTTGAAGAGCGGACACCGGCATGATCGCCATGCGACGGCTTACTTTGGGGTTGCGCCCTCGGTTTTTCGAGCGCTGCTGAGGCGATGGCGGAGGAGCAGACCGGAGTGGCCGCTGGAAGAGGTCAGCTTCATCGATGTGGGCGCGGGGATGGGGCGAGCGGTGATGCTGGCGGCGGAGTTGCCGTTTCGGCGGGTGGTGGGAGTGGAGTTGAATCCTACGCTGGCGCGAATTGCGCGCAAGAATCTGACGATTTGGCGAGCGGCGGGGCGGGCGCGAGCGCCGATGAAGATGATTTGCGGCGATGCGGTGGAGTTCGAGCTTCCGGTGGGGCCGTGTTTGGCGTTTATGTTTAATCCCTTTGGCGCGACAGTGATGAAGAGACTGCTGGCGGCGTGGAGCGGGAGCGTTGCTGTTCAGGACTGCTCTATGGATTCCCACCCTAGCCGCAAAAACAAAGAAGCGGCGAGGGTGGGGCACCCGCGGCCCGAGGGGTTTGATTTGATTTATGTGAACAACGAGCAGGAGCACGTGCTAGAGCGGCAGGTTGGATTTAGGCGGCTGTTTCTGGGCAAGGTGCCGCGTTCGCGCGTGGATGCGATTGCCGACCATCGCATCATGGCCAACCAGCCGGAGGGGGAGTATGCGGCGTCGAATTATGAAGACTGCTCGATTTGGCGGTGGGAAAATGCAGGGACTAGGGAATAGGGAATAGGGACTAAAATGCATTGGCCGCGCGATGGGATGATCTCCACGGCGCGGCCGGAGTCATAAGCAGAAACCCTGTTCGGAGTTCTTCTATTTGCGTTGCCGGCGGTCGCGTAGAGATAGAAACCAACGCCCCGCAATCCAGGTGGATTGCGGGGCGTTGGTGTTTGTAGCCGGGAGTTACTTTTCGGGGCGATTTAGGCTGATCTGGAAGGTGATCATGACCGAGCGGCCGGCCTGCTTGTCGAGGCCGTCTTGCCAGCTCGGGCTATAGAGTTGAAGGTTCTGAGTGACGATATTGGAGGGGGTGGAGGTGTAGGGCGTAGCCAGGGTGGTGCCGTCGTTGTTCGCGCTGATGCCAACGATGCTGTGGTCGTCGAAGATGTTGTTGACGCTGAGCTTGATCTTCGAGCCGGTGAAGATAGAGTTGCCATGGATGCTGTAGTTCACGAAGACGTTGCTCATCCAGAACGGATCCTCAGGAACAGTCTGATGGAAGTTGCCGATGTCAGCCCAGCGCGAGCCAATACGCTTGCCGAAGATGCCGAAGTCGAGTCCCTTTTCGCGATAGGTCAAACCCATTGATTCGGTGTCGTGCGGTGCCGAAGCGACCCAGGCTTCAGGAGTGGCTGGGATCGCAGGGGTAATTGTATTGCCATTCGAGTCGGTGACGGCTGGCTTGGCGGCAGCGGCTTCGTACTTGGCGATGTCGAAGGTGCCGTTGGCATTGAAGCTCAGGCTGTTGGTAAGAGCATAGTTGCCCTCGGCTTCAAAACCGTCGGTGTTGGAGTCAGGGTTGGCATAGAAATAGGTGAAATTGGCATCGGAACAAGGCACGCCGTTGTTAACGCAAGTGCCAGGAACCGTGTACGAAGAGTAGGTGTTCATGAAGTGGATGTGGAAGACATCCGCGTCGAAGGTGAGATGGTTGAGCTTGAGTACCGTGCCGCCCTGATAGGTGTCGGCGATGGTTGGCGGAGGTGTAACCGCGGTCTCCGCACCCGTGGTGTCGAAGACGGCGCTGAAGGGAGCGATGCTGCCGCGGCCGTACTGCGCGAAAGCCGACCAGTTGTTATTAATGCGGTAGTTTGCCTCGAACGAGGGGAGGATGGAGTTGTAATTTTGTGAATGCACGGTGGTGTTGCTGCAGCCCGCCGTCAAAAGAGAAGTGCAGCCGAGCGGGCCGACCACCTTGCCGTCCGGGTACTGGATCAGGTACATACGGAAGAAGGCGTCCTTGATGCCGGCGGTGATGGTCCAACGCGGGATGGAGACCAATTGGAACTCGGCATAGGGCTGGATGGCGTGGGTGTAGAAGTGCTCGTGGAACTTGTTGTTCGCGATATAGGGCGAATCCACCCAGGTGATGGGGTCGGTGTAGATTTGGTAGCGAGTGGTGTTGGTGTACTCGTACCAGGAACCGGTGCGGAAGACGCCCCACTTGGTGGCATAGCTGAGGGCCGCGATTTCGCCGCCGCGGGCATACTGGTTCGACTTATCGACACCTGTCGGCTTCTTCTGGTAGTTGGGTGAAGAAGTAGGCTGGTCATCGCCACCGACCGGTTCTTCGATCGTCTTTGTCAGCACCGAGTCGGTCACCTGATCGTTGTCCGTATTGTTCTGATAGTGCTGGTGGTTAGAGTAGCCATAGGTGTATGACTTGGTGTCGAGCTTCCAGCCCTTGCCGAAGTCGTGGTTGAAGGTAATGATGTCGAAGAAGCTCGGCACGTGGTAAGCCGAGAAGTGCCAGAACTGCGCGTTGTAGGTGCCGTCCGCATTCAACATATTGCCGTCGTAGAGATAGTTATCGCCGTGGTGGAGATACTGGCGGCGGGTCGGCGAGTTGTTGGTGAAGGCGTCGAGAATAATGTCAGTGCCGATCACACTGAAGTAGGTGCGGTCGCTGAATTTATAGTCAAACTTGGCGGTCGCGGCCACGTCCTGCTTGGGCGAGAAGGTCTCGTATCCGTCCGAGCTCTGGTAGTCGGCATTCAGCCAGAAGTGGGCCTTGCCTTTTAGGAAGGCGCCGGAGTTGATATCGCCGAGTACCTGGTATGTGTTCCAAGAGCCGTAAGTCACTTCGCCACGCAGGTGAGCTTCATTGCCGAGTGTGGGCGAAAAGAAGTGAATGGTGCCGCCGAAGTTTGAAGTACCGATATCGGAGGCTGTGCCGGGGCTGCGGTCGAAGTCTACATGGCCGATAGCCGCAGCGGGAACGTAAGCCCAGGAGTGGTGGCTGGGGTCGTTGGAGTCGTTGAAGGGCACGCCGTCCCAGGTCATAGTGTAGTCGTCGTCGACGAAGCCACGGAAGAAGATTTTGGCCTGACCGTTGCCGATACCGTTGGTGGTGTAGCTGACGGTGCCGGGGGCAGCCTGTATGATGTCGGCAAAATCGGTGACGGGGCTTGTGTACTGGGCGATGTAGTTGCTGGAGATTTCCGTGCGGGCCGAACCAGCGTCAAGTAGGGACTTGACAGGGGCTAGCTGCGCGGCTATAGAAGGATCTCCTTCGGCTTCGACTGTGACTTCTTCGGAGACTGAGGCGAGCGCGAGCTTGAACTCAATGTTCTGCTCGTTGTCGGCAACGGTAATGGCGCGCTGCGTGATGCTGAAGCCGGTGGCACTGACGGCAAGATTATAGTGGCCGTTGGAAATATTGGTGAACGAGTAGGCACCCTGGGCATTGGTTAGGGCACTCTTGACGACGTTGCTTTCCGTGTCCTGCAGGGTGACCGAAGCGCCAATGAGAATTTTGCCTTGCGCGTCCGTGACCGTGCCTTCGAGTTTCGTGGTGGATGTCTGCGCGTGCAACGCGACAGTGAGGAAGAGCGCGAGCAGCGATAAGGACAAGGCGATGAGACGCTTGCGCATACCTGGGATTACGAGAGACAAGATAAACCTCCTGAAGTGTTTGGAGCTGTTTGGGAATTGTTTTTAGATGTGAGGGAGACGAGACACACTTTGCTTCTGCTGTGAACGTATCGGCTAAATGCGACATTCAGATTACGGGAGTGTTGCGCTGCGGTTAAAGTCGCGCTGCGCGAGTAGTAAAGCGTGGAAATCGTGGTGCGGGGAAGAGACTTACGGGCATACAGTATCTGAAAACTTGCAGCCAACGGTTCACAGAGTGGGATGAATGGGGAAAAAGGGGAGCAAGTGGTGCGGCAGGTGCAACTTATCGCCAAAGAGACCATCAAACTGTTAGGTTAAATAAGAGGGAATTTCTTTTGCCGATGGCCTCAAATCCATATTTTTCACTTGCTGTACTTTTCGCGGCTGCTCTGGGCTTCGGTCTGGCTCCGCTGGGGCTGGCGTGGCTGTGGGCAAAGGTCTACTCGCCGGCCAAGCCGAACGCAGTAAAGAACTCGATTTATGAGTGCGGGCTGGAGTCCAGGGGCGATGCGTGGATGCAATTCCACTCAGCCTATTATCTGTATGCCATTATTTTTTTAATTTTTGACGTTGAAGCGGTCTTTCTGCTGCCCTTTGCCGTCGCTTTCAGCGGATTGGGAACTGCGGCCTGGGGCGCGATGATGGTCTTTGTACTGCTGCTGGTGGAGGGGTTGGCGTGGGCATGGGCGAAGGGCGTGCTGACGTGGCAGTGAAGACGAGGGACTAGGGAATAGGGAATAGAAAAACACGGCGGAGCGGAACGATGGATGAGGGACTGAAGATCGAGTTGGGCAAGCAGGGGGTCTTCGTGACGACCATCGAGGAGCTGTACAACTGGGGGCGGCGAAACTCGATCTGGCCGATGCAGTTTGGCTTGGCCTGCTGCGCCATTGAGATGATTGCTACGACGATGGCGCGTTATGATCTTGCGCGCTTCGGGGCCGAGGTCTTCCGGCCGTCGCCGCGCCAGGCCGACCTGATGATCGTCTCCGGCACGGTGACCAAAAAGATGGCGCCGCAGGTGGTCAGGCTCTATAACCAGATGGCCGAGCCGAAGTACGTGATTGCGATGGGAGCCTGCGCGATCTCGGGCGGGCCATTCAAGCAGGGTTACAACGTGCTGAAGGGAATCGACCGCTATATTCCCGTGGACGTGCATATACCCGGCTGCCCGCCGCGGCCGGAGGCGCTGATGCACGCCTTCATCACATTGCAGAAGAAGATTGATGGCCAGAGCTTGACGGGCGAGGATCGTCCGCGATTCCTGGATGCGAAGCAGCAAGGTGAGTTTCCTGTGCCGGTGCAGGGAGAGCATGATCTGGAGCCGTCGGCGAACAAGGGCGTGTGGAAAGTGACAGGGACTAGGGACTAGGGACTTTTGGATTGCACTAACAAACTGGAGTGTATTTCATCAATCCACTTTGTAACAATGTACGGCTTAAAAACTCGATGATGCGCGCTTTGTAACAAGGGTACGGCTGGTAGGTCAGGGCTTTAGCCCTGACTGCCGCAAAGTAGCATCAGGAAATCGGGCTTTAGCCCCTGAGGGAATGTTTCAACACCAATGGAACTGAATCGGGTGCTCTTAAAAGTAAGGAGGAACGAATGAAGAGCGTGGATCGCGATTATGGACTGAAAATGTCCGGTGATTTCAATTGGTTTTTGGTCTATCTTCTTGTGGCTTCCGGGTTGATTATTCTTTTCGCTAAGTTATGGAATGAAAATCATCTCAATGGTCTGTCATCTTATAAACTTTTTCTATTTATCGTGCAACCTTTGGCTTTGATAGGGCCTTTGGTAGTTTCACTTCGATTCCGAGAATATGTTCGTGAGGCACTGAAAGAGAATCTTATCAGTGAACGTGTAGCAAAGAATTGTGAATACTGGATTTTATCGCTGTTGTTCACTATTTATATTGTGATTTGCTGTTTGGTTTGAGTTATTGAACGTGGTTTTAGGGAGCAATGTTTGAAGACAGTCGAAGAGATCAAATCGGTGATTGAAGCGGCGATTCCAGGCGCTGCGGTGGAGATTGTTCCAAATCCCGGCCCGAGCGGACAGCACTCGCTGCGGATTGCGCCGAGCCATGCTCTCGCCGTTGCAAAGTTCCTGCGCGACGATGAGGAACTCAAGCTCGATTACTTGTCCAACGTAACTGGTGTGGATTGGCCGGACGCTCTCGAAGCGGTCTATCACTTGTATTCAGTGGAGAAGAAGCATGGGCCGGTGGTGATCCGGCTGCGCACGGGCAATAGAACCGACCAAGTAGAGTTACCGTCGCTAACTCCTATCTGGCGTTCGGCGGAGTTTCAGGAGCGGGAGATATTTGATCTATATGGAATCGTCTTCACGGGCCATCCCGACCTGCGGCGGTTGTTGATGTGGGAGGAGTTCAAAGATCATCCGATGCGGCGGGATTATGTGGCGCCGGATGACTTTGAGTACGAGCCGACGGCGCACGATGAGGTGTTGAAGCGGGCTGAAGCGCACAAGGCGGCGATGGCCGGGAAGCTTGCGGAGGCCAGCACATGAGTCTGTTGACAGAAAAACCGGCGGGCTGGAATCGTCCCGCATTGATCGCGCCGAGCGGCGATGGAGAGCTGCTGGAAGTGGCGATGGGTCCGCACCATCCATCGACTCACGGCGTCTTCCGCATGGATGTGGCGCTGGACGGAGAGAGAGTAGTGCGGCTGCGTCCGGTCTTTGGCTACCTGCATCGCAATCACGAAAAGATTGCCGAGGGACAGAGCTATCTTGCTTCGATGCCCTTCACTGACCGGCTGGATTACATCTGTCCGATGACCAATAACTGGGCCTATGCGCTGGCTGTGGAGAAGCTTGTTGGGCAGGAGGTGCCAGAGCGGGCCGAGTATCTGCGCGTGATTGTGGGCGAGCTGACGCGCTTTCAGAATCATGCTTCATCGATTGGATTTCTGATTCAGGAGATGGGCGCGAGCGGTACGCCGCTGATGTACGCATTTCGCGAGCGGGAAAAGATTCTCGACCTCTTCGAGGAACTGACCGGCGCGCGCATGATGGTCAACTATATGCGCTTCGGCGGCTGCCGCGTGGATGCTTCGGTGGCGTGGCTCGAAAAGACGCGCAAAGTAGTGGCGGGCCTCGGCGGATTTGTCGACGAGTTTGAACGGCTGCTGGCGACGAACGAAATCTTGATGGTGCGTACGCAAGGAGTGGGCGTACTATCGGCGGAGTTGGCGGTGAACGCGGGAGTGACCGGGCCGATGCTGCGCGCTTCCGGTGTGAACTACGACATTCGCAAGGTTGATGCCTACGGAATTTACAATCGCTTCAAATTCCGTGTGCCGCTGGGCGATCATGGCGATGTCTACGACCGCTTCATGATTCGGCTTCTGGAGATGCGCGAATCGATTGTGATTCTGGAGCAGGCTCTCAAAGATATTCCCGCTGGCCCGGTAATGAGCGCGACAGCGAAGATTCGCGGCTTCCGTCCAAAGCCGGGTGAGGCGTATGGTCGCATTGAAGCACCCAAGGGAGAGCTGGGATTTTATCTGATCTCGGACGGCGGACCGAATCCTTATCGCTATCGCGTGAGGCCGCCGAGCTTGATTAATCTGACAGTGCTGGAAGATATGTGTCTGGGTCACGATGTGGCTGATGTGGTGCTGATTTTTGGGAGCGTCGATATTGTGCTGGGAGAGGTGGATCGGTAAGACAGAGACTAGTGATTAGTGAATAGGGAAGATTCGATTCCGGCTTCATAGAGTGATGGATTCCAGGCCTCAAGAGTTATACCTGGGATATCCGAAAGCAACCCGCGTGGGCGGAGA
>Ga0181520_10006657_pt1 | contig 17510 bp, 17 predicted proteins | sample PEATcosm2014_Bin_29_FD_132451 | JGI IMG/M metagenome (GOLD analysis project Ga0181520, IMG submission 132451) | Peatland microbial communities from MTU Mesocosm Facility, Houghton, MI, USA - PEATcosm2014_Bin02_30_metaG | ecosystem: Environmental > Terrestrial > Soil > Wetlands > Peat | place... | reverse complement strand
TGATTCTTGGCAGCGCCTCGCCGGATTTGTTGAAGCAATCTTCCGAAACACTCGCCGGACGGCTGGAAACCGTTTCGCTTGAAGGTTTCCGGCTCGCCGACCTCGGCGCGGCGGCACAGACACGGCATTGGGTGCGCGGCGGCTTTCCACTGTCTTACACGGCGCGCACCGAAGCCAATTCGCTCGCGTGGCGTCGTCAGTGTCTCCAAACATTTTTGGAACGCGACATTCCGCAGTTGGGCATCACCATTCCGGCGGTCGCGCTGCGGCGGTTTTGGAACATGGTCGCCCATTATCACGGGCAGATTTGGAATGCCGCCGAACTTGCCCGCGCTCTCGCCATCAACGAATCCACCGTGCGCCGTTACCTCGACCTGATGACTGGCGTGTTTATGGTGCGGCAACTGCCGCCGTGGTTCGAAAACTTGGGCAAGCGCCAGGTCAAAGCGCCCAAGGTTTATGTCCGCGACACTGGCCTGCTCCACGCGCTGCTCGGCATCGCCAACCAGCGCGACCTCGAACTGCATCCCAAAGTCGGCGCATCGTGGGAAGGCTACGCCGTCGAGGAGGTTCTCAAGGCGCTGCGGCCCGACGAAGCCTATTTTTGGGCCACGCATCAGGGCGCGGAACTGGACTTATTGCTGTTCAAACACGGACGGCGCATCGGCATCGAGTGCAAACGCGCGGACGCGCCCACCCTTACGCCGTCCATGCGCATCGCGCTGGCGGATTTGAAGCTCGACGAACTGCGCGTCGTATATCCCGGCAAGAAACGTTATCCGCTGGCGGAGAATATCGAGGCTGTGCCGCTGGCGGAATTGGTGGACGCGAAGTGACCTCCAGCGGGTGTGGACACGAGGACCGCGATGACGCTGCGCGACGCACGTTGCCGTCAATCCAAAACTCCTTTTGCCAAAAATTCCGCGTGGACGAACCCATCAAGCACATTTGACTCGCCCGCCGCGAGCTACCCCCCCGCCCCCGGTCGCCAATCGGACGACGAAGAAAAAATTTTGGGGACAATTGGGGGACAGCCGAAGGTGTTTTCGTGCGCTCTTATGCATCATGCCTCAAAAAGCGCAACTCGCAAAATTGTGCGTATTGACGCGGGTTTTGTCACTGTTTATGCACGAACGCGAAACAGTCTATTTGGGTTCGACCCCCGCCGCGCGTACCATTCCACATCACGGTTGTGTCTTCGCGCATGAGTTGTCCCAAACTTGATTTATCTTGATTTATACCGGCGGCGGAAAGGGGGCTGCGCATGAGTCCGCAACCGGCGAACCTTTTGGGTTGACGTTCGGCGTCAGAATCCCGCCGCAGCCGGATTTTGAAACCCTCCTTGAAAAGTCGCCGTGTCCGCTGCTGCTCGCCGCTGCGGAGGGCATTGCCAGCGCGGAAAATCTCGGCGCGGTGGTGCGGAGCCGCGCGGCGTTTGGCGCGCATTTTTTGATTGTGGGCGAAACGTGCGGCAGTCCGTTCCAGCGCCGGGCGGTCTCCGGTTCCATGGGCGCGATCTTCGAGCAGCCTGTGGTGCGGGTGGAGAATCTGGTGGAAACGCTGGCGGCATTGCGCGCGCGGGGCGTACGCTGTCTGGCGGCGCATCCCCGGCCCGGGGCGAAGAAGCTGGCGAACGTGGATTTGCGGGGGGGGGGTTGCTGCCTGCTGTTTGGCGCGGAAGGGCCGGGCCTGACAGCGACCGCGCTGGCGGCGTGTGACGACATGGTGGAAATCCCGATGCCGTTCCACATGAATTCCCTGAACGTGGCCGCCGCCACGGCGGTGTTCCTTTACGAAGCGACCCGGCAGCGCGGCTGAAATTCAATCGTAACATTACCCGCTTCTGTGAGGGCTTGACAGGCCATGATGTTTTGCCCATTGTAACATAGTTTTTAGAAACCCCATTCATCTGAAAGGAAATGTTATATGCAAGTTTTTATGGACCAACCCATCCTGACTGCGGGGATCACGGCGCTCATCGTGTTGTTCGTTTTCATTGTCTGGCAGTCCATCAGGATCATTGGACCGGCACAAGTGGGGCTGGTGATGAAACGGTTCGGCAAAAAACTCCCCACTGATAATCCCATCGCCTTCCAAGGCGAGGCGGGTTATCAGGCGGAACTCCTGATGCCGGGCGTTCGTTTCAAATGGTGGTTCCTCTACAAGGTGGAAAAATTTCCATGGGTCCAGGTCCCGGCAAACGAAATCGGCGTCTTGATCGCCCAGGTTGGCAGAACCCTGCCTGCGGGGGCAAAATCCGCGCGCTACAAAAAGGAGTTTGGGAACTTCACTGAACTCAACAGCTTCATCGCCAACGAAGGGGAAAAGGGCGTCCAACGACCAGTCCTGCCACCCGGCAGCCTTCTGCCCATCCACCCGGTTGCGTTCCTGATCATCACTAAGAACAAGGTGTATGGCCTGCCCATTTCACCCGATCTCCAGGCGCGCGCGGGCAGGGATGAAAGACTGACTCCCGCCTCGTTCAATCTTGAACTCTGGCAGTTGGATGTGTTCCGGGTCGAACCGCAACAGCAGCAGGGCAGCGAGGAAAAACTCGACGTGGTGGGCGTTGTCACGACGCTCGAAGGCGAACCCCTTGAATCGGGCCACATCGCCAGCCGCCTGGGCGGGTTCGGTGACATGGAAAAGCTCGAAGCGGAAGGGGCCGACGACCAGAAACTCATCGAAGTGCTGCTGGGCGACAAGAATGCGTCTCATAATAACTATCAGGATTTCCAGGCATTCCTGAACGCCGGCGGCAAAATGGGTTTGCAGCATGATGTCCTCCGGTATGGGGCCTACACACTCAATCCATTCCTGGTGCGGGTGGAAATCGTTCCCATGCTGGTGGTCAAACAGGGTGAAGCCGCCGCGATCAAGGCCTACGTCGGCCTGGTCACCCAGGACACCTCCGGGCCGAACTTCAAATTCGGCTCGCTGGTGAAACCCGGACATCGCGGCCTCTGGGAAGACCCACTGCGCACCGGCAAATACGCCATCAACCCGCGCATCTACAAGGCGGAGATTGTGCCGACGGCCATTCTCAAGCTGGATTGGGCCGCCGAAGTGACCGGCGCACACGGTCTGGACAAAAATCTCCAGCCGATTGTGGCCAAGAGCGACGAGGGATTCGTTTTCAAAATTGATTTGCAGGTGCTCATCCATGTGCCGGACACCAAGGCGCCGAAGGTCATCTCCATGGTGGGAACGATGAAGAACCTGGTGGATGACGTGCTTCAGGCGGCGGTGGGCAACCTCTTTCGTGACAAACTGGGTTCCATGCACGCCATCCAGTTCATTGAGACCCGTCAGGAGGTTCAGCAGGAGGCATTCAAACACATTCAGGCCCAGCTTGCCCAGTATGATGTTGAAACCCGCGGCGTCTATATTCAGGACGTCATCCTGCCGGCGGATCTGGTCAAGGTGCTCACGGAGCGTGAGATTGCCAACCAACAGATTGCCACCTTTCAAAAACAGGAGGAGGCGCAGAAAGGCCGCGTGGCGATGGAAAAGGCCAAGGGCACCGCTGACATGCAGAGTCCGCTGGCGCGGTCGGAAGTCGAGATTGCCATCAAGGAAAACAATGCCAAGGCCCGCAAAGCCGAAGCCGACGGCGAGGCCACCTTCACCTCCCGGACAGGCGCGGCCAAAGCCGCCGAAGTGGAAGCCGTCGGACTGGCCAAAGCCAAGGCGTATAAGGAGCAGGTTTCTGCGCTGGGCCAGACACCCACCGCGCTGGTCAATGTGGCCGATGTGCTGTCGCGTGGCACGGTGCCGTTCATGCCGCACATACTGGTGACGGGTGGAAATGGTGATGGGAACGCCGCCAATGGTTTGATGGCCACGTTGACGGGAATGTTTGCCAAGTCACTTAACCCGCCCGCCGCATCCGTGCCCGCCATGGAACCGGAACCGCCCAAGAAGTAGCATCCTGATTTGAATGGATGAGCGGGTGAGCGGCATTTTTAGAAATCCCATGCAAATCCCTTGCTCCAAATCCAAACCCGTAACACTTATATTCAATTCCCTAGTCAATGTGCAGTCGTATTTTCTATCGTGGATATTGGCCTTATTGCTGGGGTTGATGACGATTGTCCTTTATTGGCCGGCGACGCACCATTCCTTCATCAACTACGATGACCAAACCTACGTCACCGAGAATGCTCACGTCCAAGCCGGTCTGACCTTGGAAAATATAAAATGGGCGTTCCCCAGCCCTGTGGCCGGCAACTGGCATCCATTAACGGTGTTGTCGCACATGTTAGACTGTCAGTTTTTCGGATTGGACCCTTGGGACATCATCTGACCAGTGTGCTGCTGCACGTCATCAACACTGTGCTGGTCTTTTTGTTGCTGCGCGGCCTAACCAGTGCGGTCTGGCGAAGCGTGTTTTGAATCCAGACAATTCTTGCTTGACTTCTGCGCCGGTCGCAGCAAGGATGCAACCCGCAATTCCCATAAATGTGAGACCATAGTCCATCAACTTGCAACGAAAGGAACAGCCAATGAACTCCAAAACATTCAAGACCGCAATTTATCTCGCCACCCTCGTATTGATTTCCTCGACAACCGTGTTTGGGCAAATGGGCAGGACTTGGCCGTCGGAAAAGAAGATTGTTCCCGATCCGGTTACGGGAGTGCCGCTCGAATTCCTGACCAGCACTGACGGTGGGTACACGCAGTCGAAGATCTACCAGACGCACCGGCAATGGACTGCGGATGGGAAGTGGCTGATTTTCCGGGGTAACCGTGGAACCGGTTCGCAGGCGTTCGCGGTCAACGAAGAGTCGGGACAGATTGTGCAAGTCACGGAAACCGGCTTCATGGGGATGCTGTGTGCCGGCAATAAAACGATGAAACTGTATGTCATGGCAGGTGGTGGCGAAGGAGGAAGAGGCCGGGGCGCGGCTCCGGGAGCGGCAGCGGGCGCACCGACGAATCCGCCAGCGGGTGGTCGAGGCATGGGCGGCGGAAGAGGCGGGTTTGGCGGACCGCGGCAGATTCTCGAGATTGACCTCGAAAAACTTTTTGCCGACGTTGCTACCGGCACCGTGCAGCCAGCAACCAATTACACGCGCGTTTGCGGAACAATCCCGGCCATTCTCAACCCCGACGGCAACATGGGATTGGACGCCAATGATGACTTCATGTATTTCCGGGTGAACGGGCCGGAAACGGAGCAGTTGTCCGAAGGCCAGACGCTTCAGAACGGCTTTGGTCCCAGAGGCATGGGGCGCGGCCCGAGCGGGTTGCGCAGCATGAACCTCAAGACCGGCGAGGTCAAAATGATCTGCAACGTGGGCTTCCAGATTGGCCATGTGCAGAGCAATCCCTGGGTTCCGGGGCAGATTGTGTTTTGCTGGGAAACCGGCGGCAAAGCGCCGCAGCGGACTTGGTATGTCAATGCCGACGGAAGCGGCCTGCGACCGCTATTTCCAGAAGCGTCGTTCGACTGGATTACCCACGAGGCGTTTATCAGCACGAATGAAGTGGCAATCGCCATCCTCGGCCACCGCAGCATCGCGAGCGCCACGACCAATTCTGACTGGGGCGCGGCGGGAACAATGGAACACCCGACCGGCGTGGGCATCGTGAATTTGCAAACGCGGGAGATGCGGATTGCCGGGCAGGTGCCCGCATGGGATACCGCTGGACGCTCGGACTGGCATGTCGCCGGCTCGGCGGACGGCCGATGGGCCGCCTGCGACGATTTTGCCTACGAGGTCTGGGTCTTTGATCGTCACAACGGCGAAGCGACCCTGCTGGCCGGTCCCCAGAAAGTGGGCGCGGATCACATTCACCCGACGTTCAATGCGGACGGCACAAAGATCGAGATCGAATCGGCCCTGATCTCCAAGGACAATCGTTCGTTCAACATCTGCGTTGTGCCGATGCCAAAGGCGTTGTTGAATCGCACATATTCACTGAAGCTGGCAGAGTAACGCGATCGGGACGCAACATCGTTTCGTGTCTAGACTAAATGATGCCCCCCCGGACATCCGGTTGGTTGCGCTCGGCAATCGGCGGATCGTTCGCCATCAATTTTGTCAATTTCATCTCAATACATTTTGAACAAAGTCGAGAAAGGAAAGCGTTCTTATGAAATCGAACGAACCAACCAAAAATGGAATGTCCCGGCGCACCGCCATCGCCGCCGGTCTGGCGACGCTCGCGGTCCCGCGCTTTGTGTTCGGAGCCGCCGTCTCCGAACCTGCTCCCGGCGATAAGCTCCGGATCGCCTGCGTTGGCGTCGGCGGCGTGGGCCAGGATTATCTGGCCGGCTGCAAGGACGAGGAGATCGTCGCGCTTTGCGACCTTGATCACGAGTATTCGGCGGCGGCGTTCAAGCTCTATCCCAAGGCCAGGCTCTACAAAGATTTCCGGCAGATGTTCGACAAGGAGGAAAAAAACTTTGACGCGTTGATTATCGCCACGCCGGACCACTGGCATTGCCACCTGGTGCTGGCGGGACTGGCGATGAACAAACATATTTACTGCGCCAAGCCCATCACGCGCACAATCGCAGAAGCCAGGAGGGTCAAGGCCGCGTGTCTTGCCTCCAAGGTCACCACCAAGGCGAGCATTCAGGATTCGCGTTCCTCTCCCGCACGGGCCACCACGGAGTTGCTGTTGACCGGAGTCATCGGCCCGATCCGCGAAGTGCATTTCTGGACCGGCACGCACAGCCCCAGTGGGTTGAAAAGACCGGCGGAAATCCAGACGCCGCCCGCCGGTATGGACTGGGACCAGTGGTGCGGCCCGTCTCCGGCGCGGCCTTACCATAGAATTTACCATTACGGCAACTGGCGGCCATGGTGGGATTTCGGCACGGGCAACCTGGGCGATGTTGCCTGCCATGCGTTGCATATTTTCCATGAGGAACTCGAAATGGGGTCGCCGGACTGGGTCGCGGCCAACGCCTGCCAGTCCTTCTCCCTGGCCGGCTCCGTCGCCAACAGCGAGTGCGCGAGCATCGCCAACTACGTCCAATGGCACTTTCCGGCCCGCGGCAAACACCCGGAGATGATGGCCTACTTCTATGATGGCGGCCTCCAGCCACCCCGGCCGTTGAGCATGCCCGCCGGCATGGGGATGCCGGGCAGGGGTATGATGTTCGTCGGCGACGACGGCGTTCAGGTTTCCGCGTTCTATGGCGGCAGTCCGTCGCTGCCCGACCATGTTCAACCCCAGCCTGGCCAGAAGTTCCAAGGGCTGCCCGGCGGCTGGCTTCTGCCGGAGAACCGTTTCAAAGACTTCAAGCAGCCCGCCCCCTACCTGCCGCGCTGCGAGCGGCCAGACCATTACGCCGAGTGGATACGGATGTGCAAAGCCGGCAAGAAGTCAATCACGCCTGTGGAGTTCGCCTGCGATCTGACGGAATTCGCCTTGCTGGGGACCGCAACGCTGCGCCGGTATAGCGCCCCGCCCCCGGGCGCGCGCCCCGGTAGTTGGGGAGGCTCCGGCCGATCGGACTCCGCAATTGTGTGGGTTCCCGCGTCAGGCGACGGCCATGTGCATGCGCCCGGGGCAACTCCCCCGGCGGGCGGCGAAACGGGAGAACCCTACTATCGCAGTTCCAAAGTCCTCCTCTGGGACTCGAAGGCCATGAGATTCACCAACGACGACGTGGCGAACAGCTTCGTTGACATGCCCTATCGCGCGGAGTGGGACTACAAGGTTTAGGAGGCCGCGCCACAGGGCGTGCCATCCTGCCACAATTTTTTATTGGACAACCAACGGCATTGGCTTCATCGCCGTCAGCGGATTTCTGCCAAGCCAAACTTCAAACTTGACCTTGCCCGCAGACCGGCGAATGCTGGCGATATGAAATGGAAAGCAGCTTGTTTGCTTCCAAATCCATGAAGCTGGATTAGCGGCACGACGCGTTGTCCAAAATCCTCTTGGGCATAAAGTATCATGAATATCCGACATAGACGCGGGAAGAAAGGCGAGTTTGACGTCGTCTCTTTAATTCGCTGTCCGAATTGCCGAGGCAAGTTGATGCTCCTCCCAAAGAATTACCCACTTTACGATGTTCAGTGCAGCAAGTGCCTGTTCAGGGCACAGGTAAAATCATTTCGGACCAAACCAGCAAACAAAATGTTCGGCGCTGGATGGGACATAATCCACAAGACACTGAAGAGCGGCTATCTCGTCCCGGCACTTATCATCAACTGTACATGGAAGGAGAAGGGAAAGCGCCATCATACAGTTAGATTCTATCCGTTCGTGCCGCGGACAAACTTGAAGAATAGGACCGCACATATCAAGGCCACGTCGACAAGAAAAAAGCGAACATACAAGATGTTCAACTACACGAAGATGGACAAACTTCCATTCTTGACCCTGCATGACAAATAGGATAGGTGCAAGGCCGTCCCGCTTGATTCCCCTCGCGTCTCAATCCTCATCCACGGTCTTCACCGCCCATTCAGGATACGGCGTTTGCGAGCCTTTCACCGCGCGCCAGAGAATGCGGTTGAACACGTCTTCCGGGCATTGGTCTGCCTTGTCCAGCGGCAATCTGGCGGAAACCATCGCGTCCTTGCGCAGTTGCGCGTCGGAAATTTCTCTCGGCGGTTTGTTCATTTCATCCAGCGGCACGTTGTTGGTCACGGCGTCGAACGGGGTGAAATCCGGCGTGCCGGTGAAGCAATCGAACATCGGCGTGGCGGTGGCGTCCATCTGGTTCATCGGCGGCAGGCCGAGCATCAGCTCCACCGTGCGGAGCAGGCTGGTCTGGTTGTATTGCGTGTGGACGACCGCGCCGCGCCGGGTGTAGGCGCTCGCAACGTAGGCCGTCGTGCGGTAGCCGCTGACGTGGTCCCAGCCATCCTGCGGGTCGTCCTCGATGGCGAAGACGCAGGTGTTTGTCCAGTATTTTGAATGGCTGACCGCTTCGACAATCCGGCCCATTGCCAAATCATTGTCCGCAACTTGCGCGGCAGGCGTGGGCGAATTGGTTTTCGTCCCGCTGGTGTGGTCATTGGGCAGCCAGATGATGACGAGGTTTGGCAGGTTATCCGCCGCTTCAAACTGCTTCAGGCTCTTGATGAATTGCGCGGCGCGGAAAATGTCCGGCACGTCCAAATCCCAGCCGATGGTGTTCGTCATGATGTAAGGCCGCAGCGCCTCGATGTCCGGTTCGTCCGTCAGAGCGATTTCGTCCGCGCCGTTCATAAAATTGCTGTAACAATCAAGGAAGCCCGGTTTGCCCTTGCGGGTGGAATCCTTCCATTGTTTTTTGGCGGAGGTGAACTCGCCGAAGTCGCAAACGGTTTTTCCGTGCGCGATGGCGTCGTTCCAGATGAACCCCGCCGGCGAATAGGCCAGCGCGTCCGCCGAATCCTGACCATCGCCGCCGCTGGGATAGCTGCGTGGCCAGCCGGCGAAGTTACGCTCCAGATATTCGGTCGTGATGCCGCTGTCGGTCCAGTTGTGGCCGTCGGCACTCAAGATGCCGCAGCAATAGGTGTTGTCCAGCAACGCAAAATCGCGGACGAGCTTGTGTTCGTTCGGCGTGACCCGGTCGCCGAAAACGCACAAGTTCGCGTCGCCATTGCCGTTCGTCACGTCGCCGAGGATTTGATCGTAGGTGCGGTTTTCCTTGATGATGTAAATGACGTGCTGAAAAACGCCCGACTCTCCCGCGCGCTCAGGCACGGGCTGTGGCGGACGATTTTCGCGCGGCGGCAATTTCGCCTGCGCGAGCAGCGGATAACGCAGATTCGCCTGCGCGGTTTGCGTGAACGCGGCCAGATCCTTTGCCGCCGGCACCGGCACCAGCGACAGTGAGCCGAAGTATTGTCTCGTGTTGAAGCCCGAACCGTTGCCCAGTCCTTTTTTGGCCACTTCCATTTTTGCGGCGATTTCCTTGATGTTCGCCACATCAATTTTCCCGCGCCGCGCGTCGGACGCAATCGCGCCCGGAAACCAGCCCACGGGAATCAGGCCGAGCAATTTTGACGCGCCCGGCTTGAACTGGAAAACCGCGATGGCGTTTTGCGTGGCGTTGCAGACGAAAAGTTTTTTGCCCGGCTTGTCAAACGCCAGCGCATCCGGCTGCGCGCCGAATGGATCGCCCGGATTCTGCCTTGCACAAATCGTTTCCACGATATTATCCGCGTGCGTGTCAATGACGCTTAACGTGTCGCTGCCCGCGTTGGCGACGACGAGATATTTTCCATTGGGCGAGAGCGCCAGCGCGCAGGCGTGCAGGCCGGTCGGGATTTCAATTTCCAGCGGAGGCTGCAAAGGAACGGCCAAAGCCCGCCCTCCGCCCGTCCAACGAAGACCTTCTTTTTGCCTGGGAGAAAGCAGCGGGGCGATGGTTGAGGCCAACTTCGCACCGCCCATATTAATCACCGTCACCGAGCCTTCGCTGGCGATGGAACGGTCGTTCACGCGCACCACTGTGCCGCGTCCCACCGGGCCGGTGGCGCTGTCCGCGCCGGGCCGGCGGCCGCCCCAATTGCTCACATAAATTTTTTTGCCGGCGAGCATGACATCGAATGGAGCGACGCCCACATCCCACGTCCGCAAAACTGTTCCGGTCAAGGCATCAAATTCGAAAAGCCGGTTTGAAAGATTGCCCGCGACATAAATTTTTTTGCCGGCGCGCGAAACCGCGATGCCGGCGGGAATGTCATTCGTGCGGCGCGGCGCGTAAGCCGGAGGCAAAGCGATGGAAAACAGCGGCGAAACTTTCTGATCCCTGCCGACGCCGAAAACCTTGATGTCGCCGTTGACGTTCGCCATGTAAATCCGCGTGCCGTCCGGCGAAAATGCCAGTCCGGTGAAACCCAACTGCGCCTTTCCGTCCGGCGTAAGGATTTCCGGGGAAACCGCCGCCTGCTCCTGCGCCTTGTCCGACGGCAGCGGGACGTGCTGCGAAATTTTCCCGGTCGCCGGCTCAATGACGATCAATTCATGCGTCAGCCCGGCGGTCACGAGCAGTTTGCCGTCGGGACTCAACGCCAGCGCGTTTGGCCGGATGCCCGGCAGTTCCACCTGCATTCCGGCGGGCGTGACAAGCTGATTGACCGGCGTGACCAAGCCGTTTGTGCCGGGGCCAACGGCTGCCGTCGTGGCGTTGAAATCGTCGGCGAAGATTCGTTGAAAACCGAAAGCAACAAACACAATCAACCCGAAATGGACGAAAACATTGATCTTCATCGCGGGAAAGAATGCCTGCAAATCGCCGACGACGGCAAGTCACGTTGCGGTGAAATTTTCAAAGTGGCGGCGGGCGTCCGCGCCTGCCGCTACAATGATTATGGCACCGCCGGATCGAGCCGCTTGTCTGCCACGAGATAATTGCAGACGTAATCTTTCACCGCCTCTTCGAGCAACGTGACCGGCGCTTTGTAGCCGGCGACGCGCAAACGCGAAATGTCCGCCTGCGTGAAGTATTGATACCTGCCGCGGATGGCTTCCGGCATCTCGATGAATTCGATTTTCGGCTTTTTGTCCAAGGCGGCAAAAACCGAATTTGCCAGATCAATCCACGTCCGCGCCACACCGCTGCCGATGTTGAAAAGTCCGCCGGCTTTTTGGGTCGCGGCCAGATGCAAGGTCATCGCCACGGCGTCCTTGACGTAAAGGAAATCGCGCTTCTGTTCGCCGTCGCGGAAATCCTTCCGGTGGCTTTTGAACAGCCGGATGACGCCTTCGTTTTTGACCTGCGCGAAACTTTTGTGGACGACCGAGCGCATGTCGCCCTTGTGATCCTCGTTCGGGCCGAAGACGTTGAAGTATTTCAGCCCGACGATGTCTTCCAGAAACCCGGCGCGCCTGGCGTGCAAATCGAAAAGATGCTTCGAGTAGCCATACATGTTGAGCGGACGCAGCGTGTCGAGCTTCGTGTCGTCGTCCTCCATGCCCGCCGAACCGTCGCCATAAGTCGCGGCGGACGACGCATGGACGAACCGCGTGTTTTTGGCCAGCGACCAGTCGGCGAGGTCCCGTGTGAATTCAAAATTGTTGCGAAAGAGGTAACTCGCGTCGCGTTCGGTGGTGGACGAACACGCGCCCAGGTGCAGCACCAGATCGAATTTTCCCAATGCGCCGCTTTGCCACCGCAAACGCAGGTCATCCGCCTCAATGTATTCGGCGAAGCGCAATGGCGCGAGATTGCGCCACTTCTCATCGGCGCCGAGCCGGTCGCAAACCACGATGTCGTCGCAGCCGCGCCGGTTCAATGCCCAGACGAGCGCGCTGCCAATGAACCCCGCGCCGCCGGTGACGAGAACGCGCGCGCCTGAAAAATCGTTGGGTTTCATAAACCGCAGCCAGCATGGCGTGAGCCGGCCGCAAATTCAAGCGCAACACGCGAAAGGTTCAGCCGCAATTACGGATAAACACCGACACACAGGAGCGCGGGCTTCAGCCCATTTCACAGTCTGCAACGGCGGGACGCCGAAAATGGGTGGCATCCTGATTTGTAGGCGACGAGGCGACGGGTCGTTTTGGGCCGGCACTCCTTATGTCGTGCCCTGTAATCCAATTTGGGACACAACAAAAAATGTCTAGCCTGGCTCCGGTTTTAAGGTTAGTTAAAACGGCGTGAATGCCGTGTTCCGTCATTTAATCCATGTTCATCTTTGAAAATCCAAGGCTAAAATTGTTTCATGGAAAATTCCGAACTTGCAAAGGTTTTGACCGCGCTCGGCTGTCCGCCCGAAAAATCCGCTGAAATGGCCGCGCAGATGGACAAGCGCGCCCGCCAGCTTGCCGCACAAAATGGCCGCAGTTACGAGGAAGCATTGCAACATCTGCTGACCTTGATGAAGCAAGGCTGGTCCGCCAAGGAAAAAGGGTTTTGAATTTGCGATTTACGATTTACGATTTGCGAGATCGCGGCCTTTTGCCGCGTCAATCGTAACTCAAAAAATCAAAAATGCCAAAGCCCTGGAAAAAAGTCCGTTCGACGCCCGTCGGCGATTTCCGCATCTTCAAGCTGCGGTCCGACGTGAAGCTTTCGCCGCGCACCGGCAGGGAGCACGATTTTTATGTCCTCGACAGCGTTCACTGGGTCAATGTAATCGCCCTCACGCCCGACCAAAAGCTGGTGATGATTGAGCAGTTCCGCCACGGCTCGAACACGGTGGAGCTGGAGATTCCCGGCGGCATGATGGACGCGGGCGAGACTGATCCCGTAGCAACCGCCGTGCGCGAATTGCGCGAGGAGACCGGCTACGAGGGCAAAAACGCGCGCCTCCTCGGTCGCATCTGGTCGAACCCGGCGATTTTAAGCAACAAAACCTACACCGTGCTGATTGAAAACTGCCGTCTGAAACATAATGTGGAATGGGATCACGGCGAGGATCTGGCAACGCGGCTCGTGCCGGCGGCGGAAATTCCAAAACTCGTCGCTGATGAAAAAATCGGCCATTCACTGGTCGTGGTCGCGCTGTATCATTTCGATTTATTGCAACGGGGAATCAAGAGCATTGGGGCGTAATTGAAAACTGCGAACTGCCAGCCGGTCGTGTGTCTTTTTTGGATCCCACAATTTTTTACCGGTCAAAGTAGCAGACTGCCGCCTGAACTGGGCATTCCCGGCAAACCATTTGAGGCTGGTCACCCTGAAGGCAAGGTTTCGGGCAAAACTTTGGAGGGCATAATTCTATTTTTTCAACGAACGCAGATACGCCACCACCGCCACAGCGTCGTCATGATTGAACCGAAACTGCGGCATAGGCCACATGGCCGGTTTGCCGGCCATGTCAAGGCCGGTTTCCAGAAACTTCACCGCCTGCTCGTCGGTGAACCCGGGCAGTCCAGCAATCGGTATGGCCACCGCGGCAAAAGGCATCGGGTGATCCGGCTTGATGTCGAGGACGTTTCCCTGTAGCCATTGTGAGCGGTCGAACTGGCCTCTGTCGTCGCGCGGCGTGTGGCAATCCGCGCACATCGCCACGTTTTCAACCAGATATTTTCCGCGCTGGATTTGCGCGTCAGGCGCGGGTTGCGCCCGGAGCGCGCTGGCCCCGAACCCGGTCGCCAAACTTAAGAGCAGAACAGATTTGCATTGCATGCGCGGTTATGTAGCAGTCCGCATATTCCGCAACAAGTGAAAAAAGGCGGGTGGATTCTTTCTTCGTCCTGGGACGGCATCGCCGCCCTGGAAGATGCCACATCGAAGTTTCACCGCAGCCGCCAGGTGATGCGCGCCTTGTTCAAATCGTAGGGTGACATTTCCATCTTCACACGGTCGCCGACGGTCAGCCGCACCCAGCGCTTGCGCATCTTGCCGCAGATTGTCGCCAGCACGAGATGTTTGTTGTCCAGTTCGACGCGGAACATCGTGCCGGGCAGCACGGTCTGGACGCAGCCTTCGACTTGAATGTGTTCTTCTTTCATGAAACTTACAGAAACAACCGGACTCGCACAAACAAGCGGCCTTCCGCCGGTTGGCAGGAGAACGCGGTAAAATGAAAAAGGCGGAGTCCGGTTCACCCGAACCCCGCCCTGAAATCCCGGCGAATTAGTAACGGCTGCGACCGCCGCCGCCGTAGCCCCCGCCGCTGCCGCCGTATTCACGACGACCGCCGCCGCCACCGGGCGCGCGTTCTTCACGCGGTTTCGCCACGTTGACCGTCAAGGCGCGACCGCCCAACTGCGAGCCGTTCAGCGCCGCAATGGCCTTCTGCGCCTCTTCGGGCGTGCTCATGGTGACGAAACCAAAACCGCGGGGACGGCCGCTCACGCGGTCCATCATCAGGTTGGTTTCCGTGACCGTGCCGTGCGCCGCAAAGGCGTCCTGCAGGTCGTTTTCAGTGGTTTCGAAGGAAAGATTTCCTACAAACAATTTATTGCTCATGTGATGTTTTACTGTCCGACAAACTTTGCTTTCCACAGACTGTTCCCGAACGCCGGGTCTAAAATCATCACTGAACCGAGTTCACTTGAAGATTCACCATGCCTTGAAAGAGACAAGCTATCTAACAGACATGCTTAATATCGCTGATTCCGCGGCAATAGCAACAACAATCGGCAATTATCTTTTGCCGCGAGGAAGGTGTTCTGATTTGAAACTCTGGTTCAGACCAGTCTTTCAAACTCACCGATGAACCGCCGCATGTCGCGGAGCAACAAATCGCGCGTCAAATACTGCTTGATGGTGGCGTGGTCCTTTTGCAGGCAGGGATACATCAAATGAAAGCGCCGTTTCTTCACCGCCATGAATTTGTCGTAGCCCGCGCGGTTGCCGGGAAAGTGCGCGTCGAGCTGCTGTAGCATCGCCTCGCGTTCCGTCGTCGGCTCAAGGCGCACGTCCTCGAATTGCAACCGATACATCGGCTCAAGCTTCACACACTTCAGGTAGTCACCGATGCGCCGACCAGCCTCCTCGAACACCTCGTCGAGGATGAACTTCATCATCAAGAACGTCGGGCCGGTGTCAAACTTGTAGCCATGGCCATCGGCCTGAAAGCCTGCTTTGTATAGAAAACATGAGGCGCATTCGGAATATCCCGAAGGGATTACATCATTCAGCCCAGCGTTGGCCCGTGAAACCGGACTACGCCGGGTGAACGGACGAAAATGAAATCAACCCTTTAACACTTCAACGAAACTACTTTTTCCCGTGTTCGCGGATGACGGCGAGCATGGTTTCGGCGTCGGGCGCCTTTTCAAGGGCTTCGCGGAATTCGGCCTTGTGCAGGAGCTTCGCAATGTTGGCAAGCGTGTGGAGATGTTTCTGAAATTGCCCCTGCGGCACGAGGAACAGCATCACGAGTTTCACCGGCTGATTGTCGAGCGCATCGAAGTTGACGCCTTTGCCGGAACGGCCCAGCGCGCCGACGACTTCGTAAATCAAATCCGTCGAGGCGTGCGGGATGCCGATGCCAAACCCGATGCCGGTGGACATGGAGGTTTCGCGCTTTTTGACGGCGGCCGTGATGGCGTCAGTGTCGGCGGCTTGAATCTTGCCGGTGGCGACGAGGTTGCCGATGAGTTCGTCAATCGCTTCCCAGCGGTTCGCCGCTTTCAGTTCGGGGACAATCTGTTCGCGTCCCAAGATGTCGGCCAAATCCATATCTGCTGGAGGATGAATCCAAACGCCCGGACATTTCAAGACTGAATTACTAACAATTTTCGGGCAGTCAAATCACGCGCTGGAGCCAGTGCAAAAACATGCCCGTGCTTTCCGCCCACCAGCCCAGCGAATTCAACAGCCCGACGCGCGCCGTCAGCAGCGGAATTCCAAACAACAACACGCAGACGTTGCCGAGAAAAATGACCACGGCGGAAAACAACCAGCCCTGGCTCGTGATGTCCGACTGCCGTGTCCGCAAGGTGTGCAACGTCAGCGTCACGTGAAACGCATACGCCGCGCCGACGCACAGATGAAACCAGACAAGGCAGCCGTGCCAGTTCCAAATCAAATTACCCAGCGCGAACACGCCGATGATGATGACCGCGTAAATCGGGAAAAAATATGGCGCGAGCGCGATGACGAAGTTGGTTTTGGAAATGACAACGTGGCCGCCGGACGACGCGATCTTCATTTTTTTGACCTGCCCGCCGAACAGCCACGTCCACAGCGCGTGCGTCAATTCGTGGCCGAAGACGTAAATCCACATTGGTTTGGGCAGCAAAAGGAAAATCACGATCCAGCACGCCGCGCCGGCGAGCAGCGGGATCCAGACCGTGTCCGCGCCGTAACCCGCGCGCAGCACAAGCCAGAGCGCCCGCGCCGCGCCGGCGCAAACCGGCAGCAGCAGGACGGCGATAATGAACTTGATCCACTTCGGCATGGCGGAAGAATTCAGAATTCAGAATTCCGAAGCCAGCAGAAAGCGGCGCGCGTTCCCGGGAGCGCCGGCGTCTCGTAGGCGGTTTTCCAACTTGCAGTGCCACGCCGGCGGGACGCCAGCGCTCCCAGATGATGTGCAACAGCTTGTCGCAACGAGAACGCCCGCCTACAATTCGTCCGATGACACAAGACGAAGTTCTCCAGGTTTTCCGCGACAGCGGGGCGCTGCTCGAAGGCCACTTCATTCTCCGCAGCGGCCTGCACAGCCGCCAATACTTTCAATGCGCCCTGGCGCTCCAGCAAATGCCCGTCGTCGAAAAAATCGGGCGCGAGCTGGCGGACAAGACCCGCCCGCTCGGCGCTGTCACCGTCATCGCGCCCGCGCTTGGCGGGCTGGTCATCGGCCAGGAAGTCGCGCGGCAGCTCGGCATCCGGTTCATTTTTTCGGAAAAAGAGGAGGGCCGGCTCGTGTTGCGGCGCGGATTCAAAATCGCGCCCGGCGAAAAAATCCTCGTTGTCGAGGACGTCGTGACCAAGGGCGGCCGCGTGCAGGAGACGATTGACATCGTCCGCGCGCACGGCGGAAACGTCGCCGGCGTCGCGGCAATTGTGGACCGCTCAAACGGTGCTGTGAAATTCGGCGTGCCCTTCGCCAGCCTGCTTGCGCTTCAGGTCGAGGCTTTTGCCCCGGACAAATTGCCGCCGGACTTGGCGGCGATTCCGGTGGTCAAACCGGGGAGCAAGTAAC
>Ga0181520_10006656_pt1 | contig 17514 bp, 9 predicted proteins | sample PEATcosm2014_Bin_29_FD_132451 | JGI IMG/M metagenome (GOLD analysis project Ga0181520, IMG submission 132451) | Peatland microbial communities from MTU Mesocosm Facility, Houghton, MI, USA - PEATcosm2014_Bin02_30_metaG | ecosystem: Environmental > Terrestrial > Soil > Wetlands > Peat | place... | reverse complement strand
TAGTTGGCCTGGGCAATTTCCGCGGCGCTATTATTGACCATCCCCAGGCCCATTTCCATGTTGGATTGGCCCGAGCACAGCCACACCTCGCCGATCAATATATCCTGCACCTCGCGCGCGGTGGACCCGGTCACGGTGAGCGTTTGCGGGGAGGCATTGGCCGGTTGCGGCGCCAAATTTACCCGCCATTTGCCGTCGGCGCCAGCGGTGGTGCTGTAGGTCTGGCCGGCGAAGACCACCGTGATGGCGGTCCCCGGACTGTCCCAGCCCCAGATGGGATTGGGCGCTTGTTGCTGCAATACCATGTGGTCCGCAATCACCGCCGGAAGCCGGAGTTCGGCATGGGCCATGGGAATCAAAAGGCTGAGACAGAGAACGCCCAGGCACCATGGCCAGCCAAATGTTTTCCTGATGCCGATATTGAACATGTCCATCCGGGCGGCTGGCCCGGTCACAGAGCTTGAGCTTGCTGTTGAATTCATGATGCTACGAAACTAGCAAAATTAAACCGTTGAGCCACCTCAATTAAGAAAATTTTCCAGATAGACGCCGGGAATTAGTTGGAATGGCTCGGCCCGATTTTTGTCTTTGAACACATTAAACCAGAACGCCTTGTGCTTCACGCGGGGGGGAGGGGGGGGGTGCCGCCCGGAGGCCGCGTTTTTTTGGTGCGATTGGTTTGATTCGGTTTGATTCACCCGGATTTGGTCCGAAATCCGGGAGAAGCCCGAAATCCGAACTCCGAATTGCGTTTTGCGCTGTTCCGGAAAAGTGCGGGTGAAATTTCCGCCCAAAGCTGCTGATTCGGCTTTCGGCCTTCGGATTTCGTCTTTGATTCATCTTGATCAGGCTTGATTGACCTTGATTCGCCTTGATTTTCAAGGGTTTATGGCGCACCATGGGTTTTGTCCCGATGCTTGACCTGCTGGCCGCATTTTCTCAATATCTGGTTCCCAATTTTGGTTTTTCAGAATTTCAGTTTTGCCCTGTTAAACCAGTCTACACCCATCCCCGCAAAAAGGAACGGAGCCGCTAACAGAATCCAACCACAGATGGGCACGGATTTATGGGATGAAAGTGGGGGGCGCAGGCCTTCGAGAGGCCATACAACCACGCAATTTATATTCCATTTACTTCACTTCCCGGCTTGGCTTGCCGTTAATCATCCAATGTACCAGCAGCCGGGATAAATCCATTGCCTTGCGCTCGTCGCTGGTGCGGCTACGGGCGAGTTCATCTGCTTTGGTGACCAGGGCTTTCACTCGCGCGGTGGTGCCGTGGCATAGATCGTGCGCGGCTTTTTCGGTTTTTGGCAATGCCACTTCTCCGCGGATGTTTTGCTGCCATGCGAAGTGAACCAACTCCGCGTGCGCACGACTGGGCAAGGAAATCTTTTCCGCCTGTTTTTTCGCCGCGCCAGGCGGATGAAAGAAAACTGAACTGGCATCGAGAAAATCATTCGCATCAGGCAGGCTGCATCCGTCACTCTCGGGGATGTTCACCGGCAGGCCGTCGGCAATCTGGCTGGCCAGCCACCCGGCGAGCGGTTGCTTGTCGTCTGCCGGCAGGCTGTCCCAGAGATCGGCGGCAAGCTCGTCGGTGCGAAACTCACGGCCTTCGGATTTTGCCCGTTGTTCCTGTTTTTGGATTTCGACAATGCGGATTTGCCGGAAATGGTTGGCCGTCTCCCAATACAACTCATCCACCAGCTTTTCACGCTCGGCAGCGCCACTGACACCGAGCAATTCAAACACCGCCAAGTCCAAGGCGCGGCGATCCGGCTGCTTTAATTCTTCCGGCAGTTCAATTGGATTTTCCGCCAACTTCCGGGCGCGGTCGGATGATTTACAGTCCATGAACGCTTCTTCAACCATACCGCCAGTGGTTCGGGTGCAAAGTTTTCGAAAAGCGTTGCGCAATTTTTCGCCGGTTGATCTTGGAATGCCGCGCGGATCGGGAATTTCCAGAAGATTTACGTCCACAACTTCCGTTTTCAAATTTCCCTCGGTTCCGGCATAGCGGCCAAAGTAGATTTTTGCCAGACCAACGAGTGTGGAATTAAGAATGGCCGCCAGCAATTCCGGGGGAGTTTCCTTTTCGTCAACTGCCGTTACATCATATAAGTTGCAGTTCACTATGACCCGGTTTTGGTTGTAGACGATGATGTGCCGGTATTGCTGCGCCTTCGGCCAGATGATATGTCCGCATTTCGTATAGGTTAAGTCATACCACCGATTACGTCCGGCACACGTTGAGCGTTGCGGAACTGGCACGGCTTTGCTCTTGGTTGAAGCGAAGGCGTTGTGTTCGCCATAGCGCAAGTATTTAAGGACGTAAGTTCCCTTCAGCTTTTCCAGCGGTTCAGACACGAACAAAACAAGACGATCTAAATCCTCTGCGGAGATCGCCGGCCGGCTGATATTCATCAAACTGTGAACTTCCGGACGTAAATAATCCTTTTCCACCGGATGCACCGTACCGTCGCCCGCGCGAACGAGCACCACCCCGCCCGATTCAATTTCACCTCGTTTGCAATGCGTATACAGGGGCGCGTTGTTCCATTCCAATTTTGGATAGTCAGTCAAAAATTCCTGTGAAACATCGCGCGGCATGAAGAAGGCGTCGCAACCGCTTTTCACGCCAAAGCGAATGGTGGCGATTTCACCCAACGGCACAAACTGCCTGGCGTAACGCGCCATGATTTGAAAATATAAATTGGGCGCGCGAAGGTATTTGCCCCATTTGCCGCCGCCATACTTCGGGCCGTAGCCGACGCCGCTTCCATCGTGCAGGATGCCATTGCCATTTTCGTCATAGGCGCCGTTTTCATCGTCGTCCTCCCCGCCGTTGGCTGGACGCACGCCTTCGGCCAAATCGCGCTGTTTTTGAAGCGCAAATAATTTTCCGGCGCGCAAGCCATCCTCCCAAAGCTTCTGCTGCGGAACAACGACGATTCGGAATTGATCCCTGGCCGTATCCTGTTTGCACCGCGAAATGAGGTCGCGGAATTTATCGGCGGCGGTCTGGCGGGAATTTTCGTCGGGACGCCCGCCCAAAATTTCGGCCAGGGGCGCGTCCAGGCGCACGAATTTCACCAAATGCTTAAAGCGTTCCTTTGGATCATCGCACCGCTGCAAAATCACGGCGCACGTTTTCACGCGGGCATCTTCAAACCATGGCTCGGCGTTGCTTTCCAAAATGGCGTGGATTTTGAAATGCGTCAAAACCCATTCCTGCAAGGCAAAGCCGTATTCGACATCCAGCCAGCTCGACGACACGAGAAAACCAAACCAGCCGCCCGCTTTCAAAAAGGCCGTGGCTGCCGGCCAAAAGTAACAATGCAAATCGCTCCGCCCGGTAAGTTCAACGCCCCAAAGGTCTTTGCAGAGTTCAAACAGATCTTCTTTGGCGGAATCTGCTTTGGGCTGGGGCTTGTCGCCGCGCCGGGGAATCAATTCCTGCCGGACGTAAGGCGGATTGCCGACCACGGCATTTAATTTCGGCAGAAAAATCGGTTCACTGGTTTTCTCGCCGCGCAAGCCGCGTGGCAGTTTCCAAAATTCTTTTCCTTCGCGGATTTCAAAAAAGTTACGCCGGGCGATGCGCGGATAATTTTCCTCCTCGTTAATGTCGCGCGACGCCAGATTGAGCGTGGCCAGATGCGCGGCAAAAAGGGAAATATCCGAGCCGTAAATTTCGGCGATGCGGTCTTGATGCGCCGCGCCGGGATTCAAATGCGCCTTGCGATGATAGGCACGCACCAGAAAACTGCCGGAGCCGCACGCGGGATCAAACACCACGTCATCGGCCTTGCGGATGCAAAAGGCGTTCACCACGTCCACCAAGTCTTCGTTGGTGTAATGCTGGCCGAATTTGTGACGCTCTTCCGGCGCAATCAGGCGTTGGAAAATGCCGCCCAAAATGTCCGTGCGGATTTCCTTGAAATTGAACTGGTGCAGTTCGCCCAAAACGGAGCGCCAGGCATTGGCGGCAAATTCGTGCGCAAAAATCAACGTGCCGGCCCAGTCTTTTTCGGCGGGATAAAACAGCGTTTCATAATCGCCGGTTTCATTCACGGCATTTTGAAACGCCTTGCGGAAATAAACGTCCAGTTCGCCGGGCGCGGAAATCTTTTTTGGAATTTTGATTTCATCCAGCGCGGTGAATTTCCGGCGGACGGATTCGTAAAACAGCAGCCGGTTGGCAAACACATAGCAGAGCGTGCGCGCGGCGCGGTCAATCATCGTGCGCCAGATGTTTTGATCGCCGCGAATGACCTGCCAGCCCTGATCGCCGGACATCCATTCCTGCAAATGAGTGTCGAAAGTTTTGTCCGTGGCGGATTTTTCCGCCAGAAACGCAGCCGTGAGTTTCACCGGCCAATCAATATGGCTCTCAAATGCGCGAATGAAAAACAGATCAGGCGGCATACCCCAATCCGGTTTCCTGCCGGCGGCGATTTCGTGGAACTGCGCGAAAAATTCCGCGACGAACGAAATGAGCCGCTTTTCAACTTCCGGGCGGGAAACATCACCGGGTGCTTCCAGGTGCAAGCCAAGATCAAAATCCCGCACCCGCCGCTCCAGCAACGGCAGATGCCACTTTTTGGCATCAAATAGAACGAGCTTGTTGACGTTCCAGGTAAAAAAGAACTCCGCTCCGGCACTGGACGCCTTTTGAAACGCGTCGTCAATCAAATCGGAGTTGTAAGCGTTGCGCCCTTCGACTGTCCCCGGCATTTTCACTTCACCGGCGAGCACCAGCTTGTTTTTCGGGCCGTAAATCCTTAAATCCGACCGCTGGTTTTTTATGCCTTTTGACTCTTCAATCTCCGTGCGGGCAAATTCCCAGGCCGGATTTTCTGAAAACAGAGTGTCCGCCCATTTTGAAACGCGGCTGCAAAAAGTGACTTCGTGAGTACGGGCATCGCCAACGGCCATGCCGGAGCGTAGCAGGCAAACCAGACGCGGCGCAAGCGCGACAAAATAAACCGCAATTCCTTTCGTGAAAGTACGTGCTGGTAGAATCCAGCCCGCTTCGATTGAGGTGAGATTTTTTCGCCGGGCTGGGAAACCCGGCCCGGTGCGGTGTCAAGCTGCGCCCTCATCCAGCAAACCATATTGCTTCAGCTTGTATTGCAAGGCGCGCCGGCTGATGCCGAGCGCCTGCGCCGCCGCCACCCGGTTGCGGGTGACGTGCATGAGCGTCTGGCGGATTAATAATTTTTCCACTTCGGCCAGCGGCGTGCCGGGGCGGACGGTGAACGTAACCAGATTGCTGTCGAATTCCCTTAAAAAATCCGGCAGCGCGGCCACGCCCACGACGGTGGCGCGGCTGGTGATGACCATGCGCTCGACGGCGTTGCGCAACTGCCGCACATTTCCCGGCCACGGAAACCGCTGGCACAGTTGCAAGGCTTCCGGCGAGAGGCGCTTGCGGCCGCGCTTGTGCCGGGCGCCGAAACTTTCAAAGAAGCTTTCGATCAACAGCGGGATGTCGTCGGCCCGCTCGCGCAACGGCGGCATCACGATGGGCACCACATTCAACCGGTAAAACAGGTCTTCGCGGAATTTCCCGTCCGTCACGGACTGCGGCAAGTTTTTATTGGTCGCCGCGATGATGCGGACGTTGACGCGGATGAGTTCGGAGCCGCCGACCATGCGGAAGGCGCTGTCTTCCAGCACCCGCAACAAATCGCCCTGGCCCTTGGGCGAGAGGTCGCCGATTTCGTCGAGAAACAGCGTGCCCCCGTCGGCCAGTTGGAAACGGCCCGGCTTTTGCGTGGTGGCCCCGGTGAACGCGCCTTTGACGTGGCCGAACAATTCCGCCTCCAGCAACTGTTCCGCAAACGCGGCGCAGTTAACGGAGATGAACGGCTTGTCGCGCCGCTGGCTTTGCGTGTGGATGAGGCGCGCGGCGATTTCCTTGCCGGTGCCGCTCTCGCCTTCGATCAGCACGGTGACATCGCTTTGCGCCACTTCGGCGATCAGCCGGGCGACGGCCCGCATGCTTTCGCTCTCGCCAATCAGCGGGGTGGGCGCGGACCGTTTTTGCAGGCGCGAACGCAGCTCGTGGTTTTCGACCACCACGGCCTGATGTTCCAGCGCCTTTTGCACCAGCACGCGCAGGCGTTTGAGGTCAATCGGCTTGGGCAGATAATCGTAAGCCCCCAGCCGCATGGCCGCGACGGCGTTTTCCACGGTGCTGAAGGCGGTCATCAGGATGAACAGCGTGTCCGGGTTGCGTTCGCGGATTTGGGCGAGCAGTTCCAGGCCGGAAGCGCCCGGCATTTTGACGTCGGAAATCACCAGGTTGTAAAGATTCTGGCCGGTGAGTTGCAGCGCGGCCACCGTGTCATGCGCGGCGTCCACATGGTAGCCCTCGCGTTTGAGACCCTCCTGCAAACCGGCGCACAGGCCCGGTTCATCATCCACGACCAGAATTTTGATCTTTGAATTTTCCAACGTCAGTCCTTTCGCTTGAGCGGCAGGGTGAGCACGAACACCGCGCCGCCGGCGGGCGCGTTTTCCGCGTGCAAATCGCCGCCATGCGCCACGGCAATCTGCTGGGCAATCCACAGGCCCAGCCCGTTGCCCTCGGGTTTGGTGGTGAAGTAAGGATCGAAAATATCGCCCAGTTCACCCGGCGGAATGCCCGGCCCGCTGTCTTGCACGCGCAGCGACAAATTATCGCCGGCCTTCGCCGCGTTCACGTTCACCTGCCCGCCGCCGCTGATCGCTTGAATACCGTTAATGATGATATTCAGGAGCGCCTGGGTCAGGCGGACAGAATCCGCCGTGACCGGCGGCAGGTCCGGCTCCACGGTGGCGAGAATCTCCACTTTGCGCGTGGATGCTTCGGGCCGCAGCAAATCGCAAACATGGGTGACAATTTTATTGATCTGCACCGGTTCCAGTTCGAGTGCCGAAGGGCCGGCCAGTTTCAAAAAACGGTCCACGATGCTGTCCAGCCGTTGCAGTTCGCCGCGGATGATCCCCAGGCGCGACACCAGCGGCGGACGCATCTGCGGCGCCAGCGCGGCGAGGTCTTCTTCCAGGAGCTGGAATTGCACGTCGAGCGAACTCAAGGGATTGCGAATTTCGTGGGCCAGCCGCTTGAGCAGCCGCGCCAGCGAATCGCGTTTTTCCGGCGACGGCAACTGCGCCGCGTCCTGGCCGGGGGCCGGGGCTGGAATATTTTCGATCACGTCCCCTGAAACTTGTCCTGTGCAGGCCAATGAGCCAACCTTTTTTTGACAATTGTTGTCCGCCTTTTGACCCGGGTGCAAGCGGAGTGCGGCGGGTGCTGCGGATTGCGAACAAATTAAAAACTCGCGGGCGGGCCGCCCGCGCTCCTTGCCGGCTTCGATCACAAATTGGTCGTCGTCGGAGGGAATCCATTGCGGGCGACCATTGCGCTCAGCTTTTCCAAGTAATATCCGGGCTGTTTTTTGGCACGTTCCAGGTTGGTGATTTGGGTCAGGGCGAAAACCGATGAAAACGACCTGTCAGCTTTTGCGGGCGGGTTCACCATGCCTGCAAGCGTAATGCAGGGAATTTTCAACTGCCGGCACAGACGCGTCACTTGCCCGACGCCTTTGCCCATGAATGTTTGCCGGTCCACCGCGCCTTCAGCGGTAATTACCAGGTCTGAACTGCCAATGCGTTCTTCCAGATGAGCCGCCTGCGCAAACTCCCCAAAACCAGAGCGGACTTTGGCTCCGGCAAAGGCCATCAGCCCAAAGCCAAGACCGCCCGCAGCGCCGGCCCCCGGTGTCCGGGCGTGGGCGATGGACAATTGCTGTTCCAAAACCTCGGTCAGCCGTCGCAGAGATTTTTCAATAAAGGGCAATTCTTCCGGTCGGATTCCTTTTTGAAAACCATACACGCGCGAACAGCCGCGCGGACCCAGCAGCGGATTCAACACGTCCACCGCCACGGTAATATCCAGCTTGCCCGCATTGCCCGGCGGTATCAGGCGAACGAGACGGTCCAGTTGCCACCATTGTTCCAGTTCGCGGTCGGTTCGATCTAAAAATTTCCAGCCGAGCGCCCGCGCCAGCCCAAAACCGGCATCGTTGGTGGCGCTTCCGCCAATACCAATCAGGCAATGTCTGGCTCCCGCCCGGACCGCCGCTTCAAGCACGCGGCCCAGGCCAAAGGTGTCGAGTTGAAACGGATGAAATTTTCCGGCTGGCAGCCTGGCCAGACCAATCACCTGGGCCGCTTCGATAATTGCCAGTTTCTGGTCTGGCGCCCACCACCAACTGGCTTTAATTGGCCGATGTGCGGCATCGAGCGTCTGGCTCGAACGGGGTCGTGCTTTCAACAACTGGCCCATGACTGCTCCAAAACCATCTCCGCCATCGCTCATCGGCAACAATTCCAGTTGGTCCCAAGCCCGCACGGATTTCCAGCCCCTGGCGATGGCGGCACACGCGTCTGCGGCCGCCAGCGTGCCTTTAAACTTGTCGGGAACAATTAGAACCCGCGCCGGGGCAAATCCTGCGCCGGCTGTCAGGGCAGCTTTGGTTTTGGTTGTCGTAACTTCGTTCTCCACTTGCTCACATCACCCTGTCAAGCAGCGGTTCACCCTGGACAAATCGCTCAAAGTTTTTCAGAAAATGCCCCACGAGGGTTTTTGCCTCGTCCGCGTGTCCGCCGGCCACATGAGGGGTCATAAAGCAATTGGGCGCGGACAACAACGGATGATTTTCCGGCAAGGGTTCCGGGTCCGTGACATCCAGCCAGGCGGCTTTGAGACGGACTGATTGCAGCGCCTTCAGCAGGGCGTCCTGGTCCACCGTCGTGCCCCGGCCGATATTATAGAACACGGCACCCGGCTTAAGCGCGGCGAAACGGGCGGCATTGAAAAAGTGGCGGGATTCCAGGTTGTCGGGCAAAATATTGACGAGGTGATCGGCCTCACTGAGCGCAGGAGTCAATTGGTCTGGCGTAATGACCGGCACGCCTTCATCGCCCCGGGCTTTTCGCCGATAGGCCATCACTTTCATTTGGAGTGGCTGAAGCAATTCCACCAGCCGCCTGCCAATTGCCCCAAAACCCAGGATCAGGACGGTTTGCCCGCGCAGCGTGGTGGAGGAGCCGCGCAAGGCGAGCCATTCTGGGGTGCCGCTGGGCGTGCGCGTCTTGAGGGCCAAAGGCAGATTTCTGGCCTGTGCCAGCAGGAAGCTCAGGACTTGAACGGCGCACGCATTGGCATAAACGCCCGCGCTGTTGGTCACCACGATTTTGCGTTCCGCAACCGACGCGCGGAAGGCTGGGTGGTCGTAGCGGGTGATGCCCGAAGAGCTGACATGAATCCACTTTAGATGTGGCGCCTCGGCAATTGACTGGAGATCGGGCTGGCCAAAAGCAATGTCCACCGTGGCGAATTGAGGGTCGCGTTCGGCCTTGGCCAGAACGGAGGACACGGGCTTTTGAGGGAAAACCAATTGATGTCCCCGGGTTCCTGTTTGAAGCATTTCCAGGACCGCCGGCGAGGTGGCAAAATCCACAAAGATTTTAAATGGCATGGCAGTTTGGTGCGGTGCAACTCATTGATCCGCAACGCTCCCAAGCTGGCGCAGCGCAAATCAAATAACAAGAACGTTTCTATCCGGTTCAATAACGATCTCAATGTCCGTGCGCCCGACCAGCAGCTTACCGCCCTATTTCTAGCCGCCTTTTGCGATTGCCCAATTCGCGGGTGGCTGACATCTTGTGCCCGCTGCCAAGTCCTCCTGCTGGCGCTTAAATGCCAGCACGGGTGATGGGACGCAGCAGTCAGACAGGTCGAGCCACATGAGCCAACTTTCCATAAAGCGCAAAACGCCGCTTCGTCAGACCGCCAATTTCCAGCGCGCCATCTTGAACGATGCCGCGTATGCCATCATTTCGACCGACAAGACCGGCCTCATTACCAGCTTCAATCCCGCCGCCGAAAAACTGCTCGGCTGGCAGGCGGATGAACTGGTCGGCAAAGCCACGCCGCAGATGTTTCACCTGCCGGAGGAAATTGCCGCCCGTGCCCGCTTCCTGTCGGCGAAAGCAGGCAAACCGATGGAATTTGGCTTTGAACTGTTCGTGGCCGAGTCCGAGTGTGCCGTCCACGGCGAGGTGGAATGGACAATGGTGCGCAAGGATGGCCACCGTTTTCCGGCGCTGCTGTCCGTAACGGCGCTGCGCGACGGGCAGGGTAAAATTTTTGGTTTTCTGGGCATGGCCAGGGACATCACCGAACTAAAACAAGCCGAGGCAAAACTGCACGAACGCGAAGCGCAATACCGGCTGCTGTTTGAAAACATGGTTTCGGGTTTCGCGCTGCATGAAATCATCTGTGATGAGCAGGGCCAGCCGGTGGATTACCGCTATCTCGAAGTCAATTCGGCCTTCGAGCGGCTCACGGGGCTGGCCGCCAGCGAGCTGGTGGGCCGGACGGTCCGGGAAGCCCTGCCGGCCGTGGAAAAGTACTGGATTGAAACTTTCGGCCAGGTGGCGCTGACGGGCAAACCCTTCGCCTATGAAAATTATTTTGCGGACCTCGGCAAATATTATGACACCCGGGTGTTCTCCCCCAAACCCGGGCAGTTCGCCGTGGTTTTTTCGGATGTCACCGCCCGCAAACAGGCGGAGGAATCGCTGCACGAAAGCCGGCGCCTGTACGAGGAACTGGTGGCCAGCGTGCCGTTGGGGGTTTACCGGTTTGCCTTGAAGGCCGACGAAAGTTTTGCGTTTGAATATGTCAGCGAGCGGTTTTGCGAGATGACCGGGCTGGCCCGCGCCGCCGTGCTGGCGGATGCCGAGGCGCTCATCAAGATCATCCACCCCGAAGAACGCGAACCCTTTGTCCGGCAGAAAAACGAATCCATTCGGGCGCGGGCTTCCTTCAGTTGGGAAGGCCGCGCCATCGTGCATGAACAAACACGCTGGCTGCACATCGAATCGCGGCCGACCCTGCTGCCGGGCCGGCCGCCGTTCTGGACCGGCGTGGCCCTGGACATCACCGACCGGCACGACGTGGAGGAGGCCCTGCACCAGCAGCATTCGCTGCTCGAAGGCACGCTCCAGGCCACGGCGGATGGCATTCTGGCCGTGTCCAACGAAGGCCGGATCACCAGCTACAACCGCCAGTTTCTGGAATTGTGGCGGGTGCCCAGGGAAATTCTCGACACGCATGACACCGCCGGGCTGGCCGAATATATCCTGCAACAATTGAGCAATCCGGCGGCGATGCAAACCCGCATCCGCCATTTCAGTGACACTTCCAAGGCGGACACGTTTGACACGCTCGAATTCACCGATGGCCGCGTGTATGAGCGGTTCTCCCGGCCGCAACTGGTGGGCGGCCGGGTGGTAGGCCGGGTCTGGAGTTTCCGCGATGTCACGGCGCGCCACTGGGCGGTCGCCTCGCTCCGCGAAAGCGAGCACAAGTTCAAGATGCTGTTTGAGACGGCCAACGACGCCATCCTGATCATGAACGAAAACAATTTTCTCGACTGCAACCAGGTGACCGAAACCATGTACGGGAGTCCGCGGGACAAAATCATTGGCGAATCGCCGGTCCGTTTTTCCCCCAAAAGCCAGGCTGACGGGCAGTCATCGGCTGAAAAGTTTGCGGAAAAAATCCGCGCCGCGCTGGGCGGCACGCCGCAGTTCTTTGAATGGATTCATGCGCGGGGCGACGGCACGCTGTTCAATGCCGAGGTGAGCCTGAACCGCCTGGAGTTGCGGGGGCAGACGGTGATCCAGGCCATTGTGCGCGACATCACCGCGCGCAAACAGGCCGAGGCCGCGCAACGGGACGCGGAGCAGCTTTACCGCACGCTCGTCAACACGTCCCCGGACGGCATTTCCCTGCTGGATATGACCGGACGCATCCTGTATTCCTCGCCCAAGGCCCTGGAGCTTTTTTATGGATCGCCCGAGGCCGAACCGGCGCCCGAACGGAACGCGCTGGATTTTGTGCGCCCGCAGGACCGGGCGCGGGCGGAAGAACTGCTCCGGATTGCGCTGGTGGGAAAATTTCCACCCAACCAACGCCTGGTCATGTGCCGCAGCGACGGCCACGAATTCGTGGCCGAGCTGAATGGCACGCTGCTCCGTGACAGTCTCGGCGTGCCGTGGGGAATCCTGGTCATCGTCCGCGACGTGACGGAACGCCAGCAGCAGGAGGATGAACTCAAAAGCAAAAATACCGAGCTAGAACGCTTCACCTACACGGTTTCGCACGATCTTAAGAGTCCGCTGATTACGATCAAAGGCTTCGCCGGCGCCTTGTTGTCCGATGCCGTGGCCGGTCGCACCGACCGGATTACCGAAGACCTCAAGCGCATTGTCGTGGCCGCCGATAAAATGTCGGATTTGCTCAACGGCCTGCTGGAACTTTCGCGCATCGGGCGGATCGTGAACCCGCCGGTAAAGGTATCCATGGCCAAGCTGGCCGCCGACGTGCTCGAACTGCTGGCCGGCTCCATCGCGCAGCGGCAGGCCAGGGTCACGGTGCAGCCGGGTCTGCCCGCCGCCTTTGGTGACGCCCAACGGCTGCAGGCGGTGCTGCAAAACCTGGTGGAGAACGCGCTGAAATTTTCCACGCCCGATTGCGCCCCGGAAATCGAGATTGGTTTCCAAACCACCGGCGGGCAGACCGCGTATTTTGTCCGCGACCATGGCCGCGGCATTGAGGCCCGCTTTCACGATTCCATTTTCGGCCTGTTCAACAAGCTGGACCCGCGGTCCGAAGGCACGGGAATCGGTCTGGCGCTGGTGCGGCGCATTGTGGAATTTCACGGCGGCGCCATCTGGGTGGAATCGGCGGGCCCCGGACAGGGCACAACTTTTTATTTCACTCTGCCCGGGCACAAGGCATTATTTATCCCGCCAACCAATTAAATTGGAATTATGAGCGGCCGAACCTTGAACATTCTGCTGGTGGAAGACAATCCGGATCACGCGGAACTGGTGCGGCGCAGCTTGGAACATTTTCGGGCGGCCAGCTTCCTGCACCACGTCGAAGACGGCGAGGCGGCCCTGGATTACATCTTTGGCCGGGGCAGTTACACCAACCGCACGCAATTTCCAGCGCCGGATCTGGTGCTGCTGGATTTGCGCCTGCCCTGCATGGACGGAATGGAGGTGCTGCGGCACGTCAAGAGCCATCCCACGCTGCACCAAACACTTGTGGTGGTATTGACGACTTCTGACGCGGAGCGCGACGTGGCGATGGCGTATGAACATCATGCCGACAGTTTTTTGACCAAGCCGGTGGATTTCCTCCGGTTTTCCCAACTGATTAAAGACCTGGGATTATACCGGCCGGCGGCGAACCAGAACCCGCCCTCTGGCGGCCCCCCCACATGAAGCACATTCTGGTAATTGAGGACGAGCAGGACCACGCGGATCTGATCCGGCGGGCGCTGGCGGATACGACGATGTCCTGCCGGATTTCCCACGTGGAAACCCTGGCGGAAGGGCGCGCCCGGGCCGACGAGGACCCGCCGGATCTGGCCCTGGTGGATTATCGGCTGCCCGACGGCAGCGGCGATGAATTTGTTGGCTGGGCGGGGGACCGTTTCCCGGTGATATTGCTCACGGCCTTCGGCAACGAACGCACGGCGGTGGAAGCCATCAAGGCCGGCGCGCTCGATTACGTCATCAAATCCCCGGAAATGTTCGCGGACATGACGCATCTGGTGGAACGGGCGTTGCGCGACTGGAAAAACCTGCACGAACGCAAGCAAGCCGAGTCGCGGCTGGAAGCCATCAACCATCTGCTGGCCACCATGGGGCCAAATTTTTCCGAGAATGTCAGCCGGCTCATCACGCTGCTGGCCCGGGAAATTGGCGCGCGGTTCGCGTTTTACAGCCAGATTGCCGGCTCCAAGCTGTGTGCCGTCGCCGAGTGGCACGTGGACATCCACCTGGCCGGCTGTGTCAACTGCGGGTGCGCGGCCTGCGCCGAGGCGCTTAACTACGCCGCCGGCCAGATGCTGTATGCCAATTTGACGCCCAGCAATCCCCTCGCGGACCCCATTACGCTTCGCGTAACCGAGACGCACGCCCACCTCGGCCACGTGGTTGAATGCCATCAGCAGCCCGTGGGCATCCTTTGCCTTTTTTTTGACCGGCCTTACCAGACCACCGAGGCGGACCGCCGCCTGCTGGGGATATTTGCCGCCGCGCTGGGCGGCGAGGAAAACCGCAAACGAACGGATGCCGAACTGCGCGCCAGCGACGAGCGCTACCGGCAGATTGTACAGACGGCCAACGAGGGCATTTGGGCCACGGACGAGCAGGACCAGGTTACCTTCGCCAATCACCGGCTGGCCCGGATGCTCGGCTACACGCCGGAGGAATTGATGCACCGGCCCGCGCGCGATTTCATTGATCCGGCGGACCTGGCAGACCACGAATATCGTTTGCACTCCGCCCGCGCGGGGCATCCGAGCCAGTTTGAGCGCCGGCTCCGCCACAAGGATGGGCGGGAATTTTGGACATGGGTTTCCGGTTCGCCGCTCTTCGACGATGCCGGCAAATATCGCGGGGGCTTCGCCATGTTCACCGACGTCACCGAGCGCCGCCAGCTTGAATCCCAGCTCCGGCAGGTGCAAAAACTGGAATCGGTGGGCCAGCTCGCGGGCGGCATCGCGCACGATTTCAACAATATTCTCGCCGCCATCATGATGCACTTGAGCCTGCTGCATCAAAATCCCAATCTCGACGAGGAGACCGCCGAGGCCCTGAAGGAACTGGAGGTGGAAACCAAGCGGGCCGCCAACCTGACGCGGCAGTTGCTGATGTTCAGCCGGCGTTCGGTCATCCAGTCGCGCATCGCGGACATGAACGAGCTGGTGCAAAACCTCCTCAAGATGCTGCGCCGGCTGCTGGGCGAAAACATCGCCATCACGTTTGACAGCCAGAATAATTTGCCGCCCGTCGAGGTGGACATTGGCATGATGGAACAGGTGTTGATGAACCTTGCCGTCAATGCGCGTGACGCGATGCCCCGCGGCGGCAATCTGACGATCGCCACCGGCTCGGTGGAACTGGACGAAGAGGCGGTGAAGCTGAATTCCGAGCGCCGGCCCGGCCGCTTCGTCACCCTTACCGTGGCCGACACCGGCGTGGGCATGGACGAGGGCACGCTCAAACGTATTTTCGAACCTTTCTTCACGACCAAAGACGTGGGCAAAGGCACCGGCCTGGGTCTGCCCACGGCCCACGGCATCGTCAAACAACATCACGGCTGGATCGAGGTCCAGAGCCGGTCCGGCCACGGCAGCACCTTTCTGGTGTATTTGCCGGTCAAAGTTTTACCGGCCGTTTCTGCCGAGGCACCGTCGGCGATTCGGCCCGTGTTGGGCGGCCATGACACCCTGCTGCTGGTCGAGGACGAGGAAATTGTCCGCCGGCCCATCGGTATTTATTTGCGCAAACTCGGTTATCGGGTCATTGAGGCCGCCAACGGCAATGAGGCCTTCAACCTCTGGCGCCAGCACCACCAGCAGATTGACCTGCTTTACACGGACATGGTCATGCCCGAAGGTGTTTCCGGCCTGGAACTGGCGGAAAAACTGCGGGGCGAAAAACCGCAGCTCAAGGTTATCATTTCCAGCGGCTACAGCACCGAAATTTCCATGCAGGGCGTCCCCTCGGGCGCCGGCTATCTTTATCTGCCGAAGCCCAGCCCGTCGGCCAGCATCGCTGCCGCCATTCGCGAATGTCTGGAAAAAAAAACCGGGCCGCCGCCGGCCTAACAGATTTTATTTTATGAATCCAGCCAGCCCTGCTCCGACCACTCCGCGCAACAAACCAAAATCCGTTCCCCAGGCCAAAGCCACCGACCGGGCCACCCTGGCCGCCCTGGCGCGCCAGGCCATGATTGCGCACGGCTTGGAACCCGAATTCCCGGCGGCGGCAAAACGAGAACTGGCGGCCATCGGCGGACCCGCCACGGCCAGCGGCAGCGTGCGCGACCTGCGCGACCGCCTTTGGGCATCCATTGACAACGACGACTCCCGCGACCTGGATCAACTCACTGTCGCCGAATCGCTCGCCGACGGTCAGGTCAGAATTCTGGTGGCGGTTGCAGATGTGGACGCTTTGGCGCCAAAAGCCTCGGCGCTCGATGGCCATGCGGCCCGCAACACCACTTCGGTTTACACGCCGGCTGCAATTTTCCCCATGTTGCCCGAGGCGCTGTCCACCAACTTGACTTCATTGAATGAGGATCAGGACCGCATCGCGCTGGTGGCGGACATGCTGTTCAAGGCAGACGGTTCGCTCGCCACGTCGGACCTTTACCGGGCGCAGGTTCGCAACCGCGCCAAACTGGCCTATAACAGCGTCGCCGCGTGGCTGACTGGCACGGGCCCGGCTCCCCGGCGCATTTCGGAAACTCCGGGGCTGGACGAGAACTTGCGGCTGCAGGATCGCGTGGCGCAACGGCTCACGGGCTTGCGCCACCACCACGGCGCGCTCAGCCTGGAGACGCTTGAGACGCAGGCGCGATTTGCCGGCGACGCGCTTGCCACGCTTGAACTGAACTGCACGAACCGGGCCACCCAATTAATAGAGGAGTTCATGGTGGCCGCGAATACCGCGACCTCGATTTACCTGGTGGCCAAGAACTTTCCCTCCCTCCGCCGCGTCCTGCGTGATCCCGAACGCTGGGAACGCATCGTCCAGCTCGCGGCCGAACTCAATGACCAGCTTCCCGGGGCGCCAGATGCCGTCGCCCTCGAAGGCTTTCTCACCCGCCGCCGCGCCGCGGCCCCGGAGAAATTCGCCGACCTTTCACTATCCGTCATCAAACTCATTGGCCGGGGCGAATACGCGCTGGATCTCCCCGGCGGCGAAGCGCCCGGACATTTTGCGCTGGCCGTGAAAGACTACACTCATTCCACCGCACCCAACCGGCGCTTTCCCGATCTCATCACGCAACGGCTCTTGAAAGCAGCGCTGGCGGGCGCCCCGCTGCCCTACACCCTCCAGGAGCTGAAGGATCTCGCCCAGCACTGCACGGACCAGGAAGACGCCGCCACCAAAGTTGAGCGCCAGGTTCAAAAATCGGCCGCCGCGCTGCTGCTGTCCGGCAGAATGGGAGCGCAATTCGATGCCATCGTCACGGGCGCAGCCGACAAAGGCACCTGGGTCCGGCTCTATCAGCCGCCGACCGAAGGCAGGCTTACCCTCGGCTTCAAAGGTCTCAAAGTGGGCGATCATGTTCGCGTCAAGCTCATCCACACGGATGTCCAGCGCGGGTTTATAGACTTCGCCCGCGTCTGAACGCGGCCAGCGCAGACGAAGTCCGACGGGCAGCGCCGCGATTTTGTTTGCGCACTTGCTTCAAACTTGCATGAAAATGCCTCGCCCCTATTTCTCCGTTCTCCTGAGCCGGAACGATTCAGTTGGTCGCATAGTTTGAACCCCATTATTCCCGCCAATTCAAAGTGTAAACGACAAAAGAAACGGCCATTTATGCGAACCGTTTGGTTCGTGTCCAACTGCATAGCAG
>Ga0181520_10006655_pt1 | contig 17516 bp, 27 predicted proteins | sample PEATcosm2014_Bin_29_FD_132451 | JGI IMG/M metagenome (GOLD analysis project Ga0181520, IMG submission 132451) | Peatland microbial communities from MTU Mesocosm Facility, Houghton, MI, USA - PEATcosm2014_Bin02_30_metaG | ecosystem: Environmental > Terrestrial > Soil > Wetlands > Peat | place... | reverse complement strand
GCGGCCAGAACTTGAAACTGGCAATTGGAAACTGCTTATGTTGATGCCGAAGAAAGTCAAGTACCGCAAGCAGCAACGCGGTCGTATGTGCGGCAAAGCCTGGCGCGGCTCCGAGCTGTCGTTCGGCGATTTTGGCTTGAAGGTGATGGAGCCGGGCTGGATTACCGACCGGCAGATTGAAGCGGCGCGCGTGGCGATGACACGTTTCATCAAGCGCGGCGGCAAGATCTGGATCCGGGTTTTCCCCGACAAGCCAGTCACCAAGAAACCTGCCGAAACTCGTATGGGTAAGGGCAAGGGCGCGCCGGATCACTGGGTTGCTGTGGTGCGTCCGGGCAAACTGCTGTTTGAGATGGAGGGCGTGAGCGTGACGGATGCGCAGGAAGCAATGCGTCTGGCTTCGCACAAGCTACCCTTGATTACCAAGTTCGTAAAGCGCGAGGTTCTGGCGCATTAAAGCGCTGGACTGCGTTTTGCATTTCACATTTCACATGGATTCCGAGATTCCGGTAATCCGGGATTCCGGCGCCGGCGGCGCAAATCCGCCGGGGGCGAAGAGAAGAGAGCGATGAATTCGGAAAAGATTCGTAACCTGACAGATGCGGAGCTGGTCCATCAAAAGACCGAGCTCAGCGAAGAGCTCTTCAAGCTGAAGTTCCAGCTCAAGATGGGACAGACGGAAAGCTTGAAGAAGATGCGCGGATTGAAAAAAGATATCGCGCGCGTGCTGACGATTCAGCGCGAGAAGCAATTGGCCGCAGCAAAGACCGGATCGGAGAAGAAGTAGCCATGGCAGAAGAGACGAAAACCGAGAAGACCGCGGGACAGCGCAAGGTCCTGGTTGGCCAGGTGGTTTCGACCAAGATGGCGAAGACGATTGTGGTCGAGGTGCATCGGCAGAAGGCTCACCCACTGTATGTGAGGGTGGTGAAGCGCACGAAGAAATTTTATGCCCACGATGAACTGCAGACGGCGCGTACGGGCGATTTTGTGCGGATCGAAGAGACGAGGCCGCTCTCCCGCCTGAAGCGTTGGACGCTGAAGGACATCGTGAAGCGCTCGGCACTTGCCGCCGCAGCGATTGCCGCAGAGAACGCGGCTGTGGAGACACCGGAACAGGCCGGCTAGACGGCAGTCGTTCGACGCGACTGGAGGAGATTGCACCATGGCAGTGTTTATGAGGTCCATCCTCGAGGTGGCCGACAACAGCGGAGCCCGCAAGCTGCAGATGATTCTGCCGATTGGCGGCTCGACCGGACTGCGGGCGCGAATTGGCGACGTGGTGACGGCGGCGGTTAAGGAAGCATCGCCCGACGGAACGGTGAAAAAGGGAACGGTAGTGAAGTGCGTGATTGTGCGAACCCGCAAGGAGACGCGCCGCCGCGACGGAAGCTACATTCGCTTTGACACCAATGCCGCGGTGTTGATCAACGCCGACGGCGAACCGGTAGGAACCCGCGTGTTTGGTCCGGTTGCGCGAGAACTTCGCGAGAAGAAGTTCTTGAAAATCGTATCCCTGGCCCCGGAAGTGATCTAGTCCTGCGGGCGGCAACAGCGGCCGCCCGATGGGAGTTCCTCTGACGGGGAACGGTCCAAGAGCGCTGAAGGTTTTGAGAGGGAAGAGATGGCAACCGTTGATATCCGCCATAACGATAACGTGAAGGTGATTGCCGGGCGCGACAAGGGCAAGGAAGGCCGCGTCCTGCGCGTGTTTCCCGGAACAGGCCGAGTGCTGGTTGAGCACGTGAGCGTAGTGAAGAAGAACGTGCGTCCGAATCCGCAGAAGGCCATTAAGGGCGGCATCGCCGAGCAGGAATCGCCGATTGCGATCAGCAACGTTCAGCTGGTCTGCGGCACTTGCGGTCCGGTGCGGCTGCGTCACGAAGTGCGGGGCGACAAGAAAGTTCGCGTCTGCTCGAAGTGCGGCAATACGCTGGATAAGGAAAAGTAACCACTCCGAAGAGCGCCAAAGACAGGCCTCTTCAATTGACGACCTCACGCAACGGTAGACACTCCGGGACCGTGAGAGAAAGCGAATGGAAGCATGGCAGATAAACCGAAAGACGCGAAAGCGAAGCAGCAGCCAAAGCAGCAGCCCAAGAAGGCGAAGGGCGAAGCGGTAGCAGAGGCTCCTGAGCAGAGTGGAAAACCGGCACGGCCAAAGCTGAACAATGCCGCTTCGGCACGGCTGCGCAAGAAGTATTTTGAAGAGTTGCGCCCGGCGCTGATGAAAGAGCTTGGGCTGAAAAACACGATGGCCGTCCCGAGACTGGAAAAAGTTGTAGTCAACATGGGCGTGGGCGAAGCGACGCAGAATGCCAAGGTGCTGGACCCGGCAGTGGCCGAGCTGGCGCAGATCACAGGCCAGAAGCCGGTGGTGACCAAGGCGAAGAAGTCGATTGCAGCGTTCAAGGTGCGCGAGGGAATGCCGATCGGGTGCATGGTTACGCTGCGCGGCGACCGGATGTACGAGTTCCTGGACAGGCTGTTGAATGTGGCGCTGCCGAGGGTTCGCGATTTCCGCGGGGTTCCGACGAAATCGTTTGACGGACGCGGCAACTATACGCTCGGTTTGAAGGATCAGCTGATCTTCCCGGAAATCGACTACTCGAAGGTGGAACACACGAAGGGCATGAACATCACGATTGTGACTACGGCGGCGAACGACGAACATGCGCGCGCGCTGCTGAAGTCGATGGGGATGCCATTCCGGGTTCCGGGCACGAATTAAGACGTAGCACCAGGATGTAGTAACAAGACGCACCACAAGGTGTGAGAGATAAAGGAAACGATGGCCAGAACATCCAGCATCGCAAAGGACAACAAGAAGCCCAAGTTCTCTTCGCGTCAGCACAACCGTTGCAAGCTGTGCGGACGCCCGCGCGCCTATCTGCGCAAGTTCGGCCTATGCAGGCTGTGCTTCCGCAACCTGGCACTGCAGGGAGAGATTCCAGGGGTTTCGAAGTCGTCCTGGTAGAACAAAACGGCTCGGCGACGGGTAACGCTTCGCGACGGGTACGCGGCAATAGAATGCCGCTTCCGGCCGCGGGCGCTAGGCCGGTCGCTGACGCTAGACCCTGATCTGCGGGGATGATCCCGCAGAGGCTGGCACGTGGTCCGCTAGATGGACCGTCCTGCGAGAGCAGGAACAGAAACGTCGCCGCAGGTTCTTTCCACTGTGGCTCTCTGAAATGGAGAGCAGCCGGCGCAAGCCGGTGCAGTATTGCGCCAGGCCAGCGCGCGCAAGAAAGAGAACGGGCGAACGAGATCAGGAGATGGAACGATGAGCTTTACCGATCCAGTGGCAGACTTCTTAACCAGAATCCGCAATGGCATCAAGGCGCGGCACCAGAAGGTGGATGCGCCGTCTTCCAAGCTGAAGCTGGAAATTGCGCGGGTACTGAAGGAAGAAGGCTACATCGCCAACTATAAGGCGACCGAAGAAGACGGCAAGAAGATTGTGCGGGTGTACATCAAGTACAACTCGGACAACGTTGCCGCGATCACGAACATTACGCGCATTTCGCGCCCCGGCTGCCGTGTGTACGTCAACCGCAACGAGATTCCTCGCATTCTGGGCGGTCTGGGAATTGTTGTCCTGACCACTCCGAAGGGGGTTCGCAGTGGCAAGCAGGCCCGCAAGGACGGCGTGGGCGGCGAAGTGATCTGCGAAGTGTACTAGTTAGTTAGCAGGGCACATGCAGTCGGGTAACGCGGCAACAGAATGCCGCTTCCGGCCGCAGCGCCTGGAGCAGACGAGGCCGGTGAAGAGCCGGTCCGGAAGCCCACCGTGGCATGAGTTCACGGCGGTGCATGGAGAGAGTGATGTCAAGAATCGGTAAGAAGCCCATTCCGCTGCCCAAGGGTGTTTCGTACACCGTGGAAGGCAATTTGATCACTGTGAAGGGGCCCAAGGGCACCGTCACCAACCACCTGCCAGGCGGAGTAACGCTGGAGACAGAAGACGGCGTACTGCTGGTGAAGCGCGACGATGATTCCAAGGCCGCAGTGCATGGCCTGGTACGGGCGCTGGTGAATAACGCAGTGGTGGGAGTTACCACGGGCTGGACTCGCGAGCTGGAGATTGTGGGCATTGGATATCGCGCGGAGTTGAAGGGCAAGGGGATTGTGGTCTTTACCTTGGGCTATTCGCACCCGATCGAGTATCCGCTGCCGAGCGGCATTGAGGTTGCGATTGACCCGAAGCTGACCAAGTTGACCGTCAGCGGCATCGACCGGCAGAAGTTGGGCCAGGTAGCCGCTGAGATGCGCTCACTGCGTCCGCCCGATCCGTACAAGCAGAAGGGTGTGCGCTACGTGGGCGAGAAACTGAAGAAGAAGGTCGGCAAGACGGGCGCGAAGTAAGTTTTAGTGGATGAGGCGCGGTGCGCCGATTCTGAACGGCGAGACGAAATGATGTCAGCCGTAAATCTGCGGAGCTTCGCAGCCGGGTAACGCGGCAATAGATGCCGCTTCCGGCCGCGGCGCTCGGCTTGTCGGACGAGAATCCGATGGGCGTCCGCACAACCTTGGCGAAGGCAAGCTTTCGCTGAGACAGACCGGTCCCCGGCATAGAACCCGGGATAAAGGCCGGAGCGAAGGACGAGAAGAATGCTGAATAAGAGTTCCAAGAATCTGACGCGCGACAGGATTCACACACGGATCCGCAAGAAGCTGGCGGGCACGACAGAGCGCCCGCGGCTGAACGTATACCGTTCGGTTAACCACATTTACGTGCAGCTGATTGACGACGCCAAGCACGCGACGATTGTTTCGGCTAGTTCGCTGGAGCAGGGCAAAGAGGGCGACAGCAAGAAGCACATTGCGGGCGGCAATATTGCAGCAGCCAAGCAGGTGGGCAAGCTGATTGCGGAGCGGGCGAAGGCCAAGGGCATTGAATCGGTGGTCTTTGATCGCGGCGGGTATCTGTACCACGGGCGGATCAAGGCCGTGGCGGATGCGGCGCGCGAAGGCGGATTGAAGTTCTAGTTCCGGCGGTGAGCGGGACGCGACAGAGTTAGAAGTTGGAAACGGCTTTGCGACGGGTACGGGCCAAAAGACGGCCCTTCCGGTCGCTGACGCCGGGTCCTCTAGGTTTCCGAGACCGCAGGCGCGGTCTCCAGGAGAATCGACAGCAAATGGCAATCGTCAAGAAAAAGCTCGATGCCGGGAGTTACAACCTGAAAGACCAGGTGGTCAACATCAACCGCGTAACCAAGGTGGTTAAGGGCGGCAAGAACATGTCGTTTGCGGCGCTGGTGGTGATCGGCGATCCGGCGACCGGCGTGGTTGGCTACGGCTCCGGCAAAGCCAAGGAAGTTCCGCAGGCGATCCGCAAAGGGATTGAATCGGCGAAGAAGAACCTGATCAAGGTGAATTTGACGCAGACCTCGATTCCGCACATCTCCCTGGGCCGGTATGGTTCGGGACAGGTGCTGCTGAAGCCGGCGCCGGAAGGCACGGGAGTGATCGCCGGAGGCGCGGTGCGCGCGGTGATGACCTCGGTGGGAATCCAGAATGTGCTGACCAAATCGATCGGCACCACCAACCCGCATAACGTCATCAAGGCTACGTTTGACGCGCTGAAGAAGCTGCGCGACCGTAGCGAAGTGGCGGCTAATCGCGGCAAGTCCGTGGAGGAGCTCTAAGTTATGCCACGCACACGCAATAAGAGTCCGAGGGTAGAGGCTCCGGCCGGTAAGCGGCTGAAGCTGAAGTGGGTAATCTCCCAGAATTGCACGCCGGCCAAGCAACGGCTGGTGGTAAAAGGATTGGGCTTTACCCATCTGAACCAGGTCATCGATCGCGAGGATACGCTCTCGATTCGTGGCATGGTGGCCAAAGTGCCTCACCTGATCCAGATCATCGGCGAGTAGGCCGATAGGATCGCGGTAAGAGATGCGCACTACATGGGTGTCCGGCGGGTACGCGGCGAAACGGCCGCTCCGGCTGCGGCGCTCGCATAGCCGAGTCGCCCCGCTAAGGCTGGGTGGCGTTAGGAAACAGCCCGCTTGCCACGGGGAACTCGCCGGTTTCGACACGGGGATGTTCGGCTGTCACAGACGGCCCATCGACATGTTTGGCACCATGCAAGGGATAAGAAACCATGAATCTGACAACGATTCGCAAGCCGGCCAAGGCGAATGAAAACCGCAAACGCGTGGGCCGTGGCATGGGCTCGGGAATGGGCAAGACTTCTACCCGTGGCCACAAGGGGCAGCGTTCGCGCTCCGGTTCGCGCAGTATGCGCGGCTTTGAAGGCGGCCAGATGCCGCTGCACCGCCGGTTGCCGAAGCGCGGCTTCGTCAACATTTTCAAGAAGGAATTCCAGATTGTGAACCTCTCCCGGCTGGCTGAGCTGGGGGTGACGGATCTGACGCCGCAGGTCCTTTACGAGCTGAAGGTGATCACGAAAAAGAACGGACTGATCAAGGTGTTGGGAGTGGGCGAGTTGACCACGGCCCTGACGGTGTATGCCCATAAGTTCAGCGAGACGGCGCAGCAGAAGATTACGGCGGCCGGCGGCAAAGCTGAGATTCTAGAAGTGAAGCAGCCCGCAGCGCTCAAGCGCGGCAAGAAGTAAGACCACCGGAGCCCGTCTGCTGCGAACAGACGGGCTGGGCCGGGCTCTCCCATTGGGAGGCCGCGGCCCGAACAGCACAGGTACAGAGGCCCTCTTACCATGTTCGAGAAGCTGGCGAACATCTTCAAAATCCCGGATCTGCGCAAGCGCGTACTGTTCACGCTTGGGCTGCTTGCCGTTTACCGCATTGGCGGCCACCTGCCGACGCCCGGCATTGATCCTGCGGCACTAGCACGGTTGTTTGCCAATGCCAGCGGCGGACTGCTTGGCTTTGTCGACCTGTTCAGCGGCGGCAATCTGCGACGGCTGACGATCTTCGCCCTGGGCATTATGCCGTACATCACCGCCTCGATTATTTTGCAGTTGCTGACCGTGGTGTATGAGCCGCTGGCCAGGCTGCAGAAGGAAGGCGAGCTTGGCCGGAAGAAGATTACGCAGTGGACGCGGTATCTGACGGTGGTTTTGTCGCTGATGCAGTCGTTTGGCATTGCGATGACCCTGCAGCACGGCGTTGGCGGCGAGCAATTGGTGCACAATCCAGGAGTCAGCTTTGTGCTGATGACGGTGCTGACCTTGACCACGGGCACGACGTTCATCATGTGGCTGGGCGAGCAGATTACGGAACGCGGTATCGGCAACGGCATGTCGCTGATCATCTTTACCGGCATTGTGGTGGGATTGCCCCGCGCAGTGGTGGAATTGGTGCAGAAGGCGAGCAGCGGCGGAGCGCTGGGACCGCTGGGGATTCTGATCCTGCTAGCCATGATGGTGGCAGTGGTGGCGTTCATCGTCTTTGTGGAACGCAGCGAACGGCGGATTCCGGTGCAGTACGCCAAGCGGGTAGTGGGCCGGAAGGTGATGGGCGGACAATCGACCCATCTGCCACTAAGGGTGAACTCCGGCGGTGTGATGCCGGTGATCTTTGCCAGTTCGGTGCTGACCTTGCCACAGACGGTTGGGTATGCGCTGCAGAATAACCGCTACTTCGGGACGTTTTTTGCGAATCTGAGCAAGGCTTTGGGATGGGGCGAGCCGCTGCATACTTTCCTGTATGCGCTTGGCATCCTGTTCTTTGCCTACTTCTACGTGTCGATCGTCTTTAATCCTAAGGACGTCAGCGACAATATGCAGAAGTACGGCGGATTCATTCCAGGAATCCGGCCGGGTGTGCGGACGAGCAACTACATCAATGACGTTCTGACTCGTATTACGCTGGTCGGGGCTTTGTATCTGATCATTATCTCGTTGATTCCAGAGTGGATGATTGCGGGTATTCATCTGAACAATCTGCCGGTGTGGCTGGGTGGAGCGATGTTTGACCACCTGCCGAACTGGGTGTTACATGGCTTGAATGTGAACTTTTACTTTGGCGGTACTTCGCTGCTGATTGTTGTAGGTGTGGCGATGGATACGGTCAACCAGATCGAGTCGCAGTTGATTATGCGGCATTATGAAGGATTTACTCCAAAAAGTGGACGCATCAGGGGACGCAGAGCGTGGTAAAGTACGTAGCCCAGGCATCATAAGCACTCATATTATGACGTCGGAGGCTAGCAGATGAATACTAGGGCCACTCCGTTGTTTGTGGAGAAAAAGACAAAGCACTTTGTCGGTCCGGTAATTTTGATGGGACCGCCGGGGGCAGGCAAGGGGACGCAGGCTAAGAGGATTTCGGAATACTACGAGATTCCACAGATTTCAACGGGAGACATCCTGCGAGACAACATCAAGTGGGGTACCCCGCTTGGCAAGCAGGCTCAGGGGTTGATCGAGCAAGGGGAACTGGCTCCTGACGAATTGGTATGCCAGATGGTTGGCAACCGCTTGGCGCAGCGGGATTGTGCGCGCGGGTTTATTCTGGACGGCTTTCCGCGTACGTTAGCGCAAGCCGAGTGGCTCGACAAATATCTTGTCGAGAATCGTTTCTTTGAAACAAAGAATGGCTGCAAGCAGTTGGTTGTGATCCAGTTATCGGTAGAGTATAATCGTCTACTGCGAAGGCTTACCGGGCGGCGGACTTGTCCTACCTGCGGACGGATCTATAACGTTCACACCACTCAGCGACCGATGGTCGAGGGCGTCTGCGATGTAGACGGCTCGGCTTTGATCACGCGGAAAGATGACCGCGAGGACGTTATCATCGAGCGCTTGAAGAACTACGAAGCTCAGACTTTACCGCTGGTGAACTACTACAAAGAGCGGAATCGGCTGAGTGAGCTCGACGGTGCGGCGGATTTGGACGCAATCACGGCCGGAGTGTTTAAGGCAATCGAAAATGGCGATCGTTTGTAAGTCTGCCAGCGAAATAGAAAAGATGCGGCGTAGCGGCCACATTGTTCGCTTGGTATTGGATGTGGTTACCGCGATGGTAGCTCCGGGATTAAGCACGATGGATCTGGAGCGGGCGGCGGAAAAGAAAATCCGGGAATTGGGTGCGAAGCCCGCGTTTAAGGGATATTACGATTACCCTTGCGTGCTTTGCACCTCGATCAACCAGGAAGTAGTGCACGGTATTCCCTCGGATACGCGCAAGATGAGGGAGGGAGATATTGTTTCGATCGACTGCGGAGTCGTGCTGGACGGCTACTACGGCGACGCGGCGGTTACGGTTGCGGTGGGCGCGATCAGCGACGAAGTTCGATCCCTGGTTGAGGTGACCGAGCAGTCGCTGCACAAAGGTATTGCCGCAGCGCGGGAAGGTAACCGGTTGGGCGATATCGGAGCGGCGGTGCAGGAATTTGTGGAGGCCGCCGGATTCAGCGTAGTGCGCGAGTTTGTGGGACACGGCATTGGGACCAAGTTGCACGAGGACCCGCAGGTTCCCAACTACGGAGTACGGGAGCACGGGCTGAAGCTGCGCGAAGGTATGGTGCTTGCAATTGAGCCGATGGTGAACGCGGGCGCGGCGCCGGTTCGGGTGTTGGACGACAAGTGGACGGCGGTAACCCAGGACGGAAGGCCCAGCGCGCACTTTGAGCACTGTGTAGCCATTACAAAAAACGGTCCGGTGATCCTGACCGAATAGTCCAGGCATCGGGGAGTAGTGACCTGAAGCTGGAAATTGAAATTGAGGTTGGATGAGTAAGGAAGACGCGATCGAAGTGATGGCAATGGTGATTGAGCCATTGCCCAATGCGATGTTCCGGGTGAAGCTTGAGAACGATCACGAGGTACTTGCGCACGTGAGCGGCAAGATGCGCAAGAACTTCATTCGAATTCTGCCAGGTGACCGCGTGGCCGTGGAGCTTTCTCCCTACGACCTGAATCGCGGACGCATCGTATACCGCTACAAGTAGCGGCGAAGTTCGCGCAACCCGCAAATGGTCCAAAGGGGGCCGGCGGGCATCTGCGTGTTTGCAGAAGGGCCGCAAGGCCTGGTTGTAAGCTCTCTCCGGCGCTAGTTTTGGCGGTGGATGGGCATAGTTGGTGAACAAGGAAGTGGCAAATGAAGGTACGGGCTTCAGTCAAGAAGATTTGTGATAAGTGCAAGGTCATACACCGCCATGGGGTGGTGCGCGTGATCTGCGAAAACTCGAAACATAAGCAGCGCCAGGGTTGATTCTGGGGTTGCCCAGCGGGAAGTAAAAACCAGAGTAGGACACATACATGGCACGTATTGCAGGCGTCGATCTGCCCCGCAACAAACAGGCACGGATTGCGCTCACTTACATTTACGGTATTGGCCAGCCCCGCGCGGTAAAGATATTGGGTGCGGCAACGGTCGATCCGTTCAAGAAGATCCAGGACCTGAGCGAAGAGGAAGTGAACCGGATTCGACAGGTGATCGAGGACGAAGGCCAGGTTGAAGGCGATCTGCGCAAAGAAATCTCGCTTCACATCAAACGGCTCATTGAAATTGGCTCATATCGCGGCAACCGTCACCGCCGCAGCTTGCCTGTCCGCGGACAGCGCACGCATACCAATGCCCGTACCCGTAAGGGTCCGCGCAAGGGCACGGTGGCCGGCAAGAAGAAGGCGACGAAGTAGTCGCCATCTGGCCGCAAGGTCGCGTATTTCCTCTGGCCGCGCGGTAGGCGGCAGGATGGAAGGCGCTTACTGGTAAACCCAGAACAGGAATTGAGAACGGAATATGGCAAAAGCAGCTACCGGCGCCTCCGCACCGGACAAGAAGGCGAACAAGAACAAGAAGTTCAAGAAGAAAGAGCGCAAGCACATTCCTCACGGACTTGTGGTAATTACCGCATCTTTCAACAACACCATTGTGACCATCAGCGACCCGTCGGGCAACGTGATTTCCTGGAAGAGCTCGGGCTCTTTGGGATTCCGCGGCTCGCGCAAGGGGACGCCATTTGCCGCGCAACAAGCCGCGATGAACGCTGCCAATACGGCTCGCGATCACGGTCTGCGCTCCGTGGATGTAAGGGTTTCAGGGCCGGGTTCGGGACGTGAATCAGCGATTCGCGCACTGGCTGCGGCTGGAGTAGAAGTACGTACGATCAAGGACATTACCCCGGTTCCACACAACGGCTGCCGTCCGCCGAAGAAGCGCCGGGTTTGATGCAACTGTAGCGGCCCACAGGATGGGCTGCCATCCCACGTTTGCCGACAGAAGGCGAATATGGGCCACCAAAGATTCGAGCGGGATGGAAGGGAATCCAACTCCTGTAAACCGCTCATAGACCGAAGGAGAATAAGTTGGCTCGCTATAAAGACGCAGTATGCCGCCTTTGCCGCCGAGAAGGAACGAAGCTGTTCCTGAAGGGCGGAAAGTGCTTTATGGAAAAGTGTCCGGTGGAGAAGCGCAACTTTGCCCCTGGCCAGCACGGCAAGGACCGCAAGGCGAAGATCGTTGGCTATGGTCTGCAGCTCCGCGAAAAGCAGAAGGCAAAGCGCATGTACTTTGCGCAGGAAAGCCAGTTCCGCAACTACTTTGAGAAGGCCGCGCGCGCCAAGGGCGTGACCGGTGAGATTTTGCTGCAACAGCTGGAACGCCGTCTGGATTCGGTGGTGTACCGCCTTGGTTTCGCGGTTGCACGCCGCCAGGCACGCCAGTTGGTGCGCCACGGACACGTAGCGGTGAATGGCCGCAAGGTGAACATTCCTTCGTTCCAGGTCAACGTGGGCGAAGAGATCGCGATTCGCGAAGGCAGCAAGAAATTGGTGATTCTGGAAGGGGCGAAGGAGTTTGCTTCGCACCAGACTTCTCCGAACTGGCTGGAGATCGACCGCGAGAACTACAAGGGGAAGGTACTGGCGCTGCCGAGGCGCGAGGACATCAGCCTGCCGGTCAACGAACAGCTGATCGTGGAACTGTACAGCAAGTAACAGGCGTGAGTTTGTAGTTGTCGAGCAACCCAACTTAAGAGCGGCACGGAACGACATTCGTGCCGCATGACCCTGTCTCGGACCAGATCCGCCTGCGGCCGCTAGATGCCGCGGAGCCAAACGGCCGAAGAAAGAGGAGAAACGAATGCTCTGGAAGGGATTTCAAAAGCCTAAGCGCCTGGCGATGGATTCAGAATCGCTGACTGACAAGTACGGTCACTTCTGGGCGCAGCCATTCGAGCGCGGATTCGGCACCACGATCGGCAACGCGTTGCGGCGGGTACTGCTTTCCTCGATTGAGGGAGCGGCGATCACCGCGGTGAAGATCGAAGGCGTGCTGCACGAATTCCAATCGATCCCCGGTGTGGTCGAGGACGCCACCGACATTATTCTCAACCTGAAGCAGATCCCGTTCAAACTTGCCGGGGATGCTCCGAAAACGATCTACCTGCGCGCCGATCAGCCGGGTGTGATTAACAGCGGAATGATTGAAGCCGATGGCGATGTGGAAGTTCTGGACAAGGACGTTTACATTGCGACGGTGAGCGAGGGCGGCAAGATCGAGATGGAACTTCGCCTGAAGAAAGGGCGCGGTTACGTTTCGGCGGACAAGAATTTCGACGAGGACCTGGGACTAGGCTTTATTCCCATTGACAGCGTTCATTCACCGGTACGCAAGGTGAACTACGCGGTGGAAGCGGCACGCCTGGGCCAGATCACCGACTACGACAAGCTGGCGCTGGAAGTGTGGACGAACGGCTCGGTAACGCCCCCGGATGCGATTGGGCTGGCGGCGAAGCTGCTGAAAGACCACATGAACATCTTCATCAACTTTGAAGAAGAAGTGGAAGCGACGGGTATTTCGGCGGACAACAAGCCGGAGATCCGGAATGAAAATCTGAACCGTTCGGTAGAAGAGCTGGAGTTGAGCGTTCGCAGCTACAACTGCCTGAAGAACGCGAACATTCAGACGATTGGCGAGTTGGTTTGCAAGTCCGAAGCCGAGATGCTGAAGACGAAGAATTTTGGCCGCAAGTCGCTCAACGAGATCAAGGAAATACTGGCCTCGATGGGACTGGGCCTGGGCATGAAGATCGACGAGCACGGCAACGCGGTTGCCACGAGCCAGTCGACGATGGGCAGCAGTTTGCCGTCGCCGTACGGCTCTGGCGACAACAACCCGGGCTTTTAAGTTTTTTGCGTTGGCCTCCATAACAGGGGCCAACGCCATCTCCCGGGCTGGCCGGGAAGTTCAGTTCAGCCGGAGGTCAGCGGCTCCGGCGATATCAAGGATTGAGTCATGCGTCATCGTGTAGCAGGTTGGAAATTAGGCCGGAACACATCGCACCGGCGCGCTTTGCTGCGGAATCTGGTCACTTCTCTAATCATCGAGGAGCGGATTGAGACGACCGTCACCAAGGCCAAGGCAATGAGATCCCACATCGAGAAGATGATTACGCTCGGGAAAAAGGGTGGGGTTGCAAACCGCCGTCTGGCTGCGTCGTATCTGATGACGCCGGAGGCGGTCGACAAGCTGTTCAAAACGGTTGGCCCGCGATTCGGCGACCGTGATGGCGGCTATACGCGCATCATTTTGACCGGCTTCCGCAAGGGAGACGGCGGCGCCAAGGCATTCATCGAGATTCTCGGCAGCGAGAAGATTGTGGATGCGAAGCGCGAAAAGCGGGCCGAACTCCGCGCCAAGCGAGCGGAAGAGACACGCAAGGCAATGGAAGAGCAACAGGGTCCTGCGGCTGAGGGCGGCGAAGAGCCGAAGGCGTAGTTCTCGGGAGATTCAACACCGGCCTCCCGGCGTGTGGCTTGGGAGGTTGGTGTACGTAATGATGCGCACCTGCGGGTGCGCATTCTTGTTGGATGTGGAATTACTCTGACATTACTTCTTGGAATTGCATGACACCCGAGTTACCGTCTTTCCGTCGGACCACTCGCAGTACTGCCTCCCGTCGTCGCCGACGCAAGTTCTCCACCAAGTCCCATCGGGTTGCTTCAACCAAACGGAGCAGCTTGGGACAGCGAATGCCAGTGTGCCAATGAAGACGCTGATCGCCAGAACAGCTCCGAAAAATAGTCTCCTGAGGTTCATTTCTCCGCCCTTCTCCCGTAGGTCTGCTTCATTGAAATTGTTTGATCTGAAAAACGTGAACGAATTGTCGTGGTAGTGTTCAGTCGGTGCACATGCCGCCCCAGTTGTCCATCACGGGCATGACACGAATGATCGAGACGGGACTGTTGCGGTCTTTGGCTTCAAACCAGATGCCGCGCTTAGTGGCGATGAGCAGCGTGCCGTTAGGACGGGTATAAGGGCAGTACTGGCCGATGCGCGCGCCAACTTCCTTCATGGATGAGCCGACGTGCAATCCATCCGTGGTGGTCCATTTGCCGCAGGTCACGTTGATTCCACGAAGGCCTTTTTCAATCGTCGGCTCGATGCCGGAGTCTGTCCATGTGAATTGAATGCACTCGTCCTTGTAGTTGTAATACACCTCATCGGAGGCATAGCCGGGGCCGCGAAACGTGCTGCGGAAAACGCGGTCCGGATTGCCGAGGTGCTGCACAGCGTCGCTGACGAGTCCTCCCATTCGCACGGGGCCGATGCGGTCGCCGGCGATAATTAAGTTGTCGTAGTTCATGTCACGCGCGCCGTTGAGATGAGGGTCAGTAGACTTTGAGCCCTTGGTGTGCCAGTTGTTGCTGGCGCGGAGGTATCCGGCGGTGGTGAAGAGGGCGAGGCAGAGGAATGCCAGGCAGAGAGAACGTACATAGGCGCGGGAATTCATGGAATGTCTCCTTCGGGCTAGCCAACACCTCTCCTAAATCCTAAGACTTTGCAGACGGCGCGCAGCCTTGCAGGCGACTGGCTGCGGCCTGGGCTGTGCCGGGTGATTCCTTTACTTGCATCGTGCATTATGCGCGGCGATGGCGGCCTTCACTTGCTGACGGCAGGCATCGGTCCTGCATTGGGCAAGTTGCGCCTGGAGCTGAGCTTGTTCCTGCCTGCACTGTTGCTGTTGTGCAGTGGCCGATTGTGCAAGCACGGTGTTTCCGGTAAGCAGCATGGAAGCGCCAAGAGCCAAGCCAACGAGCGAGAGAAGACAAGCGACGATGGTCCTTTTCATGTTCATGGTAGTGTCTCCTTTGAGGTAGCAACGGTGGACGCGAAACGTTATCTAGCGATCTCAAGATCTGTGGGGGTCTTCGCTTCGATCCAGGTCTTTCCCTGGTAGGTCGTGAAATCCGTGAACCAGAATCCGTTGCCCCGATACGGTTTCTCGCCATTGTCCCGGTCCCTTACGGCAGGAGTGAGATGCCAGACCCCGGACTCCTGGGGAGTGCCTTCGAGTACGCCTGTGTCGCTGTGGAAGCGGAGTCCGGCGGGAAGGCTGTTGGCGAAGATCTCGTATTCAGGATTGTTGACCGCGCTACGAGTTATGTTTACCGGCCCTGGAGCTGTCGAGGCCCAGCCGATCTCGTATTTGATGTTGGTTTCGAAATGATCGCCGACCTTGCCGGTCAACTTTCCAGCAAAGTGAACGCTCGAGAAATAACGTTGGGACGCTGCACTCACGATGGTGGTGCACAGGATGATCGTGACGGCGGCACAAGCAAGGAATACAAGGGCCTTGTGTTTCAATCGGCTTCTCCTCCGCGTCGCGTGCTGACGCGTCAACCGGAATTGTTGTTTTCAGAACCCTGATCGCAAGTTTCCCCACGTGCTCTCGCGGAGGGCATGTGCTGCAGAAAAGCACCCCACTTCGTGCCGGAATGGTCTCACAAGAGCTCTGGACAGACAAGCGGATATTTGTGATTTACGTTTTCATGATCCGTACTGCCGCATGGTCCCTCCAAGAGGGGTAGGAACGTGGCGGACCGAGTTGGGACGCGCGCATGGGAGTCAGCGCTCATGGCGAGGCGGCGGGTGTACCATGATTTGCATGAGCCGCGATCAATCCGACACAAACACTCTTGAATCGACGTCCGCATCCACCAGAGGCGTTTACTCCTTCTATCTGGCCGGACAATGGCTGACATCGCCACAGGTCATCGAGGTGACTTCGCCGTTCGATCAGCGAGTGATTGGACGGGTTTCGCTGGCTGGGCCAGAGCACCTGGAGCAGGCAATTGTGGCTGCGGAAAAGGCGTTCACGGTGACCCGGAAGCTGGCGGCGTACGAACGGCAGAAGGCGCTGAAGAAGATCGCAGAAGAGCTGGGCGAACGGCTGGAGGAGTTTGCGCAGTGCATTTCAGCAGAGGCGGGCAAGCCAATACGGACGGCGCGGGTCGAGGTGGAACGCGCGGCATTCTGCTTCCAGTATGCGGCGGAGGAGACGACTCGGCAGAATGGCGAGCTGCTGCCGCTGGACGCGCAGGCGGCGAGCGCGAACCGGATGGCGCTACTGCGGCGAGTGCCGCTGGGAGTGGTCGGGGCGATCACGCCGTTTAATTATCCGTTAAATTTGGTGGCGCACAAGATTGCGCCGGCGATGGCTGCGGGGTGCTCCATCGTGCTGAAGCCGGCGACGAAGACTCCGATGGTGGCGCTTATGCTGGCGGACGTGATTGGGCGCTCGGGGTATCCGGTGGAGGCGGTAAGCATTCTTCCGATGACGGCGGAGACGGCGGCGCCGCTGGCGGAGGATGCGCGGATCAAGCTGTTCACGTTTACGGGATCTGGGCCGGCGGGATGGGGGTTGAAGGCGCGGGCGGGAAAAAAGAAAGTCGCGCTGGAGCTGGGCGGCAACGCGGGATGCATTGTGCATGGTGACGCCGACTTGGACAAGGCCGTGGAAAGATGCGTGATGGGCGGCTTTGCCTTTGCCGGACAGAGCTGCATCAGCGTGCAACGGATTCTGGTGGAGCGCGGAGTGTGCGAGGCGTTTACCGCGAAGCTGGCTGCGGCGGCGCAGAAGCTGAGGGTGGGCGATCCGGGCGATGAATCGACCGACGTGGGACCGATGATCCGGCTGGCGGACGCAGAGCGGGCCGAGCAGTGGATTGCCGAAGCTGTGGCGGGAGGCGCGCGGGTGATGTGCGGCGGCAAGCGCAATGGGAGCGTGTTGGCTCCGACGGTGCTGACGGGCACAAAAGAGACGCAGAAGGTAAATTGCCAGGAGATTTTTGCGCCGGTGGTGACCGTAGAAGCCTACGACGACTTTGACGAGGCGATCGCTCGGGTAAACCGCTCGGCTTACGGGCTGCAGGCGGGGGTGTTTACGCGCGACATTAAACGGATACTGCACGCCTACGAAGAGCTGGAAGTGGGAGGGGTGATCGCGGGCGACGTACCGAGCTTCCGCATCGACCACATGCCGTATGGCGGGGTGAAGGATTCCGGCGTGGGACGCGAAGGGATTCGCTTTGCGATGGAGGAGATGACGGAGCCGAAGCTGCTGGTGATTTCGTAGATGGGAATTGCGTAAAACGGGAGAAGTGGGCAGTGTTTGCGTACGCGCGGAAGCTGTAGCGCGGGATAGTTGGACAGATAACCTGTTGGGGTAAAAGACACCGAGGGTGTAAAAGATTTTGTGTAAACGGTCTTGACTGTTAGAACAAGGAGACCGTATGGCGATAGACCCGAAAGTGATCGACAAGCTTCTGGCGGAGTACGAGAAGCCGGAAGACATCATAG
>Ga0181520_10006653_pt1 | contig 17517 bp, 20 predicted proteins | sample PEATcosm2014_Bin_29_FD_132451 | JGI IMG/M metagenome (GOLD analysis project Ga0181520, IMG submission 132451) | Peatland microbial communities from MTU Mesocosm Facility, Houghton, MI, USA - PEATcosm2014_Bin02_30_metaG | ecosystem: Environmental > Terrestrial > Soil > Wetlands > Peat | place... | reverse complement strand
TAATCTAAAATAAGAGATTTATTATAATTACAATTAGTACAAAAAGATTTAATCTTTAATTGGTATAATGCAATATATTTCAAGTAATTAGAATTTTAAAGTTTACGTTGATCTGTTTCTAATCCTCTCATGCAATAAAAGTTATAAATAACTCCAATTTTAAATTCAGCAGCAAAAGGACAGGTGGGGCACATACAACCTTTCTCTTTTTTAACACAATTGCTTTTACCTTTTAAACAGAAAATATTTTCTCCAGTATCCTTAGCGCAATTGTTATAGGTGGGGCAGATAGGACAAACACAATCCACTTGTAATTCTTCAATTTTTCCTCTTCTTTCATCATCAGACATTTCATTTAACTGATTTGTTAATTCTTCAAAGCTATCCAAAGGGCATCACCTATTAATATTTTTTTTATAAACCAGATTTAAAATCTGTGATAATGATTTTATGCATTTTTTTTTAGTGTAAAAAAATAATTATTTATTCCATTAATTTATTTCTAAAGTTATTTATTACGGTTCAATTTCAGAACCTCTTAATACAATAAATGGTATACTGGACTCCGAATCTAATCTCTTGCAAATGAATAAGGAGTGCAAATACATTCAACTATATATTTAAATACTCTTCAATCTTCCCTAAACAAGTAAATTACTTAACATGCTTTTTTTCACATACATTTTATTTAAAGCAGATATGTTATATTTTCAATGATTTTAAACTCTTTAATTCTCTCATAATTTGAGATCATATTAGAATTATTTCTTTGAATAGTTTGGTAATATTGTATTTCGTTTTATATTAAAATCCATGTTATTCAAACCAATATAATATTTAAACAACATTCTTTATAATATTTGGTGATATTCCTCTCACTAAATTATCTGCATTTAGAATGATAGTCAATTAAACAAATATTTATTAAATTTATATTTTTTAGTATTAATATTAAAAATAGGTTATAAACTAACATTCCGTATTTATTGGGAAGTTTTTTATTGACTTATTTCCTCTCTATTTTCGCTTTTACAATCAACACTACTACATATCCATCGCTCATCTGCACCTATTCCTTTATATATAGTAACTATATTTCTTTTACCACAAGAACTACATTCTTTTACTCTAAGCGCAACCATATACACACCTCCAAAATTATTTGTATATACTATTATGATGTTCTTTTATAAACATATTGAAAATAAATTCATTTATTAATTATTATTTTCTTTAAACGATTTTTATTATAAAAAAAATACTGGTGGTTTAAAATTAGTATATTCTAAAGTTGAAAGTGAATTATTGCTTTACATTAAATAATAGTTATATTTTGGATTTATATTAGGTGTAAGTGATTCTATTCTATCATTTAGAATCAATTGTAAGTCTTTCGAAGAATTGATAAGAAAATTTTATAATCATTTAAACCTAAAAATGATGCAAAATAACCGGAATAATATCGGATTTTAACAGGATTTTTCTTAATCGCTTTTGAGAAACATTGTCTACCTTTAATTAACTGATTTTATAAACAGAATTGAGATGCAAGATATCCATATATTCCTGCTACTGCTTTTTTATGCTTATTAAAAAGGTTAGAATGTTTTTTAAAAATTTTTTCCGTACAATCTAAAATTAGTGATAGATTTCATGAAAATTATCATCATCCGATATGACATGATTAAGGCTTCATCAATAAATTTAAATTCATAATATTTTGAAAGTCTTAAATTTAAATCCCAATCTTCAGCAGCTCTTAAATCTTCATCAAAGAAATTAATAGAATACAATATAATGCCTACTGTAAATATTGGATTTGGATATATGATTCAAAATAAGATTAAAAAGATTTTAAAAAACCCATTTATTTTAATTAATTTAATTGAAAAAAAGGGTTTAAATCCATTATCGTATAATAATTATTTAATGAAATGGGGAGTTAAAAAAAATGATTATTATTAGAATTTTAAAATTAATCGGTTACGGATTTTTAGTATGGTTAATACCAACCATAATTACAAGTGCTTTAATAATTTTCCCTAATATAACATATCTCTTCGATATAGTATCAGCATTGTCTTTAATTATCAGTGCAGCAGTGTTTTCTTATTTATATTTCAAGGATGTCACTATTAATTTTATTAAAGAGGGTATTATAACCGGTATTACTTGGTTGATCCTTAGTATAGTTTTTGATTTAATAATGATAATAGTGGGAATTTCTACAATTAGTTTAACCAGTTATGCATTACTTGTAGCACCTTTATATGTAATTATACCGGTCATAACCGTTAGTTATGGGTTACATTTGGACCATAATAAGAATAACAGATTAGAAATATTAAAAAATTAAATTATAATTTAATGGAATGAGAATTAACCATTAAAGTTTATGAATAAGTATTTTCTGAAAACATATAATATTAAGGAGATTTAGTTTCCCTCTGTAGAATAAAATCTTAATATTTGATAATGATTACATTTTCATTCAAATTACTAATAAAAGAAATAATCCGTTGATGGTAGAACTTTATCTAATGCTAAAATGATTAAATACCCTAAAAAATAAAATTTCCCCAGAAGTATCATATTTTTTTTTGAATAAAAATAAATTTATTCAAGTTCAGTTAATAGAGGATTTTAACATTTTGGAATATGAAGCTATAATTCAGGAACTAGAATCACTCTCAAAGCCTGAAAATGTAAAAGGAATGGCTAGATTTGGGATAAATTCAAAAAAAGTTTATGGAATAAAAATGCCTGAATTGCGTCATATAACTAAAAAGACAGGAAAAAATCATGAACTTGCTGAAAAACTGTGGCACACGGGATATAATGAAACTAAAATACGTGCAAGCTTGATTGAAGATCCAAAAAACGTTACAGAAGACCAGATGGAAAAATGGGCTATTGGTTTTAATTCGTGGGATAGCTGCGACCATGTTGTATCATTTTATTCCATAAAACTCCTTTTGTTTATAAAAAAAATTTTTGAATGGAGTGAAAGGAAAGAGGAATTTATAAAAAGAGCTGCATTCACTTTAATATCTGTTTTAGCAGTATATGATAAAAAATCGACTGATAATAAATTTAAACAATTTTATCCACTAATAATAAGAGAATCAACAGATAACCGTAATTATGTTAAAAAAGCCGTCAACTGGGCGTTAAGACAAAAATAGGTAAAAAAAATAGAAATCTTAATAATGAATCCATTAAAATTGCTGAACAAATCCAGGAAATAGATGCTAAAAGTGCTAAATGGATAGCTGCAGATGCTTTAAGAGAACTTAAAAGCGAAAAAGTCCAAGAACGGCTAAAATAATAATAAATCTTCTTTTAACATTTTTTCAAGGTTTTACTTCAGGATATCCTGCTTTTCTCCAAGCATTCATACTACCTAAAACAGTTACAACATCTTCATAACCATTCCTCAGTAGAATACTACCGGCTATAGTGGATTTGTACCCTGAATCACAGTAAACCACAATTTTTTTATTAAAAGGTACATTATTTAAATTATCTTCTAAATATCCTAAATAAATATGATGAGCATTTTTAATGTATCCTGTTTTCCAATCAATAATTTTTCTAACATCTAACAAAAATAATGATTCATCATCTTGATTTTCTTTAAGTTTCTGTACAGACCATAACTCCAATTTTTCAATGGGTTCAGCGTGCAAGTACCAGTTAGGGAATCCTACACCGAGATATCCATAGATATTATCAAAACCCAAACGAACCAAGAATCTGCGAACCTCATCCATGCTCCTACCATCCTCATCAATTATAATGATAGGATCCTGATAATTAAGCATCCAACCAGCATATTCCGGTAACCCATCCTTCCAAATACTTAAAATTTGGGGCATGTGAGCTCCACCATAACTAGTAGGATTCCTTACATCAATAATTTGAGCTCCGTTATTACTTAACTTTTTAACTTCATTTATTTTTAAAACCTTTAATTCTGGAAGCCTGCAAATAAGATCCGGCCCCTTTAAGTTAATATCAATCATTTTATCAAAATATGGGGGATAATAAAGTTGTTCATTAATTTTACTCTCAACAAATTCATCATGACTATAACTTAACAGTTGATTATTCTTTTTTTCATAACCAATAGTGGTAAGCTCTTGCTCCCTTATATCCGCCCCACAAACCGAACCTGCACCATGAGCAGGGCATAAAATCACATGATCACCGAGAGGAAGAATTTTGTGAAATATGCTATTATAAAGATCTTCTGCTAATCTTTTTTTCTCTGATTCACCATAAAGATCAATTCTACCAGTCTCACCAGCAAATAATGTATCACCAGTAAAGATCAAGTAAACATCTTTTGAGACATCGGTATCTTTCACAGTAAGGGATATGCTTTCATCAGTATGACCCGGGGTATCAATAATTTCTAATTCACACGATCCCAACTGGAATTTATTCCCTTCATACACAGGGTTACCATAAGTGAAGTTAAGTTGGGATCCATGGTAAACTTCCGCATTTACAATTTCTCTTAATTCAATTGATCCTATCGTATAATCTTCATTGCGATGGGTTTCGAATATATATTCTATTTTTAAATTATTCCTCTCCGCAATCTCCAAGTACACATCACAATCCCTACGAGGATCAATAACTGCAGCAGAACCTTTAGATCCTATAAAATAAGATTTATGAGCGATACCAGCAGATTTCACAGTTTCAAATATCATGTTCTAACCAAGGCACAAAAATTTTATTAGATTTTTTTTAAATCAAAATATTTTTCAATATCAATGATAAAATTTTAATTTTTAATCTTTTATTCCCAATTTTAATACTATTAGACGATTATAATTATGGGAAACATATCATATGAATTTTTGTTTATCCAATAGGTCAAACAAAAGAATATATAAACTCATTTATAAAATATATAAAAGAGTAGAATTAAATTTTTTTTTTAATAAAAAATTTCAATGATAAGGGGCACGTTTTATGGATTATATGGTTGAAACAAATGATATTAGTAAGAGTTATGGTGATTTTACTGCGGTTGATTCTGTTAATCTTAAAATTCCAAGAGACAGCGTATTCGGTGTTTTAGGTCCTAATGGTGCCGGTAAAACTACTTTAATATCGATGCTTTGTACTATTTTACGTCCCACTTCTGGAACAGCTGTGGTGAATGGATTTGATGTTGCGAAAAATTCTAAAGATGTTAGAGCTTCCATTGGAATAGTTTTCCAGTCACGTGCTTTAGATGACATGCTAACTGGGAGAGAGCACTTACAGATGCATGCTTCACTTTATGGTGTGCCCAGTAATTTGCGGAAACAACGCATAGAAGAAGTTTTAGATCTAATCGCATTAGGGGATAAAGCTGATGAATTTACTAAGACTTATTCTGGTGGTATGAAACGAAGACTTGAGATTGGACGGGGTTTAATTCATCATCCTAAGCTTCTTATTTTAGATGAACCGACATTAGGTTTAGATCCGCAAACAAGGGAAAATATATGGGAATACATCAGTAAATTGAACAAAGCGGAAGACATCACTGTTCTTTTGACCACCCATTACATGGATGAAGCCGATAAGCTCTGTGATCGAATAGCTATCATGAACCATGGACAGATCATCAAAGAAGATTCACCCCTCAATTTAAAGCGAGAGTTAAAGGCGGATACTATTATTATACAGGTTGATGAGCAGGATAGATTCATTAAGGAAGCAGAAAAATTGGATTTTGTTAAGAAAATATTTGTTGAGGACTCTGAAATTAAATTAATGGTGGAAAGGGGTGAAAATTTGATAACTACTCTGGTGAATTTTGCTAACAAGAATGATATTACGGTGAATTCCATAGAATTAACACACCCTAATCTAGAAGATGTTTTCCTAAATTACACGGGAACAACCATAGCTGATAGGGGTGCATGATTATGCCGGAATTGGAGGGAATATATACTATTTGGCTTAGGGAAGCGAAGAGATATATACGTGCGCGTTCTCGTATATTTACATCAGTGGTAACTCCTCTTTTATGGCTTATAATTTTTGGATATGGATTGGGTTCAGCTTTAAAGTTCGTTACAATTACTGGAGGATATAAAGCATTCATTTTTCCAGGCATTATAGGTCAGACTATCCTGTTTACCGCTATATTTACAGGAGTTTCAGTAATTGTTGACAGGCAATATGGTTTTTTGAAGGAAATCATGGTAGCACCTATAAGTCGTCCATCAATTGTTTTTGGCAAAGCTCTGGGTATCAGTACAGCTGCCTTGATTCAAGGGGTAATATTACTTTTTTTATCATTCGTAGTTGGGGTGACGATGACGCCCGTTATTTTCGTGTTAAGCTTTTTGCTTATGATTCCAATATCTGTGGGATTAGCGGGTGTAGGTCTTCTAATAGCGTCTGTCACAGATAGTTTGGAAGGTTTCAATCTTATCATGAGTTTTGTTGTGTTACCTATGTTCCTTTTAAGTGGAGCATTGTTCCCAGTAACAGGATTACCCGGCTTACTTCAGGGTGCAGTTTATTTAGATCCTTTAACTTATGGTGTAGATGCCCTACGCCATATAATCCTGGGATATGGAGCTATACCTATCTATATTGATGTAATAGTGATAATAGTTTTCGCGGTGGTCATGATATTGGCATCTGCTTTCATGTTCAGCTGGAGAGAACAGGAACTCATGTAAATCTATCATTTAAAATCCCTAATGATTTAAAATTTTTTTTAAGAATAAGGGATTTTCAATGCGTTTAGGGAATGCTTCTCCTCAACAGAAAAGACAGAACCTAAATATCTTAAATGAAAGCAAATCATTTTGTTGAAATGGATGGGATAACCCGTCCGTGATAAATCGGTGATGTTAAAAAAAAGGAAATATGATAATTTCACCAAATTAAGGATATTAAACAAGATATAAATCTTTATAATACTATAAATTTTTGGAATTTAGTTAGAAGAAAATCCTAAAATTATTGATATATAAAAAAAAACCTATTTTTTTTTATTGTTCATTGAATGAAAAAAAGTGAAAGTAAAAAAATATATAATTAAATGATCTCATCATCATTTATAGGTCATCCCATATCTTTATAGCTTCTATTTCAGCTTTTTTAGTTTTAAATGACTTTAATTCCAAAAGTGATTTATGAAAATCACTAAATGTTTCCGTATAATCTTTAGTAAAATAGTTCATTTGTGGACTCCAATCCATTTCAGATATATATTTCAATCTGCCATCAAATGTCTTCTTCCAGGGAGATCTATATTGATGTTTTTTATAATATCCATAATCTAGAAGAAGTGCACCACCATAACCTAAAATTCTTCTACAATGCTTATCGATATTATTTTTAATCTCACCAACTAAAATAGAATACGGTGTAATTTCTTCATCATTAGAAGTATTCAGTAATATTCTATGTTTCCATGTTTCATCATCATTAAACTCGTTTTCAACGATTCCAGCTATTTTAGTTGATAAATCTTGATATTTAGATTTTAGTTCTTTTAATTTTCCTTTATCCATATTTATTGTAATATGGGGTTCTGATTTTACACCATCGGTGATTAATTTTTTTATCCAATCTTTAGAAAAAATTTTTGTCGCATCAATGAATTCGTCAATAAAATGTTCCATGGTTTTTCTTTCGATTTTAATTCTATCTTCTAAACTATCAATTTTTTTATCTAACTCTTTGATTTCCATATAAAACCCCTCTAAACTTCTAAAGTTTCTTAAATAAATTTATTATTTTTCTTAAATTAAATGGTAATTGAAATAAATTAGATTCAATCTAAATGGCTAACTTAACCTACTGTTAGGGATTTATTTATTTCATTAAATTGTAACTGATCACCCAAAAAAGGTAATTTATAGAAGGATATTTATCCATTCTATAAGATAATTATCCTCCTGAATATCCTATTCCCGAGGTTGGATTATAGGTATTATTAGTTCCTGTGAAATTATACTCTACATTATTCACTATGGCTTGTCCCTCTGGACTCTGGGTGAAGTCTATGAAGTCTTTAACATTACCTGTAGGTGTACCTTTAACTAAGAATAATAAATTTCTAGTCAATGGATAACTATCATTTTGAACGCTCTTTTGTGTAAGAGTGATGTTGTTCACTGTTAGTAATTTTACTTGATTATTTAGATAATCATGAGCTACGTATCCGATAGCACCGGGAGTTACAGCAACCATTTGTAACATTCCGTAGTTAAATGTTGATATTTGAACGTTAGGACCATAAGTTTCATGAGCCATAACAAATGTTTCGAAATCAGCTCGAGTTCCAGATCCCGCTTCACGCGTCACAGGTGTAATTGTCGAATCATTTCCACCCACTTGATTCCAATTAGTGATGGTACCATTATAAATACCATTCAACTGATCTAGGGAAACACCATTTACGGGATTTTGTTGATTCACAATTATGGAAATACCATCCATTCCAATAATATACTGTGATAAACCCTCAGCTTCTGAGCTGGTTAAATTCCTGGATGAAGCTCCAATATCCACCTGTCCAGAACGCACATCGTTTATTCCCACACCGGAATCACCCCCACTTACAGTTATTTTCACGCCTGGATGATTACTCATATAAGCAGTAGCCAATGCCTGTGCTACGGGAACTACAGAAGTTGACCCAGTAATAGTAATAGTATTCGAATTTTCAAAATCGCTATATATCAGGTAACCAGCGATGGCAACTATTACTATAGCAACTATTACAATTGAATATTTGATTTTCACATCCATATTTCATCACCTCAATTCTGCTTGTATAGTTTCTTTAGTTCTTCTGAACCTGATTTTTCTGAATCTCCATAACCTTTAAAGAATCTTGACAAGTATTTTCCAGCGTATTTATCTAAATCTAATGCAGATATGAGAAGCAACACGCTTAAAATGGCCCCAAATAGGAATATTCTTTCAAATCCCGTCATGAAACTTGCTGCTTGGCTCCCGGTTAAAGTAAGTTTACCGCTAAATGCAGTTTGGGCTATGGCGGTAGCTATTATTAGCCCAGCGAAAGCATTACCAAAAACTGATCCTAAGTTTTTGGTGAGGGTCATTGTAGCGGAAACTTGTGTTTTGAAGGTTAAGGGAATAACTGAAAGTAGCATTTTATTGTTGGGGGATTGGTAGAAACCATACCCGAATCCAAGAATAACAAAAGCTACTAGAATGAGATACCATTGAGCAGTAGTTCCGAAAGTGTATATTATAATAGTAGCCACTATACAAGACACTGCAGCGGTAATAGCTAATGGTCTTACACCTATTCTATCTGCTAGCCCACCTGCAAGGAGAGATACTATCATGGCTGAGAACCATACAACACTTATAAGTTCTCCAGATACATTAACCGGGACACCTATTACTTTCTGCAGATAAAAGGGCAGAATGAATAAGGCCATGTATAATATGATGTAATTCAAGAGCAATCCGGTTATATATGCGGAGAAGGTGAGGCTTCGGAATACTTTAAATTTGAATAAGGGTTCTTCCTGCTTTGTTTCCACCCAGAGAAACAATCCTCCGAAAATTAGAGCTAATACTATTAGTGCAATATCTTCAGCACTGAAACCGAATTTCTGTGCTACTATTAACACATAAGTTAGTGTAAATAGGCCAGCTGCTTGTAATATGGCTCCTTTATAATCTAAGATTTTGCCTATTATATTAGTACTGCTAGCGTCAGGATCTTTTTTTATATATTCGTCTCTTGTATTTATAAGTTCGAAGTCGTTGTCAGCTTCTGGTTTTTGAGCTGTGAATAAGTATATTATTACACTAGCTAAACCGAAGGGTATCACTGCTAAGAAAATGGCTTGCCAGCCAATATACGCGGCAATGTAACCACCCACAAGCGGTCCGACGGCATAACCTCCAGCCAACGCTATAAGTAAGAATCCCAGAGCAAATCCCAGTCTTTCGTTGGGAAATGTCCTATCCAGAATAGCGTAATAAACCGATGCCATGAAACCTGCAGCAATACCTTGAACAGCCCTAATTACAATTAGCTGAGTAGGCGATGTCGAGTAGAAACATAACAACGATGCAGTAACCCATATCAATGTTCCGGTTATGAAAAAGTATTTACGACTCCATAACCCGCCAATTCTACCTAAGAATAATACAGAAATGGTCAGGGTTAATAGATAAATATTCGAGATCCAAGTAGCGGTAATTACATCAGTATGGTAGTATTCAACTATAGTTGGTAAGACAATGTTACTCATACCAATGTAGAAGTTGAACATAAAGTTTACCAAGCATATGGCGATTAAAATGAACCATATCTGGCGTGGATTTTTTGTAGTGATTAAAGGTTTGAATAAATTATTCACATTCATATCGTCACATCCATATTATCACACCTCTCTTTGCATTATTTTTACAAACTTTTTATTTTCCTCACAGCTATGAATATGATTAAAATAGTAAATAAAATTTATCTTTAAGTGAACTATAAATCACTTTTAGTGATAATTAATAAGACTTTATAGGAAATAATCTTAAAAAAGTATTAAAAAAAAGATAGATAAGTTTTAGACTTTTCAAGTTTAGTGAGCCATGAGGGGGTCATTTTAATGGTTTTCAAATAATAAAAGGAGTCATTATTATTTTGGCTTGCCTACTTAATCATAAACACATATTATGGTAACATTTTACAGACTATTTCACCCTATTTATTAATATAATTGAGCACAAAGTGACCTATAAAATTAAAATTTAATATAAATTCAAATAATTAATTTCATTCAAAAAGTAAATACTAATCATGATAATATTATCTTTAATTTTACTGAATTTAGAAAGAAATAACTCTTAAAAAAGCATGAAGAGACTAAAAAGCGAAAATAAATCTACAAGTATTTTCCAAAAGGCAAATTTGACATACTTAAGCAATTGAGCTCTCAGCACATAGAAAAAGAGTTCATGATGAAACTGCCTGATGAAATTGATTTTAAAGATTTTCAAAGTTATATAAGAGAAGTCATCAAAAAAAATGCTTGAATCACATAAGAGAAATGCAAAACTAATAAATGCTGTTATAGTCGCGGCATTGAGCGAAGATAATATACTTGAAGACATTAAAAATGGTCAAAACAGAAGATTATATAATTATTTCAGAATTTTTCAGCAGATTTACTGGAGTTGATATTACATCTAAAGATTATGAAAAAGTATTTAAGGAATGGTCGCTAACCATAAAAAACCTTATTTTTTACAATAATATATTTTCAACCATTTTTAATAATGATGAATAACTTCTAGACATGCTAGTCGACATTTCATTGAAGATATGGGCATATAAATCATTATCATAATTACTCTTAATATGATTACACTTCAACAAATTATCTTGTAATAATCTCTAATTAATAAAAAAAAAGATTTTTTTTTATAGAATTTCATTTAAATTAACTTAAATTTGAAATTATTAATTATTTATCATTTATTCATATTTAAAAATATCTATATCTAAAAAACCGGGAGGACCACATCTATGAAAACTGGCGTAATTTTTAGTGATTTTAGCGTTATCACTTAAATCATCTTCAGTTAAAAATTTTACATAAACAAAATACACCTTATATTCTATATCAATATAATCACTTGTGCCAAGATATTTTTTTAAATCTTCAGCACTATTCAAGAGATCAATCTTTCGACTGGGTGTAAGTTCACCGTAATCATAAGCATAATTGAAATTATCACGTATAGAAATCCAAAGCTGGTTTTCAACTTCACGCAAAGTTTCTTCATCAACGAACACTTTAAATATCCCTCCATTTTATTAAAAGTATCAATTTAATTTACTCTTTTTAGGTTATATTATTGAATTCATACACTAAGTAATCTTCAAAGTTAGAAAAACAGTTTAATATTATTATATTTACTTTTTTTCATTAAAATCATTTATAATTCTTGATATTTCACATAGGATGATTCTTTATAATAAAAATGAGCTAAATACTTGCAAGAGAATAAGTCCATTTAGAGTATCAAACCTAATAATAATTAATATTATGTTTTTTTATCTCTTTAATTCAGTTATTTTTATCTTTGATATACAAAATAATAATATAATTTGGGTAAACAAATTATTTAAAATGTATTTATAGAATTTGATAAAAATATTAGTTAATTAATAGAAAATAGATATAATATAAATGAATATTTTTTCATTAAAATAGAGCAGAGGTCATTTTTGTATGAAAGTAAATGGTAATACAGTTTTAATTACAGGTGGTGCAACAGGTATCGGGTTAGCACTAGCTGAATCTTTTTTGAAATTGGGAAACGAAGTTATAATCTGTGGGCGTAGAGAAAAAAGGCTACTTGAGGCACAAAAAAATCATCCTAACTTATATATAAAAAATTGTGACGTTTCAAGTGAAGAAGGTAGGAAATCCCTTTTTATATGGGTTACAGAAAATTTCAATAATCTAAATATTCTTATAAACAATGCAGGCATTCAAAGAGCGATTGATTTTAAAGATGGTATAAAAGGTTTAGAAGGTGAAAATGAGATAAAAATAAATTTAGAAGCCCTTGTTTATTTATCTGCACTTTTTATTCCATTTTTAGAATCAAAGCAAGAATCAGCCATAATTAATATTTCCTCTGGGCTGGCTATCACGCCTCTTGCTGTATTTCCAATTTATTGTGCCACTAAAGCAGGTGTTCATACTTTTACTCAGTGTCTCAGGTATCAATTATCTAAAACGAGTATAAAAGTTTTTGAAGTTTTACCGCCTATAGTTGAAACAGAATTAAATATGGAATATAGGGAGAAAAGAGGAACAGGAAATAAGGGTATTAAAGCGGATAAATGTGCTGCCGCTATCATTAAAGGATTAGCTAATGATGATTTTGAAATAGTAAACCCTGCTTTAGAAAATTTAAAAACAGCTACTCTAGCAGATTTAAATAAGTTATTTGGAAAGATGAATGGGCAATGGTAATGTATTAAAAATAATTGATCTTATTTAAGAATATTAAACAAGTGGGGGAATTTTTTCATGATTTTAGTCACTTCAGCTTATGGTAATAATGGCAGAAGACTAATCCCCAGATTAGCAGCCAAAGGAATAGAGGTTCGTGCACTAAATTTATCTGATAAAACAGAAGAACTCAAAGAATTGGGTGCTGAAGAGGTGATTGTGGGAAATGCTCTTGATCCAGTAACTTTAAATAAAGCTATGGTTGATGTAGAATCGGTTTTCCATGTTGGTCCATCATTTCATCCTCAAGAAGCTGAAATGGGTATCGCAGCCATTAATGCTGCCTCTGCCGCAGGAGTCGAGCACTTGTCTATGATTCAGTTTTACACCCGCAAATTAGCGCCCTATTGCAGCATAGGATGAAACTTATCGTTGAAGAACATTTAATCAATTCCGATTTAAATTATACTATTCTGCAACCAATGCGCTACATGCAAAATATAAATATTTCAAATGTATACCGTGAAGGCTTATTTATTCAAGCATCCACACTAGAAACACGCTTATCCTTTGTGGATATGGATGATAAAATAGAAGTGGCGGTTAAAGTGCTTACTGAAGAGGATCATTATGGGGCTACATATGAACTTTGCTGTGCGGATTATTTACAGAAATCATGACTAAAGTATTTGGAAAAAAAATAAAACCATTTCTTGTACCTAAAAAATTAATTATTTCAAGATTTCAAAAAGCATATCCTGATTATGGAGACTATCCTGCCCAGGGATTCAACGCCCTATTTGATTATTATAGTAAATATGGATTTTTCGGCAACCAGAATGTTCTAAAATGGCTTTTAGGTCGAAATCCCACCACATTAGAAGAGTACATTAAGAAAGAATTCGATAAAATCTCAAAAATAAGATAAAGTTTTATTTTTTTTTTATGATCATATTTGTTATTTTTATTTAACTCTTATCTGAATATTGAAAATTAAATAAAAAAGAAATCTCATTTTTTTTTTATATTAGTTCTTTTTATGAATAAATGTTTTTATTCATTTGATTATAAATTATACATTTTATAACAATGGTTAGCTGAATATGATTCTTAATTATGTGGAGGCTAGTTTGAACACTAGTTAACAGGTTTAAATAAATTAAAAACAAAAATCACATTACAACTAAATCTTTTTTTTTAATTAAAATATTCACAAATCCTTTAATCTAGGCAATTTAAACTAAAGATATCCATATAAAAGAAAAGTTCTTATTTATGTGAATATTGGAATAAGAATTGCTAAAATTATCAGATATATGGCGAATATGGGTACACCAATTAGTATATTTTGCTTATCACTTCTTTTCATTTTTATCTCCTCACAACAAATATTGGTAATATGCCATAATATTAGACATACCTCTTTAATATACTATTTTTTTTTATAAGAACATTTATATTTATTTACAATTTAAATAATTCTTATTTAAATTTATTTATTTTCAACTTAACATATCAGCATGTTCTCTTCAGATAATAACTTATTAAAATATGTTTCAACATTGGCTTATAGTTTCAAAGAATTCGAAAATATATTTCTCTCCCTGGATGAAAATTATATCAAAATAAAAAAAACTATTTTTGAAAAAAAAGATTAATATTAAGTCACATATCTGAAAGTTATCCAGTTTTTCCACATTTTTGTATTATTAGTGAACTTCAAATTATTGAAATAATTTAAGATGGATAAATAACCACCAAAAAAACGTGGATTAGAATTATCGACTTCAATCTTATCTTTTATTCTATTAATGAAATAAAAAAGTTGTTCCTTTTGATCAGGAGTTAGTTCATTGTTTTTTAGCACAGAACTCCAACAATTATCTATAAAATTATCTATCGTATTTGTAAAATCATCAGCACTTAAATTATCAAATATCCCATCATACTCCATTTTATAACATCTCCTAGAAAAAGTAAGCATCCCTTTGGTTATTGAACCAATTCTAAATTTCATTAAAAGAAATATTTGATTTAAAAGAAATATAAAGAGAGATTAATTTTCATTCAATATCAATCTCATATCAACACTTAATGCTCCTTCCCCTTCTCCAAAAACCATCAATGGGTTGATTTCGAATTCATTGATTTCTGGGAAGTCTGTAACGAGTTGTGAAACTCTTAATATTATTTGAGCAATTGATTCAACATCTCTTGCTTTACTTCCTCTTGTTCCTTCCAGTAATTCATAAGTTTTTATTCCAGTTATCAATTTCTTTGCTTCAATTTCATTTACAGGCGCAATTGCAAATTTAACGTCTTTTAATATTTCAACGTAAATACCACCAAGACCGAACATTAGCATGGAACCGAAAGTAGGGTCTTTAACCATACCTATAATCACTTCTGTACCATCAGATAACATTTTCTGTAATTGCACACCTTCAATATGTGCTTTAGGTTCTTTTTTAGGTATGTTTTCCATCATATCTTCATAAGCTGCTTTAACTTCTGCTGCGTTATTCAAGTTAAGTTTTATTCCGCCAACATCAGATTTATGGGAAATTTGTGGTGAAACTATTTTCATAACCAATGGATATCCAATTTCATCAGCAGATTCCATAGTCTCTTCAACAGTTGAAGTAATTGCAGTACCAACTGTTGGAATTCCATATGCTTTAAGTATATCAAATGATTCAAGACCCAGTGTATAAACACCTTTTTTCTTTGCATCCTCAATTATACGTTTAACAATACTTTTATTAACTTCTAATTTAGGAGGTTTAGGGTATTCTTGATTTTTAATAATGCAATAATCGTATAATGCTTTCATACTTTTAACAGCTGCTTTAGGATACAAATAATTAGGAACATTTTTACTAGCAAGAACTCTTTCTGCTTCATCACAACGAGTTCCTCCAAAGAAACTACATAAAACTGGCTTATCGGATGTATTTGCATGTTCGATTGCAACATTAGCAATTCCTTCCGGATCAGTGACAGACTGAGGCGTTACTAAATAGATAACTCCATCAACATTAGGATCCTTTAAAACTATATACAAAGCAACAGTATATCTATATGGACTTGCATCACCCAATACATCAACAGGATTTTCTACACTAGCGGTTTCAGGTAATACTTCTTTTAAACGTTCTTTGGTATCATCAGTAAGTTCCGCCATTTCAAGACCAACTTCTATTGCAGCATCAGTGGTTAAAATACCAGGTCCACCTGCATTTGTGATTATAGCTATTTTATTCCCTTTTGGAAGTGGGAATAATGATAAAGCTCTACTATAATCCATCATTTCTTCCAGATAAGTTGCGCGTAAAACCCCACATTGGGAGAATGCAGCATCATATGCAGAATCCAAACCAGCAATGGTTCCAGTATGGGAGGAAACCGCTGCAGATCCTTTAGAAGTTCTTCCAGCTTTTATAAGAACAATAGGTTTTTTCTTGGAAGCTTTTCTGCAGATGTCTATAAAACCAGGGCCATCAACAATTCCTTCAAGATATGAAGTTATAACTTCGGTATTATCATTATTCATGAAGTTTTCCATACAATCGCTTTCATTAATTCCTGCTTTATTTCCGAGACTGACTATTCTGGAAAATCCCATATTTCTTTTATCAGCATAATCAAGAATAGCTGACATTATGGCTCCGGATTGGGTCATGAAAGCTATGTTACCTTTATGAGCGATATGTGCAGCAAAAGATGCATTCATATCATTGTAAGTGTTCATTATTCCCAAACAGTTAGGACCTACTAAGTTAATCTCATAATTTTTGCATATTTCAACTAATTGATTTTCTAATTCAGCACCTTTCTCATTAACCTCTTTGAATCCTGCTGAAATTACTACAAGATTTTTTATTCCAATTTCACCACATTCTTCTACAGTAGCTGGAACTAAGTGTGCGGGTATTGCTATAACTGCAAGATCTACAGGGCCATGTTCCCTTATAGAAGCATAAGCTGGAATTCCATGTATTTTACCACCTTTAGGATTAACAGGGATAATTTCTCCTTTATAATAATTCAAAAGAGATATCATTAAATCATATCCGATTTTACCTTTAGTCTCTGATGCACCTATTACTGCAATTGATTTTGCATTGAACATATCCACCATTCTATCACCTATTATCTTAATTACTTCACATTTAGAGTTTTTTAGATTAATATAAAAATCAGTATAAATTACTATATTTCTCATATTAAATACTATAAATAAGTATCCAGTATGACGATCACTGTGATAGATTCTAATGAAAACAAGATTAAAATATTAAATTTTTTTTAGAATAGGTTACTTAATTTATTGTATATTAATGGGGATGTAAATTATGAAAAAAATTTAAATTCGATGAGAATTCTTTTCAGCTATTAAATTTTGATTATTTTATGAGATTTTCGATTTACTATTTGATCTTTGATCATTTAAATTTTTTAGAAATTTGGAATTCGTGTTTTAATCTGTTTAAATTGTTATAGGCAAATATTTATATAGTATTATGTTTATAGGGGT
>Ga0181520_10006651_pt1 | contig 17522 bp, 14 predicted proteins | sample PEATcosm2014_Bin_29_FD_132451 | JGI IMG/M metagenome (GOLD analysis project Ga0181520, IMG submission 132451) | Peatland microbial communities from MTU Mesocosm Facility, Houghton, MI, USA - PEATcosm2014_Bin02_30_metaG | ecosystem: Environmental > Terrestrial > Soil > Wetlands > Peat | place... | reverse complement strand
TCCTGGCCCTGGGTCCCACCGCCAACTGGGCGGCCAAGCAGTGGCCGGCCGACCGCTTCGCCAGCCTGGCCGACCGTCTGACCGGCCCGAACGGCCCGCTGCCCGGCGCCCGCATCGCCGTGTTCGGCGCCGCCCACGAGCGCGCCGCGGCCCAGCCGCTGCTCGACGCGGTGGACGGCCGCCGCCTGCTCGATTTCATCGGCGCCCCCGACCTGCTCGATTGTTTCGCCATTCTCAGGCAAAGCGCCCTGTTCGTCGGCAACGATTCCGGCCTGATGCACATGGCGGCGGCGGCCGGCATCCCCACCCTCGGCCTGTTCGGCCCCTCCGCCGAGTGGCGCTACGCCCCGTGGGGCAGCCATTGCGCCGTGGCCCGCACGCCCGAAAGCTACGCCGAGCTGACCGGCGCCCCCGGCTTCGATTTCAAGAGCCGGACCAATCTGATGGGCGGCCTGACCGTCGAAACGGTGGTGGCGGCGGCGGTGGAGCTGTGGGAGCGGGTCAAGGGTGGTGCAGACGATCCAACGTCCGCCGCCTGAGGTCCCAACCTCCGAAAAAGACGACAAGACCTCTTGACCTCGGACAGAGGCTCATCGATCGCAAAGTCGAACTGAATCTTTTTTGCCGATCTCTGTCCAAACAATCCCGGCCGGCTCTGCCGGTCGGATCATCTTTTGCCGTACGTCGCGTCATGATCCGGCGCGATCGAGAGAAACCGCAGATAATCGCCGTCTCTGTAACCCGTTGCCCGTCTGGATTGCGAGAGCCGTAAAGAATAAACCACGTCGATTCCTGTTGGTGGCACGACGCTGGAAATTTTTTCCCATTTTAGCCCGTGATCACCATAGAGTTGGGACCAGGTCAGTTGGCGGATCTTCTTCAAAGTCTCGACGGCGGAGTGTCGTTCCGGTTTTGGCAAAGCGAAAAGGTTTTCTTGAAAAATCGGGTTGTTGAGATCGAGCAGAACCAGAATTTCAGGCTTGCTCATCAAGTTTCACCAGAAATTCCTCGGCGTTTTTGTCAGACGGCGGATTGACGGCGGCCCAACGCAGAGCGGCGACCAGATCTGACGCTGCTTTGGGTTCATGTAGCCATCGCTCGTTGTCCGGAATGATCGTGGCCGTCCGCACCAGCCAGACACCTGGCTCTCGCTGTTCGACAATAACCTGCCGACCGGCAAATTGCTTGCCAAGCGAGATCTGGCCATTCGGCCCAATCGTCTTGACGCTCTCCAGCCTCGGCATGATCGCCTCCACAAATTAGGAAGGCACCATATTACGATTTTAGGAAAGTGAGACAAACTGATTTTTCTGCCTGACGATTCGGCCGGAAACCTAAATTGCCGCGAGGCGATCAACGGTATCAGGATAGCGCTCCACGAGTTTGATCAAAAGAGCTGCCTGGGCATTGGGTCGAGCCCGACCGGATTATCAACCGCCGGCGTCCCTGTCTCAGTGGCGGAAGTGGCGCATCCCGGTGAACACCATGGCCAGGCCCTTGTCATCGGCGGCGGCGATCACCTCGTCGTCGCGCATCGAGCCGCCCGGCTGAATGACCGCCGTCGCCCCGGCCTCGGCCACCGCCAGCAGGCCGTCGGCGAACGGAAAGAAGGCGTCGGAGGCGACCACCGAGCCTTGCGTGCCGACCCCGGCTTGCCGCGATTTCCACGCGGCGATCGCCGCCGAATCGACGCGGCTCATCTGGCCGGCGCCGACGCCGACGGTGGCGCCGTCCTTGGCGAAAAGGATGGCGTTCGATTTGACGTGCTTGCAAACGCGGAAGCCGAACAGCAAATCCGCCAGCTCGCGCTCGGTCGGCGCCCGCTTGGTCACCACCTTCAGCATCTCGCGGGTGACCCGCCCATTGTCCCGGCCCTGGACCAGGAGGCCGCCGGCGACGCTTCTGATCACCACGCCGGGGCGCCGCGGATCGGCCATGGCGCCGGTCACCAGCAGGCGGAGATTCTTCTTCTTGGCGAAGGCGGCGATGGCGGCCTCGTCGGCGGCCGGCGCGATCACCACCTCGGTGAACAGCTTGGTAATGTCCAGCGCGGTCGCCTCGTCCAACCGCCGGTTGACGGCGACGACGCCGCCGAAGGCGCTGGCCGGATCGCAGGCCAAGGCCCGGCGATAGGCGTCGAGCAGGTCGGCGCCGATGGCGACGCCGCACGGGTTGGCGTGCTTGATGATCGCCACCGCCGGTTCGTCGAACTCGGAGGCCAGTTCGAAGGCGGCATCGGTGTCGTTGATGTTGTTGTAGGAGAGCTCCTTGCCCTGCAACTGGCGGGCCGACGTCACCCCGGGCTGGGCGGGACCGGTGGCGTAGAGGGCCGCCGGCTGATGCGGGTTCTCGCCATAGCGCAGATCCTGGGCGCGCTTGCCGCCGACGGCGAATGTCGGCGGCAGGAGCTGATTTTGCCGCTCGGCGAACCAGGCGGCGATGGCGGCGTCATAGGCCGCGGTGCGGGCGAACGCGGTGGCGGCCAGCCGGCGGCGCAGGTCGAGACTGGTGGCGCCGTCGCCCTCGGTCATCGCGCTCATCACCGCGGCATAGTCGGCCGGGTCGACCACCACCGCCACGTCGTCATGGTTCTTGGCGGCGCCCCGGATCAGCGAGGGGCCGCCGATGTCGATATTCTCGATGCAGGTTGCGGCGGCGGCGCCGGCCGCCACCGTGCTCTCGAACGGGTAGAGATTGACCACCACCAGATCGATCGGCGGAATGGCGTGCGCGTCCATCGCCGCCTGGTGTCCGGCGTCGCCGCGGATGCCCAGGATGCCGCCATGGATCTTGGGGTGCAGCGTCTTCACCCGTCCGTCGAGCATTTCCGGAAAGCCGGTATAGTCGGACACCTCGGTGACGGCGATGCCGGCGACCGCCAGCATCTTGGCGGAGCCGCCCGTCGACAGCAGCTCGACCCCGCGATTGCTGAGAAAGCGGGCGAATTCGACCAGCCCGGTCTTGTCGGAAACCGAGATCAGGGCGCGGCGGATGATGGGATCGGGCATGGGAAAACTCTGCGTTGAGAAATGATCAGGGTCGGCTCTATAGCACGGCCGCGCCGGCTTCAACCACCCCCGATGCCGGCCGGAATTCGGGAACCAGCCGGGCGAGCACGGCACGCGCCGCGTGCGGCTCGGCGGCGTGGCAGGCGGCCTCGAGGCGATCGAGCAGGGCGGCGATGGCCGGACGATCGCCGGCCCGCACCGTGGCGATGAGTACGCCGTCGAGTTCGGTCGGCTGCGCCGCCTCGGCGCCGTGAAATATCTCCTCGGTCAGTTTTTCGCCGGGCCTGATGCCGGTATAGCGGATGGCGATGTCCTGCTCGGGACGCAGGCCGGCCAGGCGGATCATCTGGCGGGCAAGATCGACGATCTTCACCGGCTCGCCCATATCGAGCACGAAAATCCGCCCCTGGTACAGCCGGGGATGGACAAAGGCGAACGCCGAGGCCTGAAGCACCAGCGCCACCGCTTCGCGGATGGTCATGAAATACCGGGTCATCGCCGGATCGGTGACGGTGATCGGCCCGCCCGCCGCCAATTGCCGCTGGAACAGCGGCACCACCGAACCGGTCGAGCCCAACACATTGCCGAAGCGCACGGTGACGAAGCGGGTCGCCGCCGCCTGATCGTCCTCCATGTCGAGCGCCTGGCAGAAGGCCTCCGCCACCCGTTTGGAGGCGCCCATCACCGAGGACGGATTGACCGCCTTGTCGGTGGAGATCAGCACCATCTGCCGGACGCCGTGCGCGCGGCAGGCCTCGGCGATGATGCGGGTGCCGATTGCGTTGGTCAGCAGCCCCTCCAGCGGATTGGCCTCGACCAGCGGCACATGCTTGAGGGCGGCGGCATGGAAGACCAGGTCCGGCCGCACCTCGGCCATCACCGCGTCGATCCGCAAGCGGTCGCGCACGTCGGCGATCAGGGCATGGCGCACCAGCGCGGGAAAGCGTTCCGCCATTTCCATGTCGATGGTGTACAGGGCGAATTCGCTGGCATCGAGCAGCGCCAGACTCCGCGGTTCGTATTCGGCCAGCTGGCGCGTCAACTCGCCGCCGATACTGCCGCCGGCGCCGGTGACCAGAACCCGCCGTCCGGCGACCAGCGCGCGCATGGCGTCGCGATCGAGCACGGTTTGCGGCCGGCCGAGCAGATCCTCGACGGCGATCGGCCGTACATCGAGCTTGTCGGTTCGCGCCTCCTTGAGGTCGGTCAGCCGGGGCAGCCGCGCCAGGGCCAGCCCCAGCGCGTCGGCGCGGTCGAGCAGACTGCGCACCGCCGCGCCGGCCAGCCGTTGATCGGTCAGGATGAGGCGTTCCGGCGCGCCGCCCTGCCGGCGCAGCGCCGCCACCGCCGTCTCCAGCGCTTCGGTGCCGCCGAGGACGGAAACGCCGTGGATATGGCGTCCGACATCCACCGCGTTGTCCGACAGGATGCCGACGGCGCGATATTGCGAGCGCGCCCCCTCGATGGCCCGCAGGAACAGATCGGCGGCATCGCCCGAGCCGACCAGCAGAACGGGTATCGCCCGCGCCCCGTCCTCGCGTTCGGCGAGGTCGAGGCGGCGATCACGGGCGATGCGATACAGGAAACGGGGCCCGCCGAGCAACGCCAGCAGAACGAACCAGTTGATCGCCAGTTGCGAGCGGGGAAAATCGGTCAGCCGATTGACCACGAAAAGCAGCGGCAGGAACACCAGGATGACCAGAGTTACCGCGCGCACCAGGGCGATGAGATCGCGCGTCGAGGCATAGCGCCAGATGCCGCGATAGAGCCGCTGCGAGATGAACACCACCCCCGCCACCAGGGTGAACAGCGCCGTCACCGCCGCCAGACGCGGCCCGTCCCAGGCCGTCCACAGGCTGTCGCCCATTCTGAACCACAAGGACAGCAGGAACGACACCGCCGCCATGACCACGTCGTGGATGAGGGCGAGATGGCCGCGGTGGAAGCGGAAACGCGAAAAACCGTTTTCCATGGCGGCTATCCCTAGCGCGATTCGCCTCTCCTGTCACCGGGGTGTCAATGGCGGGCGACCCTTGGGCGCCGGGCGCCGCCGCCGGCCGCGCCAACACATGGACTTGTCGCCAGGCCGCGACTGTGCGTCAATGGGGGCATGGCCATTCCTTTCGATCTGGCCGCCCGGCCGCCGTTTGTCGGTTCCTCCGACCTGGCCGCCCATTTTATCGAATGCGGCGCGCTCAATGTCGGGCTGACCCTGGCGCCAGGCGAGCGTCTGGTGATTACCGACGACCTGCTGAACGGCACGGTGGGCGATGCCGCCGCCATTTCCATGGCGGCCATCGTGTCGCGCGATACGCAACTCGCCCGTGCCGCCGTCATTTCCCTGGGGGTCGTGACCAGTCGGGCGAGCCGCAGCCGGCGGGAACGCTTCGAACAGCTGTTCGCCCTGATCGAGGATACGGTGTTCGACGACACCGTGCGGGAATCGGTCGACGCCTTGATCGCCTCGCGCTTTCGCGACGCCCAGATCAACGAACTGATCCAGGAGTTGGGCGGCGACATCGCCCCGGCCCGCCAGCGCTACCAGAACTTTCTCGGCATCGTGCGGCTGCTTGAGTCGGGACGAATTCCGCAATCGGCGTTCCTCGACGAGTTCGCCGAATTCACCCGTGCGGTTGCCGGCAAACTGGATTTCGGCATTTTCGCCCTGTGCGTCGAGCGTCTGTTCGTCAGCGAGCGCATCCCGATACCGGTCAAGCTGCTGCTGTTCGGACAGGTGTTGAAATATCCGCCGCTGGTGCGCAAGGAACTGGTCAGCGCCCTGCTCTGTTCCGACGAGGCGCCCGACCCCCTGGTCGAATTCGCCGAATCCGCCATGGGCGAAGCGATGACCCACGATGAACGCAAGGAAATCGTTCTGGTCACCCTGCTGAAGCGGACCTGGCAGAGGCGGCGGGCCACGGACGGCGGCAGCCATCCCATCCCGGTCGCCGCCTATTTGGGCGGCGCCGCATCGATCGTCTGAGCGTCGCGTCGGCCGGCCGTCACCGCGACGGCGCCGGCCAGCCATAGCGCGCTTTGCCACCAACTCTGCCAAATCCCGTAGGACACCGCGCCGATCAGCCAGGCGCCGCCCAGCACGGCGAGATCGACGCCGGCCAGGCCATTGACCAGCCCGACGAAGAACAGCGCGGCCAGCGCCACGCCAACCGCCCCCAGTTCCAGCCAGATCTGCAAAGCCGCGTTGTGCGGGTGCAGCGGCAGCAGCTCTTCATCGCGCGTCGCGCCGGCGTCGTCGGTCAAGATCACGTGCCGGTGTTGGCCGAGTTCGCGGGAGGCCTCGACCCCGTGGCCGAACACCGGCGCCTCGGCCACCGTCTGTCCGACGAACCGCCAGATGGTGAGCCGGTGATGGGCGGTCGGCATCAACCAATGCCAATGCACAGTCCGCTCCGGCGCCGGCAGCCTGGCGGCGAGCGGCGCCGCCACCAGGCTCGCCACCATCATGGCGCTTAGCAGCGCCGGCAATCGCCGTGGCCAGCGCAGCGCCAGCGGCAGCACAATACCGCCGACCGCCAGGCCGACCTTGGCGGCGGCGTCATGCGACAAACCGCAGGCGAGGACGACAAGCGCCACCAGCAGCCCGGCGTGGCGCCGCCGGTCCTGCCGCCACAACGCCGTCGCCACCGGCCAGACCAGGAGGGCCGCCACCGTGGCGCCGCGATCCATGTGATAGACGAGGTGGACGGCGGCCAAGGCAAACCGGCTGTCGGCGAGGATAAGCAACCGTTCGGCCACCGCCGCCGCCAACAGCAGGCCGGCAGCGACAGCCAGGCCGAGGGCGAGGAGGGCGATGTCGGGCGACCGCCGCCGCGCCGCGGCGATGACCACCAGCCCGGCCGCGGCGCACCCGGCGCTGCGCGCCACGGTGAGCAGGGCGAAGGCGGGATCGGGCGCCCAGATCGCCGAAAGCCCCGCCCACAGCAGGAGCAGGGCCAGCGCCAGGACCGGCCAGGAGCCGAGCGCACCGGCGGCGGCGCGGCCGTCCCGGGCGACGACGGCCAGCGCCACGCCGGCCGATAGCGGCGCCAGCGCCAGCGGCGCCACCATCGCCACCGGCGGAACCAGCGCCAAGGCGGCGGCGACCACGCCGTCTTGCCAGCCGAGTTGCGGACGCATCATCAAATCCCCTCCTCGACGGTTGATACAGCCTGACGCCGGCCTGGACAATCGGCGAACGCTTCGACGCTTGAGTTCTCGCCCGCCGCGCGGCAGTTTGGCGGTGATCGGGAGGAGGGGGTGTCGTTGCTCGCATTGCTGTTCGCCGCGCTGGCCGTCGCCGGGGTGATCCAGGCGGTCTTCGGGCTGTTCGCCGTGCGGCGTTTCGCCGCCCGCCCGCCACGGCCGGCGGCGGAACACCCGCCGGTGACCATCCTGCGGCCGCTCTACGGCACCGAGCCTTTGCTCGAAGACGCGCTGGTCTCCTGCTGCCGGCAATCCTATCCGGGTCTGCAAATCGTTTTCGGCGTCCAGGACCCGGCCGACCCGGCGCTGGTTCTGGCCAAACGCATGCGGGAGCGGTTTCCCGCCGCCGACATCGCCATCGTCGTCGATCCGACGCCACACGGCGCCAACCGCAAGGTGGCCAACCTGATCAACATGATGTCCGCCGCCCGCTATGACGTTCTGATCATCTCCGATTCGGATCTGCATGTCGCCCCAGACTATGTCGAGCGCCTGGTGACGGAATTGCTGCGGCCAGGGACGGGGTTGTCGACCGCCACCTGCGTCGGCCTGCCGGCCGATCGCCGGTGGCCGGCGCGCCTCGGCGCCACCCATCTGACCCACAGTTTCCTGCCCGGCGTCTTGTTCTCGCGCTGGCTGGGACGCCAGGACTGTCTGGGCACGTCGGTGGCGATCCGGCGCGACACGCTGGAACGGTGCGGCGGGTTGGCCGCGCTGAAGGACTTCCTGGCGGAAGACAATGTCCTCGGGCAATACGTCAAGGCGCTCGGTCTGACCGTCGGGCTGGCCGACACGGTCGCCGCGGCGACCGTCCCGGAAACCTCGTTGCGCGCCCTGTGGCAGCATGAGATTCGCTGGTCACGGACCATTCGCGGGCTGGCGCCGGTGGCGCATGCCGCGTCAAGCCTGCAATACCCGTTGTTCTGGGCGGTGGCGGCGATGGTCGCCGGCGGTGGCGCGTGGTGGGCGGTCGGCCTGTTCGCCGCGACGTGGCTGGCGCGCGCCGCCATCGCCCGCGGCATCGATGCCGCGATGGCGGCCAAGCTTAACCACCGCGACCTGTGCGCCGCGCCGATCGCCCTGCTGCCGTTGCGCGACATGGTATCGGTCGCCGAGATCGCCGCCAGTTTCTGCGGCAATCAAGTCGTCTGGCGCGGCCACAAAATGAAGGGTGGCGTCTAGATCGTAGGAATGCGGGGACAAGGAATGCGGGGACATAATACATAATTCAATTATAATTATGTATTATGTCCCCATATACCCCATATACCCCGGATCTAATCCTTCAACCGCCGGAGTTCGACCCACTGCCAGGCCAGCAGGATCGGCACGCCGAGCGCCAGGTCGCGGGCGCGGCGCAACAACGAGGCGGACAGCGCCAGTTGCGGCGAAATGCCGAACAGCGCGCCGATGCCGATGAAGGTCGCCTCCTGGACGCCGGCGAGTCCGGGGACGAGAAAAGCCGCCGACAGCACGGCGAACATCAAGGCTTCGATGGCCAGGGCACCGGCCAGATCGATCGGCACGGCAAGCAGTCGAAATCCGATCCAGCCGACGAACCCCTTGCCGATCCAGCCGACGACGTGCACCCCGGTGGAGATCGCCAATTGCCGTCGCCGGCCGAGCATTCCCGCCAGCTCGTCCTGCCATTGGACAACCGGCTGGCGGCCATTCCTGAACCAGCTGTCGGGCAGGCGGCCGACCAGTCCAGCCAGAAAATCGGGGGCGCGCTCCGACAATTTGAGCACCGCCACCGCGGCGGCGAGGGCGGCGGCGAATATGGCGCCGATGGTTGCCAGGAACGAGGCGTGAGGGAAGCGCGACAGGGCGATGGCGAGGCCGATCCCGGTAAACAGGATCTGGGCGAAGAACTCGGCCAGGATGTCGACCACCGTCGATGCCCCGGCGGCAGGCCAGGACACGCCGTGCAGGGTGGTTGCCCGGGCGCCGGCGACCATGCCGCCGACTTGCGAGAGTGGAAGATTGTTCGCTGTCGCCTCGCGCACCATGCGGCCCCAGACGAAGATCCAGACGCTGAGATCGAGGCCGGTGGGCAGCAGGGTGAACCACGCCACGCCGAGCAGGGCGATGAGGATGAGCTGCGCGGCGGCGAGCAGGACGAATCCGCCGGGGCCGACCGAAACCAGGGCGGTCATGATCTGGTCGAAGCCGTACCAGGCGACCAGCACCGTGCCCAGCCCCAAGCCGACGACGGCGAGCAGCACGGACCATCTCTTGATATTTCGCATGAAGTGTTTTGCCTTGACCTGAACGCCCGCTTCTTAACACCTTCGCGTGCGCTTGTCTTGACGCCCAAATCGGCTTGTCCCATACCAGGGGCGGATGCCGCCTTGGGGATGGACGGACGTTGATGTTTCGCTCGGTACTTGACTCCCTCCGCGATCGGCTGGGCGAACGATGGGGCCGGCATGTCGGTCGCGCCGCCACCCTGCCCCCTTACCTGAGCGACGACGACGCCCTGGACGGACCGCCGCCCAAAGGCGGGGCGGCCGAAACCCTGTTATGGACGGCGAACCGCGGGAGCGGGCCATTGCCGGCGACCGGCGCGCTGGCCCTGGCCGGTCTGGCGCTTTATCGCCTTGGCCTGCAGCTTGCCGAGGACGACGTCGCGGCGCGCGGCCTGGCCGCCCTGTTGGGCGAAGCCAAGCGGTCACTGAACCCTTCGGGAATGTGGGTCGAGCAATCGACGGTGCGGCATCTGCAGATGACCGGCGCCTATGCCGAAGCCTGGCTGCTCGCCCGGCGCTATGGCCGCGGCGAAAAAAAACCGATCGAAGCCGTCCTGCGGCCGATGCTGGCCGTGCTGCCGGCGCTTTGCCTCCCCGGTGGCATGCCGCTGATCGGCGGATTGCCGGACCCCACCGCCGCCGCGACCTTGGCCGGCCTGCTGCCCGGCGGCGGCGAAGCCGGCTGGGTGGGCACGCTGCCGGCCGACGAACGGGCCGCGCTGCTGGCGCTGCGCGACGGAGAACGCTTGCACGATCTCGAGCGGCTGCGACCAGAGGGATGGTTGCGCTTCGATATCGGACGATGGGCCGGCCTTTGGCATGTCCACCCGGAAGGACGCAGCGCCAAGGACGGTTTGACCCATCACGATTTCGGCAGTTTCGAAATTCATTTCGGACACGAACCGATTTTTATCGACCCCGGCGCGCCGCCGATCGGCTCTCCGGAGGCGGAGGCCGAACGCGCCCGCTCGGCCTCGTTCCACTCGAATCTGACCTTGGGCGGTCAGGGCACCTATGCGGCGGCCGGCGACGGCGCGCCGCCGCGGCTGCGGGCCGAATATGACGGGGTGAGTCTCAGCCATGACGGGTTCGCCACGCTCGGCGGACCGAAGATGGCCGAACGACGCTGGGTGTTCGACGGACCGACGATGACCATCGCCGATGCCATCCAGGGGACCGGCCGCCATCGCATCGAGCGGCATCTGGTGACTCCGGCGGCGGTCGCCGTCGACGGCGAAACGGCCATTCTCCACTTCGGCGACGGACGCCTGGTGTTGCAAGCCGACGCCGTCTGCCTGGCGACGTCGACAACCGGATGGACGGCGGGTGGGCAAGCCAGGCCGCTCACCGTCATCAATTTCGCGGTCGAGACCAATTTGCCGTGGCGCGGCCTGCTGAACCTGTCCTTCGAAACCGCCTGAATGGCCGCGCTCGCCGTCTTTGTCGTGGTTTTCGCCGCCACCGCCTTGGCGACCAGGGGCGTTCTCGGCTGGCTCTCCAAAAAAGAGATTCTCGACCACCCGAACGATCGGTCGAGCCATAGTCAACCGACGCCGCGCGGCGGCGGATTGGCGGTGACGCCGGTCTTTGTCGTCGCCTGGATCGGACTGGCCGCGCTCGGCGGGGGCGAGCCGGGACTGGTCCTGGTGGCGGCGGGCGCCGCCGGGTTGATGGCCGTCTCCTGGCTCGACGACAAGGCGGGACTGGCCGCCGGCTGGCGGCTGGCCGCCCATTTGGCGGCCGCCGAGCTCGGGTTATGCGCGCTGCCGGCCGGCCACCTGGTATTCCAGGGCGTTCTGCCATTCGCCCTCGACCGCATCGCCGCGCTGCTGCTGTGGGTATGGTTCGTCAATCTCTACAATTTCATGGACGGGATCGACGGCATCACCGGCATCGAGACGCTCTGCCTCGCCGCCGGACTGGCCTGTCTGTCATCGGCGACCGGCGGGGCCGTCGAAATGACGCTCGCCGCCGCCGCCGCCGGATTTCTGCTGTTCAACTGGCACCCGGCGAAACTCTTTCTGGGCGACGTCGGCAGCGTGCCGCTCGGCCATGCTCTGGCCTGGCTGCTGCTGTCCCTGGCGGCCGGCGGCCAATGGCCGGCCGCCTTGATCCTGCCCGCCTACTACTTGACCGACGCCACGTGGACGCTGGCCCGGCGCGCGGCGCGCGGCGAGAAGATCTGGCGGGCGCACCGCGAGCATTTCTATCAACGGGCGGTCCAGGGCGGCGCCAGCCATGCGGCCGTCGCCCGCATCGTCCTCGCCGGCGACATCGCCCTGGTCGGCCTGGCCCTGCTCAGCCGGACCCACCGGTGGCTGGCGATGGCACTTGCCGTGCTCGTCGTCGGCGCGATGTTGGGTTGGATGACGATCCGCGGGCGACGCCCAAACGCGGTGTAATACGGTTTCCAAACGTCAGGACGGTCGAAGGCCGGCCGAAACGGGGCTACCGCAACAACAATGTCTTTATGAACACGTCGCTGAGCTTGGCGTTGCTGGCCCGCTCGACGCTGGTCGTCACCACCCGCTTGGCGATGTCCGGGCCTTTTTGCGAATCGGTGAACGCTTCCCAGTCATAGGCGGAAAAATCCTCGGTCATCGCCGCCATGATTTTCTTCTTGGCCGAGCGCACCAGCGCCAGGTTGGCCTCATCGGTCGGCAGAAGCCAGACTTCCAGTTCGAGCGCCCGAAACCGCCGGTTGGCATCGACAAGCACCGGTAAATGGAGCCGTGGCAACGAGAAATAGTTTGCCGAGGCTTTGGCCTCGATTTCATTTTTCAACAACGGTTCCTGATCCGCCTGCTTTTGTCCGGCAACGGCGGCGGATGCCACGCACGTCAAGACGACGATCATGGCGGCGAAATATCGATGTCCCGATTTCATGGCGGTCAATTGTCGCTTGTTCGCACTGCAACAAGAATACGGCAACTTTGGCCTGTTGTCCGCCCCAAAAGAAACGCGTATACGTGTTTCATCCGTTACAATGGTTCTGACCAAATTGCCATGAATTCCTTGCCCGCGTTGTGGACGACCGCCCGATACATTGCGTTGACAATTGTCGTCGCCGGTGTCGGCATCGGCATCACGGCCGTCCCGCCGGCTTCGGCGCGCGACATCAAACTGGGCGGCCAGGAGACCAATCACGCCGTTGCCAAGGCGCCCGCCAATATGGTCGAGCTTCCCCCCATCATCGTCTCCAAACGAAAGGAAGACGGCGGGTGGGAGCATCTCAAGATCAACGCCTGGCTGGCGCCAAAGGATTGGAATTCGGTTGAAACCATGGAGACCCTGAAGACGACGATATCGCAAAAGGCAATCGAAGCGTTTCCGCAACGCAATTTTGACCTGTTCAAGGCTCCCCGCGAAGGATCGATCCTGGCCAAAAAAACTATTCGCGAAGCAACGGAAACCAGCCTCGGCCATCCTTGGGCCGGCGATGTCTTGATCCGCACTATGTTAGTCTATTGACGCCCCGACCAGAACGGAAGATCATCGAATTTCTGATCAAAGGGTTACGGTTCCACACACTTCATCAAGAACAACTGGTGCCGTCGATTCCTCTTTCGTTGTTATTTCCACCCGAGGACGTGGAAGAGTACCATGCGGCAAAGGTTGGTTTCGCCAGTCGGGGCGGGCGGGTCCGCCTTTAGGGAGGCGACGACCCTATGAAGCACATTCATAAAGTCGAGGTGACGCCCGGCATTGTATGGGTCGATGTCCCGGATGCCGACCTCCGTATTCTGTGCGGCTGCCCGGCCGATGCCGTCAAACACCTGATGCGCCGCGGTTTGATCGAACAGACCGAAGTGAAGGGCGTCACCTGCGAGACCGGGCCCAACACCATCCTTTTATCGGATGTCGCCGTGCAGAACGGGCAGTTCTGCAACCTGGCCGAGTTTCCCGTCCTCCAGATGCTGTATCGGCAGGGCATGATCCTGCCCAACCACCCCAACAATGTTGGGCGCAAGCCCTTGCTCCTTGGCCGCCGCGAAGTCGTCGATTCGCAGATGGCCTATATTTATCGCGGCAATTACGGGCTGACCTCGGAAGACGAAATGGTCAATGCCGGCGCCACGCCGGAAATGGCCCGCAAAATGATGCGCCTCAAGCTGCGTTTCGCCTTCGGCCGCATTCAGGACCCGCGCGAATTGCTCGACAACCTGATTCTCGACGACGATTTCCCGGTCGAGATCGGCGGCGGCGTGACCGTGCAGCGGATTGCCCTCAATCTGTTCGAGGTTGCCTACAAGGGCCAGGCGGTGGCGGTGGATTTGAACCTGCCGGTCTTTGAGTCCTACGCCTGCCCCTATCCGCTGGGGTCGTTCCAGTTCCGCCGCGAGTATTTCGCCGTCATCCATTCGGGCGAAGGCGACGGTTGGGACATCAACCGCCCGGCGATGGGCTCGGTGCTGGCTTTTCAGGGGCGGATTTACCTGGTCGACGCCGGACCCAACCTGGCCTCGGCCTTGACCGCGCTCGGCATCGGCATCAATGAGATCGAAGGCATTTTTCACACCCATTCGCACGACGATCATTTCGCCGGCCTCACCACGCTGATCCAGGCCGATCGCCGCATCAAATATTTCGCCACGCCGCTGGTGCGAACCGCCGTCAACAAGAAGCTCTCCGCCCTCCTCGGGCTGGCCGAGGCGGAATTCGGCGAATATTTCGACGTGGTCGATTTGATTTCCGATGAGTGGAACGACATCGATGGCCTTGAGGTGCGCCCGGTCTTTTCGCCGCACCCGGTCGAGACGACGGTCTTCTTCTTCCGCACCTTGTCGGGCGAAGGATGGCGAAGCTATGCGCATTTCGCCGACGTGGTCAGCCTGCCGGTGCTCGATTCGATGGTCACCGACGATCCGAACAAGCCGGGCCTTGATCGGGCGTGGTTCGAACAGATCCGCGAATCCTATCTGCAGCCGGCCGATATCAAAAAGGTCGATATCGGCGGCGGATTGATCCACGGCGATGCCCGCGATTTCGTCAACGACACGACGGGCCGCCTCATCCTCGCCCACACCGCGCTGAAACTGACGGAAGAACAAAAGCGCATCGGATCCGGTGCCTCGTTCGGCACCGTCGACGTTCTGGTCCCCAGTCACCGCGATTTCATCTGGCGCTCCGCCTTCGGTTTCCTCTCGGATTATCTTTCCCTGGTCTCCGCCGACCACATCCACACCCTGCTCAACGGGCCGATCCGCACGTTCAATCCGGAGACCATCCTGCTGCGCGAGGATTCCGATCACGAGAGCATCTTCCTGTTGCTCACCGGCCAGGTCGAGGTCACCTCCATCCAGGAATCCTACACGCGAACCATGTCGGCCGGCGCCTTGATGGGGGAACGCTCCGGCCTGTGGCGGGCCTCGTCGTCGGCCACCTACCGCGCCATCAGTTTCGTCCAGGCTCTGGAAATTCCCTGCGAGCTCTATATCGCCTTCGTCCGCCGGCACAATCTGTTCCGCGAGATCGAGCGGCTGATGACGCGGCGTAAATTCCTGGCGCGGACATGGCTGTGCGGCGACATCATGTCCAACAGCACGCTGAACGCCATCGCCAAATCCCTGACCGAACAAACCATCGAGGCCGATTGCCAGGTGGAGGAATCGGCTGAATGGGTCGGGTTGGTGGAATCGGGCTGTCTGGTGCGGTGTTTCGGCGATACCGAGCTGGAACGACTGGAGCCCGGCGCCTTCTTTGGCGAGGAACTGGCGGTGTTCAACGTCCATTCCGGCACCATCCTGATGGCGGCGGAGACGACGTCGATATTGCGGGTCCGGCCCGATCTTCTGCAGTCCATCCCGAATTTGCGGTGGAAACTGTTCGAATGCTTCGAGCGGCGCGCCCGCGTGCGCACCGCCCTCACCGAGTCGCGCCTGTTCGAATGGCGGGAAGCCTTCAGCGTCGGCAACGAAAAGATCGACCGGGAACATCGGGAGTTGATGACCTTGGCCGGCTCTCTGGTGGTCGAGTTGCGCGGCAAAAAGCGGATGAACAAGTGCAAGGAGATCATCGGCCGCCTGTTCGAGAAAGCCCAGGCGCATTTCAACTCCGAGGAGACGATGCTGGGCGAGCTCGACGTCATCGACGCCAACGAGCACCGCATTCTTCACCAACAACTGATCGACGCCGCGCGGGAGATGAGCGTGCGGGTCCTCGACGGCAAGGTTTCGGCCGACGAGGTGGTGCAGTACCTGCACAAATGGGTGGTCAACCACATCCTGTTCGAGGACAAGCCGTTCAGTCAGGCCTTGCTGCGCCGCGTCGAGCACAAGGCGTTTCACTAGAGCGGTCTCGGCCATGCCGGGGCGCGGCTGACGGATTTCCGTTGTCGCCGGGCTCAGCCCCACTATACTCCGCCGCGACAAAAGGAACCGGAGGCAGTTTATGGCAGAAGGCGGACTTGACGTTGCCGGAATCGGCAACGCCATCGTTGATGTGCTCGTGCGCGTCGATGAGGCCGAACTGCGCGCGTTGGGCCTGAGCAAGGGCGTGATGACGCTGATCGAGGCCGGCCGGGCCGAAACGCTGTATGCCCGCATGGGGCCGGCGATCGAGTGCTCGGGCGGCTCCGCCGCCAACACCATCGCCGGGATCGCCACCTTGGGCGGCCGCGCCGGGTTCATGGGCAAAGTCAAGAACGACCAGCTCGGCGCCGTCTTTCGCCACGACCTGGCCGCCATCGGCGTCCGCTTTCCCACCGCCCCGACCACCGACGGCTCGCCGACCGCGCGCTGCCTCATTTTCGTCACCGCCGACGGCGCCCGCACCATGCAGACCTATCTCGGCGCCTGCCGGGAATTCGGTCCCGACGACGTCGACCACGCCCTGGTCGCCGCCGCCGCCGTCACCTATCTCGAAGGCTATCTGTTCGATCCGCCGGCCGCCCAGCGCGCCTTCCGCGAGGCGGCGACCCTGGCCCACCTGTCCGGACGAAAGGTTGCCTTGTCGTTGTCCGATCCCTTCTGCGTCGAGCGCCACCGCGCCGCATTCGAGGCCCTGGTCGCCGAGCATGTCGATATCCTGTTCGGCAATGAGGACGAGGTGTGCGCCCTGTTCCGCGCCGATTTCGACGAGTCGCTTCGGTCGCTGCGGCAAGCCGCCGATATCGGCGTGGTCACCCGGGGCGCCCAAGGCTCGGTGGTGGTGTCCGGCGACCAGACGGTGGTGCAGGACGCTGAACCGGTGACCGAAGTGATGGACACCACCGGCGCCGGCGATCTGTTCGCCGCCGGCTTCCTGTCCGGCTGGACCCGCGGGTTCGAGCTCGGCGCCTGCGCCCGGTTGGGCGGCATCGCCGCCGCCGACGTCATCGGCCATGTCGGCGGCCGACCCAGCCAGGCGCTGCGCGACCGCGCCTCGCGGGCCGGCCTGCTGGTCGCTTAGCATCATGGAACTTCGCAATATCGCGATCATCGCCCATGTCGACCATGGCAAGACCACTTTGGTCGACGCCATGCTGCGTCAGTCCGGCACCTTCCGCGACAACCAGCAGGTGGCCGAACGGGTCATGGACTCCAACGAGCTGGAGCGCGAACGGGGCATCACCATCCTCGCCAAATGCACCTCGGTGCTGTGGAAGGACACCCGCATCAATATCGTCGACACCCCCGGCCACGCCGATTTCGGCGGCGAGGTGGAGCGCATTCTGTCGATGGTGAGCGGCGTCGTGGTGTTGGTCGATGCCGCCGAAGGTCCGATGCCGCAGACGAAATTCGTCACCGGCAAAGCCCTCGCCCTGGGCTTGCGGCCGATCGTCATCATCAACAAGGTGGACCGCGGCGACGCCCGCCCGCACCAGGTGCATGACGAAGTGTTCGACCTGTTCGCCGCGCTCGACGCCGACGACGACCAGCTCGATTTTCCGACTCTGTTCGCCGTCGGCCGCGATGGCTGGGCTGATGACAGCCTGGAAGGACCGCGCAAGGACCTGTCCACCTTGTTCGACCTCATCGTCCGCCACGTGCCGCCGCCCAAGCGCGACATGGACGCGCCCTTCACCATGCTCGCCACGACGCTGGAGGCCGACCCCTATCTGGGCCGCCTGCTGACCGGGCGC
>Ga0181520_10006649_pt1 | contig 17526 bp, 13 predicted proteins | sample PEATcosm2014_Bin_29_FD_132451 | JGI IMG/M metagenome (GOLD analysis project Ga0181520, IMG submission 132451) | Peatland microbial communities from MTU Mesocosm Facility, Houghton, MI, USA - PEATcosm2014_Bin02_30_metaG | ecosystem: Environmental > Terrestrial > Soil > Wetlands > Peat | place... | reverse complement strand
GGAGGGGCGGGTTGGCTGATATTCCAGTCCGGGCGGAGCGAGATGGGCGTACACCCGACCCACAGCGTCTACGATGGCACGACGTACGAATCGCCGCGGCACCATCAGATGTCACTGATGTGCGACGACATCTCGCACACGGTCGCTGAGCTGAGGGCCAAAGGTGCGGAGTTTCACGGCGAAGTTCAGGATCACGGGTACGGACTCGTAGTCATGATGGCCGTACCTGGCGCGGACGACATCATGCTTTACGAGCCCAGGCATCCGCTGGGGTATACCCTTTGACCGATTGAAAGGGCAACTAACTCACTCCCACTTCTCACCCTTCCCATGGCATTGTCCAAATTAGAACACTACCCGAGTTGGGGTGGGCGCTGCGGGAACGATTATTGGGGCCAGGCAGCTTCTGGGACCAGGCGTCAATTCTTTATTTGGGCCACGCATCGAGTTGGGCGACGACGCGCCCGAACTCGCCGACAAGCCGACTATCGAGGCGGTCCTGGAAGATCTCGAGCAGCGAATGGAAGTACCAGAGCTGTTCTTTAGGGCCGCGCTTGAAGCGTTTCCAGACCTCTGAGCCGACTAGCGGGTCCCGGAGGTCGTCGAGAATCGCTTTTGAGTTGTAGAGCTTGTCGGCTACGGAGATGACAAGGACGTCGAGGGGTTCGTGGCGAAGGCGGGCCAGGTAGGCGTTTTTCCGCTCCTCCCAGCCTTCTTTCTGGTCGTGGTCGGCGGCGAGGGTGTCGGAGAGGCCCTTGACCATGCGGGCGACATTGGGCCCGAACTCTCTTTCAACATCGTCGAGGCGCGGCTGGCCGCCGTGATCTTCCACGGTGTCATGGAGAAGGGCGGCGATGACCATGTCTTCGGTGACCGGGACCTTGCCGCCGGCTTCAGAGAGGACGAGCGAGGCGACTCCGAGCAGGTGGGCCATGTAGGGGATGCGGGTTCCCTTGCGGAATTCGGTATGGAGCCAGCGCGCGTAGTCGACGGCGTGGGTAAAGCGGTCGGTGAGCAGCAAGTCGGGGAGCAGCAAATCAGGATGCTGTTCGGTCATATTTCTCCTTTTCGTTTGTCTATTCGTTTGATTCGGGCGGAAGGAGCTGAGATTCGGGAGGCGTGGCGGAGGGTGCGGCTAAGGGGAAGACGCCGTAGAGCCGTCCATCGCAAAGTGCGCAAAGGATGGGGCGGCCGCAGAATTTGGATTGGGAGGGTGTGGTGGCCAGAGACGGGATTGAACCGCCGACGCCGGCCTTTTCAGGGCGTTAATAACACGTACTTCCAACTACTTAGAAGGCTTCGTGGACTGCCCAAACACGGCGAAATACGCGTAAAACGGGCCAATCACGGGTGGAAGAATGCGGGTGGGCTCAAGCAATCAGAACTCGATCCGTTTGCCCCTCTTGCTTGCATGAGCGAATGTATTCGAGCCAGTTTCTATAGACCAACGCAGCCGTCGTCCGCCAGGTGTTTTCAATTTCCGGTTTCTCCAGCACGGCCGAGACCCGTTCAAGCAACCGCTTGTCTCGTCTGTTTAGCGCCTTCTCGCGCAATGCGGTCAATGCATCCGCCGTGGTTTGGTTGAAGTAGCCTACGGGAACCAGAGGGTAGTTGTGGCTCTCGCCACACAGGTAACGCGCTACATCCCTGCGGTACTCTCGAAGCAACGTATCGGCCTCGTACTCGGGATGTCCCTGAAAGAAGACAAAAAGGCTTCCATCCTGTTTGACAAATGTGTCGACACCCGCGGCCTTACTGCGCGCCAGCACGGTGTATCCACGACTTTCAAGCTCCTCCGCCGCAACCCCATTCCAGCGTGAGTGGGGGACGCGGAACCGCGGTGGCGTTCCGGTCAGCAGCGGATGACCCGATTCCCGGGTGCACTCCAGCACGCCGAAGTGCTTGTGTTCACTTTTGCGCCGCTCAATGCCGTCCATGTGCAGAATTGCGGCATGTGCGGCCAGGCACGACCAGACCGTCGAATAGGTGTTCTCGCGGGCCCAGCCGAGTACACGCGTGAAGCTTTCCCAGTACGCCTCGGCTCTCAGGTCCGCTGTGACCGGTTCTCTGCCCGTCACAATCAGCCCATCAAGCGGAACTTCGCCGAGGGTTTCGACGCTCGAATAGAAACTCTCTGCGTGGTGCAGGGTCGCCCCTTCGCGCCGAATGCCAGGCATCGCATAGAGAACAAAACGAACCGGGATTCCATCCGATGCGCCTTCAAGAAGAGACACGAACTGCCGTTCGGTTGCGCGAAAAGCCGAATCGGGCATGTTGTTAACGAGTCCGATCGTCACGCAACGGATTGAGCGCTCCACAAGTCGCAAAGCCGTGCGATGGCGAGGCCAGATGACGCTTGCGTCGCCGTCCTTGACGATTCGGCTTGTGTCTATAAACAGGGGCATCGATCTCTCCTTTAGCTGGCGCTATGCGTTCCTGGCAGTCGAGGCTTCGGCCGCGACCGCAGTCGCGAGCGCCTGGTTCAAATCCTCAACGATGTCGTCAATATGCTCGATTCCGATGCTCAGACGGATCATTTCCGGCAGAACGCCTGCCTTGCGTTGCTCATCTGCAGACATCTGCCGATGGGTCGTCGAGGCTGGGTGGCACACGAGCGACTTTGCATCGCCCAGATTCACGAGTCGAACTACGAGCCTCAATGAATCGTGGAAGCGCACCGCCGCTTCATAGCCTCCCTTGATCCCTACCGAAAGCAGCGAACATGCTCGCCCGTTCAGATACTTCTGGGCCAGCGGGAAATACGGGCTGTCGGAGAATCCCGCATAGTTCACCCACTCCACTCGCGGATCAGCTCGCAGGAATTCCGCGGCCTTCCTGGCGTTGTCCACATGCCTCTCGACGCGCAAGGCCACCGTTTCAATCCCCTGCAGCAGCAGAAACGAGCTGAGTGGCGAAAGCACGGCGCCGCCTGTGCGCAGATGAACGCTGCGACAGCGTGCGATGTATGCGGCCCTGCCAAAATGTTCGGTGTAGACCAGCCCGTGGTAGGAAGCGTCCGGCTCGGTAAACGAAGAAAAGCGCGTTCCATGAGCCGACCAGTCGAAGTTGCCGCTATCGACGATCACACCGCCGAGCGTTGTCCCGTGTCCTCCCATGAACTTTGTCAGAGATTCCACTACGATGTCCGCGCCGTGATCGATGGGCCGAAGAAGGATGGGTGAAGCGACTGTATTGTCTACGATCAACGGGACCCCATGGTCGTGCGCCACGCGGGCAAGTCCTTCGATGTCGCAGATGTTTCCCGCCGGATTGCCGACGCTCTCGCAAAAAATTGCTCGAGTCCGTTCGTCAATCTGACCGGCAATTGCATCGGGCTGGTCGCTTTCGGCAAAGCGTACTTGAGTTCCCTGGCTGGGAAGGATGTGGGCGAAAAGTGTATGCGTGGTGCCATAGAGTTGTGGCACCGAAACGATATTCGAGCCCAGTTCGGCAATGTTTTGTACCGCATAATTGACCGCAGCCTGGCCGCTGCTCACGCACATCGCCTCAATGCCGCCTTCGAGCGCGGCTACACGGCGTTCGAGCACGGCCGTGGTTGGGTTTTGGATGCGCGTGTAGCGAAAGCCCTCAGCCTCCAGGTTGAAGAGTGAGGCGGCGTGGTCGGCGCTATCGAACGCATAGGCCACCGTCTGGTAGATCGGCACCGCTACGGATTTTGTTGTCGGGTCGATCTCATAGCCGCTGTGGATCGCCATCGTTTCCTGTTTCATTACTCAACCCATCCTTCTTCGGCGCATTCGCGTATGCGGCCGTGCAGCATTACGCGGTCTTACGGTGCATTCTCTTCGCGAACAGCTCATTCATCTCATTCACAACGAGCTCAATGTCCCGCTCCGTTGTTTTGAAACTCGTAATGCAGGCGCGAATCACCGGCGTTCCAGCGATAGTGGCCTCGGACATCCATGCGATTTGCTTATCGCGCAGTTCCGCCAGCAACACCGTTGGCATCAGGCCATCGCGGGTAAAGCAAATCACGGGCAGGGGAGTGGAATTGACAATGCGCCATCCGTTTGCCGTGAGACGATCGCGCAGCAAATCTCCCATGCGCGCCTGGTGCTCGATCATCTCCGCATACCCGGTCTCTCCGCGTTCCCCGAGGGTCATGAAGAGCTTGAGCCCGATGAATCGCCGCGACCACTGCGCAGAGTGGGTAAGTGGATCGAAGGTGACGGCCGCATCGCCGAGCTGTCGGCCAGTCTTGCCCGGCATATAGGTAACGTCGGAGCGGAAGGCCTGGGCCACGCTCTCCCGATGCCTGCAGAAGAACATCCCGGCTCCCATCGGCACCGAGAGCCACTTGTGCGCATCGCAGGTAATCGAGTCGGCAAGCTCGATGCCAGCTAGATGATGGCGAAGCGCAGGAGAAATCACTGCGGCGCCGCCCCAGGCGGCATCGGCGTGGAACCAAAGGCCGGTACTTTTGCTGAAGGCTCCGATCGCGGGCAAAGGATCGACCACGCCGGCAGCGGTTGTCCCTGCGGTGCCGACAATCATGAAAGGGAGCAACCCTGCGCGACGATCCTCATCGACGCGCCTGATCAGTTCCTCCACGTTCATCTTCAGCTCGCTGTCTGTTCCGATGATCCGCAGGTTTCGCCTTCCAAGGCCAACCATGTGCGCGATCTTGTTGAAGCCGTGATGCGCTTCCTCAGTGAGGTAAATCGCGGGCTCGCCGCTGAGACTGCGCAAGCCGTTCTCCCCGTAGTCCGGAAACGCATGCGTGAGCGCGACGACCACAGCCGATAAGTTCGCTTCCATTCCTCCGCTGGTAAAGGTTGCGATTGAATCCTGCGGAAGCCCAAACTTCTCAGCCAGCCAACCAAGAGTGTGACGCTCAATCTCGTTTGCCGCCGGGGAGGTGCGCCAATTGGCTAACTGCGGGTTAAACATGGCCACGAGCGTCTCGGCCACAACTCCTGCCTCCGTCACGCTGGGGTTGTAGAGGCCGAAATAGCGCGGGTGGGTTACCTGCACCTGCCATCTCCGCAGCATGTCCTCCACGTCGGCAGTTACTTCCTCAAGCGGCATATTCTGCTTGAATGCATAGCGCGATCCAAGGTACGCACGAATCTCGGCCGCCGTTACGTGGGGCACAAGCGGCCCTTCGGCTATCTCGGATTCAAGCTTCGCGAATTCACCCCGGATCTGATCGATCAGCATCTGTATTCTTCCTAATCGCTAAAGTTTGATTTCGCCGCCCTGAATGCGCCGGTGCAACTCCGCGTTGAGCGGAACAAATTCTCCCGCGGCCGGATCTTCGAAGTAAAGAGCATCGCCGCTGGCCCCTGGATCGTAGCCCTCCCGCAGCAACACAGTCTTCGAGTATTTGAAAGTCCCCGTGAGTTCAGCCTGTTTGGATATGCGCAAAAACACCGGCCGCGCATACGACGGCAGAAGGGAGGCAATGTGCGTGTAAAGTTGGGCCAGGTCGAGCTTTTTCGTTGCCACGATGACTGCCATTCCAACGCGGCCCTCAGTTCCGGGCACAGCGACGCCGTAAACATTGGCGTGGTCGATTCCGGGGAATGCGTTGATGACTCCTGCAACCTCGGATGCGGAAACGTTCTCGCCCTTGCGGCGAAATGTGTCGCCGACGCGATCGACGAAGTAGAAGAATCCCTTCTCATCTCTGCGCATCAGATCGCCGGTGCGCACCCAGGCGTCGCCCGGTTCGAATACATCCCGAAGGATCTTGCTTTCCGATGCATCTGCCGATGTGTAGCCCTCAAAGCGGCTTCCGAAATTCAATGGGTCGCCGTCCAGTTTGCTGAGAGCTTCGCCGGGCTGGTCGGCTGCGCAGCGAATGCACCGTCCTCGCTCATCGCGAGCGGGCAGGCCCTGCTCAACATCGAGGACGACGAGAGCCGGAGAAACTCGATGCGCCAGATAGGACGGAATGTGCCCAATGGCGCCGGGCTTGCCCTGGACGTTGAAGAGCGATACGTTTCCTTCCGTGGCAGCGTAGAACTCCAAAATGCGCGGAATGCGAAAACGATCTTTGAAGGCGCCCCACACCTCGGCAGAAAGGCCGTTGCCGCATGCGAGTCGAATCCGATGTTCGATCTCCGTCGCGGATGCAGGGGTGTTGAGCAGATAGCGGCAAAGCTCCCCGATGTATTGAAACAACGTGCAGTCCCAGCGCGCGATATCGGCCCAGAACTGGCTGGCTGAGAACTTTTCACGAATCGCAACCGATCCGCCGCCAACAAGCATCGCGCCCGTTGCCTGGACTCCGCCTACACTGTGATACATCGGCAGGCAGTTGTACATCCTGTCGGCCTGCTGCACGTCCATCATGCCGGCAAACCAGTGGCTCCATTGCATCACTCGGCCATGGCTCACGTTCGCAGCCTTGGGCAGTCCGGTCGTGCCAGAGGTGTAGATGCAGAGAGCCCGATCGCCGATAGTCGTTTCGCGGCGCTCGCTTCGTGTGAGGCTTTCGCCGGTGAACTTCGCGACTTGGAGATCCCTGCTCCCGGATTGCGATCCCTCGCTGCCGAGCACCCAGAGAACAGTCCGAGCTTTGAGCTGCGGAACGACTGCCTCGACCGTATCGGCAAGTTCTTCCGAAGCGATAATGTGCTTCGGTTCTACAACATTGATGCAATGCGCAAGCGACGGCCCGGAAAGATTTGTATTCAGCAGCGAAACTACTACGCCAACGCTCGTGATGCCCAGCCAAATAGCCATGTATTCGGGCCGATTCTCCATGAGCAGGCAAACCACGTCGCCTTTCCGCAAGCCCTGAGCTAATGCCCAACGGGCGTATTGGTTGGCGCGCTCCGACAGTGCGCGATAGGTCAACTGTTCCCGGTCGGAGACGAGGGCCAGCGCACTGCCCCATCGGATTGCGGCGTCTTCGACGACAGTTGGCAAAGCGCGGCCCGGATTCTTTGCAATCGGAGCGGTAAGCTCAAGCGCGCGCAACCAGGCCTTGGCGGGCGAGGCGCTCTCCACTGGTCCGAGCTGTGCGATCGCGCTCATGCGGTGCTCCCCGCGTCCACGGTCAGCACCGTACCCGTGATGCTTTTCGAACGGTCGCTAAGGAGGAACTCGACCGCGTTGGCGACGTCCTCGACATCCACCAGGCGCTTGAGCGCGCTGCGCCGCACAATCTGCTGCCGCTGTTCGTCCTTCATTCCCTCGGTCATGTGCGTCTCAACAAAGCCAGGCGCGACTGCATTCACATTAACGCCCATGCGTCCAACTTCGCGGGCGAGCGACTTGGTAAAGCCAATCAGCGATGCCTTTGTGGCACCATAAACCGATAGTCCGCTGTAGCCGGTGAATGCGGTCACTGAGGATATGTTGACGATGCGTCCACCGCCATCGGCCATCATGGATCGCACAACGTACTTGGTGAGCACGATCGGGGAGATGGTGTTCAGCCTTACAACTTCTTCAATGCGATGCGTTGGAGTCAGCGCGAGAGAGCCGTCAACGCTGACGCCTGCGTTATTCACCAGTCCATAAATCGGCCCCAATTCCTTGCGCAAGGCTTTGACCAGCTGCGGAATTCCATCAATCTCAGCAAGGTCAAATGCCTTAAAAGTGAGCGATCCTGCCCGCTTCTCATTCGTTTCCCGCATGGCATCTGAGAGTTCAGCGCTTTCGCTGCGGGCGACGGCGATGACGTGATAACCAGACTCCATCAGTTTCCTGGCGATTCCCAGCCCAAGCCCGCGGCTTCCGCCGGTGACGATGACGTTACGCATTGCGGCGCACCATCTTCCCCGAGTCTGAAACATCTAAACTCGTCACAAAACGAAGTGAGGCCGGGACTTTATAAGCAGCAAGCTCTCCGCGGCAGAATTGGAGGATGTCGCGCTGAAGCGCGCTTTGGTCTTCGTCGCTCAGTGGGTTTCTCATCACCACATCGGCAATCACGAGGGCGCCTGTGATCGGATTCTTCTTTGCCTTGACCAGAGACATGGCAACGGCGGGATGGCGATTGATGACGGCTTCGACTTCCTCGGGGTGAACTTTGAATCCGCCGACATTGACGATGCCGTCGCGGCGTCCCACCAGGTAGTAGCGCCCGTTGCGGAGTTCAAGCGCGTCTCCTGTGTCGACAAAACCGTCGGCGTCTCTCAGGGCCGGACTATCAGCGCCGAGGTAGCGAGAGGCTGTGCGTTCTGAGCGGACCCGCAATGTTGTTTCGACTACTTTTATGTCCACATCCGGAGTGTGGTCGAGAACCTCCTGCGGGAAGCCCATCAGCTCATCGTTCACGCTGAAGGCCACGCCCGCCTCTGTCGATGCAAAAGTGTGTCCGATCCGCGCCTGAGGGTACTGGGCGCGAAGACTATTCAGAATGGCTTGATCGGCGATCTCACCCGAGAGTCGAACATAGGCGGGCGCGATCTTCCCAGCCCAGGAACTCATCAGCGCGCGGCGCCAGTGCGATGGGGTTCCGGAGATGTTTGTAACGCCATACTCGCCTGCCGTTGTAAGGAAATCTCCAAGCGATTCCTGTGCGTACGAGATCACCATCGAAGCGCCGGAGCAGACCGCGTCGAGAAAAATGTGGAGGCCGCCGTAGCGGCGGATATCGTAGAACGTGCTCCAAACCACCGGAGCCGATGGGACGCGTCCAAACTCAATGTCGGCAGTCAGACTTGCCAGGTTATGTTGCACGAGCTTGGGCCGCCCGGTGGTGCCGGAAGTGAGGAGAATCCATTCAGTCTGAAGCGGCGAGGCTTTGGAGTAGGGTTGTGAGTTGTGTTTTCCGACGCCCGATTCTACGAAGACGATGCGTGCATCGACTTCTACAGGGAGCGGCTGGTCGGTGACGATGGCGTCTGCTCCCGCTGTCGCCGCGACAAAGCTGAGGTGCTCTCTGGATAGATCGGGCGGGTAAAGCACCATGCGGCGAACGATGCCGTCAAGCTGGATCATGGCGGCTGCTGCGGCAAACGGGTCCAGCGCAGCCAATACGACCGACTGACCTTCAAGCTCTGCGGCGTGGCAATTCAGGACCGATTCGCCAGCGAGCTGACTCCAACTCGCACTCGAGCCTGGGCCGGCCACGAGGCGCGCCGAAAGTCCGCCCGCAGCGCCGATAGCAGCACGAAGGGAGGCTGGACTATTGCGCGGCATTTTTGTAAAACCCAACAAAGTCGCCAAAGGTCACCGGAAACCGAACATCTTCGTCGCTGCTGAAGGGATCTACCCCCAACGCGTTTTCAAGCCGAACCACAACGACTGCGAAGCAGAGCGAGTCGAGGCCGCTGTCGAGCAGGGGAAGGTCGTCGGTCAAGGGCGCCAGTGTCTTGTCTTGCTCCAGCGCCACCTGTTTGAATTGGTCAACTATTTCTGCTCGGATATCCATGTCTCGTTTCACCGGCCTTCCAGCGCGCAATCTGGATTGGGAGGCGCAACCCTCGGTCTTGATGCGCCGTTCCGCTTGCTGCCTGCACCCGGGAGTGAAATCGCTTTGGTGTGCGCTTCATGACCCGTCAGGGGGAAATGGCTGGCCAGCCAGCCTTCAGCCTCTTGTCGAACTGCCTCACGCCCAATGCGGTTGGCGAAGGAATGATCAGAACCTTCAATCGACTTCATCACCAAATCGCCCTTGCGTCCGGCCAGTTTGCGAACATATTCCAGATAGTCAAATTCGCCGACGCGTGGCTTGCTGCCCGTTGCTTTAATGCCGGGCGCTTTAAACAAAAGGGTCGGAAGCCCTGCATTGGATAGATCATTCCACTTACTTAGCAGCCTGGTGTTCGCGTTGCCTGGCAGAGCGCTTCCACGAAGAAAGAGCTTAAGGTGTTTCACCCGGTCAACGAGGTTGCTCAGCGGTCTTCCCAGTGCACTGCGTCTCGCCCAGCCGCTCAACTTCTCGCGGGATTCGGGCCGCTTCGCCACCGGCAAGTGAAAATAGGGATCGAGGAGGATCATGCCTTTGCATTTTTTGAATGCGGCGGCCGCATAGCTTGCGGTGACGGCGCCGGCGCAATGACCCACCAGGACCACGCCAGAATATCCTCCGCGCTCAACAAGTTCTCTTGATATGCCTACAGCCGCGGGAGCAAAACCGCCTCGGTTGATGAAGTCGAGCACATCGGTTGAGGTTTGTCCGTCGGAGTCTCCCAACCCGGGCAAGTCAAAACGAAAAGTGGGGTAGCCGAGCCGCGCAAACGAATCAGCCCAATACACTGCGGAGTCTCCAGTGGCAGCTCGCGGCAAGGCGAGGGAATTGAGGAACAATACGGCGGGACGATCCGCGCCAGTTCCGCTCATCCATGAGCCGGACCTATCGTCGGACGAGCGGTGGTACGTCCCTCGAAGACGGTGACCGAATATGTCGAGGATGGCGAGCTCGCGCGTGTCAGTATTCTGGAGCATTTTGCTCTCGTTGATTGGATTTCATTGCAGCCTCGGCGATCCATTCGAAGTGCGGTTTGAAAAGCCAGGTGAAGTCCTTCAGGTCGTCATAGCCAACCGACCCACCCTTGGCAAGGGGAGCGGCCTCTTTTCCGAGCCGCGTGATTTTGACTGGCCGCTCACCGGCATCGGGGGTACTCTGCTCTGTCAGGAGTGACTCGGGGAGTGCAAAGCCGAACGACTCCTGCCACAGCTTTGTGGGCCACTGGTATCCGTCGACTTCGAGGGTCGATCCCTGCTCAAGCGCACAAATGTAGTCCGAAGTGGATCGCCTGTCGGCACCGAACTTGAAGATTTGCTCCAGACCCACCCAACGCATGAGCGTCGAGCGCAAGGCCAGATTCGCGCTGAAGGGCGGCGACCACATCAGCAGCCCATCTCCGATACCTTCATCGAACGCCCGGCCAGCCAGAACGGCGCCCATTGCGAGCCCATGCAGAATCAGGGGCGCTTTGGGTCTGCGGGCGGCGAGCCAGTCGGAGAGCAGTTTTACGTCCTGGCTCCAGTCCTCGAAGGTCATCTCCTGCAAATCGCCGGTGCTTTCTCCAATGCCGCGGTAGTCATAGCGCAGGACCTCAATATTTCTTTCAGCGAGGAAACGCGCCCAGCGCACCCAGGGGATGTAAGTGTTATGCCGCTCTGAAGCAAAAGGTCCCACCAACAGCACGCGCGCGGTGGGTTGCTCGACCTCATGCAACACAGCATAGAGATGCGCGCCAGGCACCTCAAAGTATCCGGCGTGCTCGGTCAATTGCTTTTCGGCTTGAGGGTGACTCGCCAAAAGACTGCACCTGATCCAGTTCGGTTACCCTGCTCTTTTCGTTTCGCCCTGCACAATGTTCTGAATCAGGGTGCTCAGCAGGTTCACGCCCTCAAAGATGTCGGTCCCTTCATCTACTGGGTAGCGCTCCATCTCCAGGAAAACGCCGCGGAAAAGTTCCTGCGAATGACGCACATCGCAGACGCCATGCACGTCGGTGTATACCATCTCCGTCGATCCCTGAAGCGCAGCAAGCTTTGCCAGCGGAGCCATGAACCTCTGGATCCAACCCTCAAAAAAGGCCATGGACAACAGCGAGGGCACTCCCTCCAGTTTACCGAGGAACAGCCGCATGGCGGTCAAATTCTTGTCGACAGCGAGCGCATCCGTATCGGTGGGGAATGCATGTGCGGCGAGGGCAAAGCGGCGCATCATTGCCGGATGCGAGTCGCGGCACTCATCGTAGAGGTTTTCCAGGAGGATGGGATGCGCTTCGTGCGACTTGACCGCCAGAAATGTCGCGGTCATCCAATAAATGAAGTTGCCTTCCAGCACGGCCGCATAACGCGCGATGATTCCACGCCTCTGCTCGCTGGTCAACTGTTCCGGGTCGGGAAGCTGTGTGATCAGATCGTCGATAGTTGCCGCGATCTTCTCCTCTATCGAGGCTCCGAACGATTCTTCCAGAACTTGCGGAGCGGCGAATGTTGAACTCATGTTGGTCACCTTTCGGATTAGAGAATCGGACGAGCCGTCTTTCGCATTGCAGCCCACGCCGGCGACAAAATGATTCTGCCGTCCCCCGGGACAAAAAGAAGACCAGCGGGACACTGCCTGGATCTGGCTGACCGTAACGATTTGTCTTGAAGCTCCCCTATACCAAACGCCCAGGACGGTAATCCATGATGCATCTCGATATTCTGGAATAGGGTCATTCGGCCAGAATCGAAAACCCACGCCGCAACCGGATGGGGAAATAACTTACGTGAGTTGAAGCCTGCGCTCGAAGCTATTCATGGATAGTATTGGCGGATCTGGTTCGGGGTCGATACTACATTAGTCGCAACTTGAAGATGCGCAAGAACATCAACCATATCAATAGTTTAACACTTATCCTACGAATGCGAGAACCGCAATCATGATTTGGCCTGAGCTATCAGTAATCTTCGACCACTGCCTAAGCTGCTCTTAGTAATAGTTACCGTAGTTATGATTTTCATTAGAAACCTGATCTAAACCGCGTCGCGCGTCATTGTCCCGTTGATCATCCGCCAAATGCCTAGCGGATTTTCGTTCTTCAGCTCATCTGGCAAGCAAGCCTGCGGAAAATCCTGGTAGCAAACCGGCCGCGCGAAGCGGAAGATCGCCTGGCTGCCGACTGAAGTGGTGCGACAATCGCTCGTGGCTGGAAACGGTCCGCCATGCACCATTGCATGACACACTTCAACTCCCGTCGGGAAGGCATTCACAATCAGGCGTCCGGCCTTGCGTTCCAGGATGTCCATGAGATCGGCAAATCCAGCCAGGTCGGCGCTGCTTCCGTGCACAGACGCGGTCAGTTGTCCCTCGAGCGCCGCTGCCAGCGAAATCAGCTCCTGCCGGTCTGTATAGCGAGCGATCAGCGTGCCGGGGCCGAAGACTTCTTCTGCGAGCTCGCGATTCGCAAGCAGATCTTCACCGCTGACTTGCAAGAGCACGGCAACTCCAGCGGCACACCCCTCGCCGCTCATTGCTCCCCCCATTGCCAGAGTCTCTACGGCCGGATGCCGGCCGCGCGACGCAACACCGGCTGCATAGTTTTTGGCAATGCCAGGTGTCAGCATGGTCGCGCCTGTGGACTGAACAACCTTGGCAGCCAACGCGGCGACAAAACTATCTCCGTCCTCATTACGCGGCAAAAAAACAAGCCCCGGTTTGGTGCACATCTGACCAACGCCCAGCGTGAACGATGCGAACAACCCGTTGGCAATCTCAGCGCCGCGTGAGCGCAAGGCTTCAGGCAGAACGAACACCGGATTTGTACTGCCCATCTCCATATAGCAAGGAATTGGCTCCGCCCGCCGGGCGGCCAGGTCCATCAGCGCTTTGCCACCGCGCAGCGATCCCGTAAATCCCACCGCTTTGATCTTGCTATGCTGCACCAGCGCCGAACCAACTTCAGTGCCGGCATCGAAGAGCAGCGCAAACGTGCCTGACGGCAGCCCACAAGCCTTTACGCTCTCGTTGATGATTTGCCCCATTAGTTCGCTGGAACCGGGGTGCGCCGCATGCGCCTTCACGATCACCGGATTGCCAGCAGCCAAGGCCGATGCTGTGTCTCCTCCGCCCACGGAGAAAGCCAAAGGAAAATTGCTTGCTCCAAACACGGCGACAGGACCGAAGGGGCGCAGCATGGAGCGGATGTCTGCCCTGGGAAGCGGCGTCCGATCGGGCAGCGCGGGATCGATGCGGGCCGTGACCCAAGATCCCTCTTCCACCACCTGGGCAAACATGCGGATCTGATTTGCCGTCCGCGCTGCCTCACCCTTGAGCCGCGCTTCAGGAAGAGCAGTTTCCATGTGCGCTCTGGCCACCAGCTCGGCCGCCGCGTTGTCGATGCCGGTTGCAATTTCGCGCAGGAATCGGCACTTCTCTTTTCCCGAGAGCTTGCCGTAAGAGGCGAATGCATCATCGGCAAGTTTGGCCGTCAGTTCCACATCTTCTGATGAGGCAGAGCGATAAGCCGGCTTTAGTTCGACTCCGGCCGAAGGATCGAAGCCCGCAAACAAGGCTCCCGATCCTACACGCGCTTCGCCATTCACGATTGAACATCCACGCAGCATCATTGATCGCAATTCTAACAAGGCCACGAAAGAATCATTCCGCTGATCCCCGTACTCAGGTTTGAGCTCATTCTCTGCGCCACGGCGCAAGTCAGGCCATGGCACACCTATGACAACGGCAGCCGCAAGGCCGTCGGGACCGATGCCTTTGGCCCCCTGAACAGAGCGCGGTGGAGGATGTTTTGGTTTCGAAAGGGTGTGGTGGCCAGAGACGGGATTGAACCGCCGACGCCGGCCTTTTCAGGGCCGCGCTCTACCACTGAGCTATCTGGCCTCAGTGCACAATCGGTTGCATCGTCCCCGAGGTTAATCCGCCGAACCGGAGTAAGGAGGGTAGGTCCACGAACCGTGCGCTGCAACAACCTGGACAGTATACCAAGACAAGAAGAGCGAGGCCAAACGGGGGTGGCGGGTCAGACTTGAGAAGGGACCGTCAAGGGCTGAAGCCCAGATTTGATTTTTGGGGCCTTATCGGCGTGGCTAAAGCAAACCCTGATACAAAACCGCGGGGATCATCCCCTCGGATAGACTGGGAGGCAACCCGAATTGAGTCGAGGGGCATTGCGATGAGTGGATGGTTGAGCCGGGGGCACCGCCTTGTTGTTCTTGTAGCCGCGAGCGGATTGATGGTTGCGAGCGGGTGCAGTCACAATCACGGGCGCAAGGTATCAGAGCAGGAGCGGCGGACCGGGCTGGCGTTTCTATCGACCGCGTCGAAGGGACCGGCGGCTCTGCATGCGTTTTTGGAGCAGTTTCCCAAGGGCGCGGACCTGCACGTGCATCTGTCGGGCGCGGTGTATGCGGAGACTTTTCTGAAGGACGCAGCGGAAGACGGGCTGTGCGTGGACAAGGTGGCTCTGAAGCTGGCCAAGCCGCCGTGTGGGGGAAAGCAGCTGATTGCGGTGAAAGAATTGTTGGGAAATATGACGCCGGGGAACCAGGACCTCTATGACCGGCTGGTGGACGCCTTCAGCATGCGGAGCTTTGTGGCGACGCCCGGGTTCAGCGGGCACGATGAGTTTTTTGCGACGTTTGCGCGATTCAGTGGGCTAAATGGGAGCCATGTTGGCGAGTGGGTGGACGAAGTGGCGAGCCGTGCCGCGGCGCAGAACCAGCAGTATCTGGAGTTGATGGAGACGCCGCCGTTTGGGCATGCGGCGCAGGTGGCGCACGGGATCGGGTGGATCCCGGACATGGCGAAGATGCGGCAGGCGCTGCTGGAGAAGGGTGTGCTCGAGGAGGTTGCGGCCGATCGAGAGCATGTGCGGACGGCCGAGGCGCAGCGCAGGGAGCTGGAACACTGCGGGACAGCGCAGGCGACGGCGGCCTGCGGGGTCGAGACGCGGTACATCTACCAAGTGCTGCGCGGATTTGCGCCCGAGCAGGTGTTTGCGCAGACGCTGCTGGGGTTTGAAACGGTGAAGGCATCCATGGACGCGCATAAGCAGGGGGATGCGCACGAGCCGGGGTTCGTGGGAATCAACTTCGTGATGCCGGAGGATGGGTACATATCGATGCGGGATTACGAGCTGCAGATGAAGATGGTGGAGTATCTTCATTCCGTTTATCCCGAGGTACACATCAGCCTGCACGCGGGTGAACTGGCGCCGGGGCTGGTGCCGCCGGAGGGGTTGCGGTTTCACATTCGCGAGGCGGTGGAGATGGGGCATGCGGAGCGGATCGGGCACGGGGCGGACGTGATGTACGAGGACCGCGCCGGGCAATTGCTGAAGGAGATGGCGGACCGGCATGTGATGGTGGAGATCAATCTGAGCTCGAACGAGGGGATTCTGGGAGTGGAGGGCGATGCGCATCCGTTTCCGATTTATATGGCGGCGCATGTTCCGGTGGCGCTGTCGACGGACGACGAGGGCGTGAGCCGGATTGAGTTGACGCATGAATACACGCGGGCGGCGCTGGACTATCACCTGGAATACCACGACATGAAGCAACTGGCGCGAACGGGGATGGAGCACAACTTTTTGCCGGGGATGAGCCTGTGGGCGAAGCCGGACAAGTTTGAAGAGGCGAATGCAGCGTGCAAGGGGGAGGAACTGGGCGGGACGAAGCCGTCAGAGGGGTGCAAGCGATTCCTTGACGGAAGCGAGAAGGCTGCGGCGCAGTGGGAGCAGGAGCGGCGGTTCAGGGAGTTTGAGAGCCGGTTTTAGCGGGTGGGGCGTGAGATGAATTGATGGCTTCCCACCCATTCGCCGGAAAGCAGGCGAAGGGATGTGGCACGGAGCTGATGGTTTGGCCGACGGTTCAAGGAGGAGATACGGGTGCGGGCGCGGGCACCTGGTACACGTCACTGCTGCTGGTAAGCGCCGCGGTCGTAGCCCTTGGATCCGGGGCGTGGGTTGCCGAGGAAGTCGGTGGCGGGGGCGAGATTGGGTGTGCCCGAACCGACGGCTGGGCTCGAGGGCGAGACAGCGAGATTGACGATCAGGCGATTTGCGTCGGCAGGGTCGACGTAGAGCGGGTCAACGGTAAGATCGTGCGGGCCGGAGACGGTGCCGGCGTAGTTTGAACCGCCGAAATATATGTTGTAGTCGAGATCGACCTGGGTGGCGTTGCAGCAAACCGTGGCGGGGTTCTGGCCGGCGGCGCTCGAGAAGATGTTGTTGAAGACGTTCACGTCGGTGGCTTCGTTGACATTCATCTCGCCCCGGCCGCTTACAGCCGGAACATAGACATCCTGATAGCTGGAGTTGTTGACCACGTCGACGTGGTTGCTCTCGAAAACCTCGATGGCCGCGCTGCCGTTGGTGTAGATGACGTTGTTCGCGATATAAGTGCGGCCGGTGTAGGGGTCGAGCCCGTCGGTGTTAAAGGCGTTGTTGCGGGTGCTGTCGACGATGATGCCTTCGCCGTCAGTGGCGACAGGAGAGCCGAGAGTGGGAACGAGGTTGGCGTTCGAGAAGATGCGGTTGCCGGTGATGATCATCTTGTAATCGGTGGAGGAGTCGGAGTTCCAGTTTTCCCAGGTGGAGATGGCGCTGGAGCCGTAGATGGAGTACCAGGCGGAGTCGTAGATGGTGTTGCCGGCGATGGTGACGTAGTCGGACCAGGCAGTGCCGACGCCACCGCCTCCGCAGGCATAAATGATGTTGTTCAGGATTTTCAGGTGGTTGGGCCTGACGGTGGCAGTGCCTGCGCGACCATCGGAGGCGATGCAGTTGCCGTTAAAGATGGGATCGGGGTTGGTGTAGGACTGGGCGAGGGCCTGGGCGAGCGTGACATTGTAGTTGTTGCCGACGACGGTGAGGCCGCTGACTTGAATGTAGGCTGCGGTGGGTTCAAAGAAGACCCCCTCCCAGCCGTTGAAGGAGATGATGGGCGTTTGGCCGGGATAGGCCTCGTAGGTGATCCAGGCAGAGGCGGTGCCGGGGATGGATATGTCGAGGACGGAGCACGAGGCGCAGGAGTTGGTGTAGGTGCCGTTCATGACGTAGACGGTATCGCCGGGCTGGGTGAGGCCAGCGGCGTGCTGGAGGGTGAGGAAGGCGGTGGCCTGGGTGAGGCCGTCGTTGGAGTCGC